>Ga0157549_1013675_pt1 | contig 7990 bp, 7 predicted proteins | sample GEODES039metaT_FD_106779 | JGI IMG/M metagenome (GOLD analysis project Ga0157549, IMG submission 106779) | Oligotrophic lake water microbial communities from Sparkling Lake, Wisconsin, USA - GEODES039 metaT (Metagenome Metatranscriptome) | ecosystem: Environmental > Aquatic > Freshwater > Lake ... | reverse complement strand
CTTGTGCCGCCTGCGTAGCAGGCACCTACTCCGCCGGAGGTGCCTCGAGCTGCGCCAATTGCAGTGCGGGTTTCTCGTCTAGTGCTGGTGCAACGAGCTGCGTTGGATGTGTTGTGGGAAAATTTGCTGGCGCCGCCGGGTCCACGGCGTGCTCTGTCTGCCCAGCCGGTTCCGCGTCGACCTCCGCAAGCGCCTCTAGCTGCCCAAGCTGCCCCGCTGGAAAATACTCCAAGGTGCAATCTGATATTTCCTCGTGTGAGTTGTGCTCCAAAGGAATGTTTTCCGCAGCTGGTACAAAGGAGTGTTCGAATTGCGCCGCGGGAAAATACAAAGACACCACCGGCGGTACCCAGTGTGCTGACTGTGCTGCTGGTTATTATTCTGCCCTCGGGTCGGCGTCTTGTTCGGGGTGTGCCATCGGAAGTTTCTCCTCAGCGGCCGCCGCGAAATGCTCCCTGTGTGCTGCCGGCACATTCAAGGGTACTCCGAACGGCACTCAGTGCGAGAGTTGTGCCGCTGGGAAGTACACCTCGACGTTAGGTAAGTCAATCTGTGCAACTTGTGCAGCAGGATTTTATGCTGCTGTCGGCGGAAGCAACGCTTGCAGCGCGTGTGCTGCAGGCTCAAACTCTGCTATTCCTGGAGCCAGCTCCTGCCTTAGCACTGTCTGCCCTGCGGGTGCCTACAAGGCAACTGACGGGAAGTGCGTGGGTTGCATCGCCGGAACATTTTCCTCCGCTGGAGTTTCCGTGTGCACCCCGTGCGCCGCTGGTCAGTTCCAGGGCAGCACCGGGCAGTCCACGTGCACGAACTGCAGTGCAGGCAAGTTCTCCGCGATGCAGGACAAGTCCACCGGTGCGGCTCTGTGCAAGTTGTGCCCAGCCGGTTCCGCTGCAGCAAAAGCCGGGGCTGCTTCTTGTGATAGCTGTGCTGCGGGAACCTACCAGACTGCGGCGGGCGCAACTGCTTGCTTGAATTGCAGTGCAGGCACTTTCAAAGCTCCCGGCTACCCGAGCTCGGATGGCAGCCTTCGACTGTACACGGAAGCCGAATGCCAGGCGTTGACTGGCGTCTTCCACGCTAACGGCGAGTGCACAAAACGTGAGGGTGGTTCTTTCAGCTGGGACAACCGCGGTCTTAACGCGGCAGTGAGCTGCACTGCATGCGCCGCTGGCTTTTACTCTAGTGCCAAGGCGAGTGCTTGCTCCAGCTGCTCGAAGGGAACTTTCCAAGCCGCCACTGGCGCTTCGGCCTGTGGAAGTTGCGGGATCGGGTCTTTTGCTACAGAGGGCTCGGTTAAGTGCACGAGCTGCGGCGCGGGTTCGTACGAGGCTGCTTCCGGCTCTTCTGCCTGTAAGAGCTGCGAGGCCGGAAAATACAGCGCCTCCGGCGCATCTGCTTGCACCCAGTGCGTTGCTGGTAGTGTTCAGGTCAAAACGGGCGCGGCGACCTGTGACGTGTGCCAAGGCGGAACGTACTCGAGCGTCCCCGGCAGCGCGCTCGCGACGTGCACGAAGTGCAGTGTGGGAATGTTTGCCACAGGAACCAAGTCTTTAAGCTGCTCGGGCTGTTCTGCGGGCAAGTACGCGTCCACGCAGGGCCTCTCAGCCTGTGCCGCTTGCCCAGCCGGGACCTTCTCGTCGCTGGGTGCTCCCTCGTGCTCTAACTGCCCGACGGGGCAGTTCTCGGCGGCGGCAACTTCGGCGTGTAGAAACTGCCTGGTGGGCTTATACGCCTCCACGGCCGGCTCGACCGCGTGCAAGGACTGTGCCGCGGGGGCTTTCGCTGCGAAGGTGGGTGAGGCTTCGTGTATGGCGTGCGCACCCGGCAAGCTTGCCCTAGCCACGGCGCCGCAGTTTGCGCCTCTTGCGCAATCAACACGTATTCCGCGGACGGCGCCAGCGCCTGTGTTGCGTGTGCGACGGGCTACATCGCGTCAGTGGGATCCAAAGCCTGTATCGCGGACACGTGTAATGCGGGCTTCTACAAGATGCCTACAGGCCTCTGTGGCCAATGTGTTGCGGGCACATTTTCGCTTTCAGCAGCAGCCGCCTGTACTGATTGCGAGGCCGGCACATTCCAACCCCACACTATGTCCTCCAGCTGCACGAAATGCCCTGTTGGGACCTCGGCGTCTGTTAAGAAGTCGACGGCGTGCATCGCCTGCACGGCTGGCAAATGGCAAGGTTTAACAGGAGCAACGAGCTGCGCGAGTTGCTTTCAAGGCAAATACCAGAGCAAGACAGGCTCGTCTGCTGCGTGCATTCAGTGCCCAGCCGGGACATACGCAGGGAGCACCGGCGCGGCCTTCTGTGCGAGCTGCGGTGCAGGAACAAAAGCGAGCGCCGATGGGATTAGCTGTTCGAGCTGCACTGCTGGCACGTACGCAGCGACCGGTGCTTCGAGTTGCACGGGCTGTGCCGCAGGTGTGTACTCCGCCGCGGGGGCGAGCTCGTGCTCGAAGTGCGCCGCGGGCACGTTCAGGGACGCAACTGGTGGCACCCAGTGTTTGGGTTGTGCAGCAGGAAAGTACGCGGTCAACAACGGTGCAACAACTTGCGCCAGCTGCGCCGCGGGGTCGATCTCAGCTGCGCAAGCTACCTCGTGCTCAAAGTGCTTGCCTGGGACGTACAAAGAGTCAAGCGCTGGCACCCAGTGTGACAAGTGCCCCGCGGGTGCCTTCTCTTCGGCGAGTGGCTCGAGCGCCTGCGCAAGCTGCGCTGCGGGCATGTACGCGTCAAGTGGCGGGGCTAGCGTGTGCACTGCTTGCGCCCCCGGCACCCATTCGGTCCTCACTGGGGCGAGTACTTGCTTGATTACGGACTGCAACGCAGGGAGCTACAAGACCCCTGCAGGGATCTGCACGGTATGCGCTGTCGGCCAGTTCGCGGTTGCTGCTTCGACTGCGTGCACGAAGTGCGCCGCAGGTACGTACCAAAACAGCGCGGGCATGTCCACATGCTTGAACTGTCCTGCGGGTAAGTACCAAGGCAGTGCGGGCACAACGGCTTGCGAAAGCTGCCCGGTCGGCAGCATCGCTGTGTCAGGCTCATCCACTCAGTGCAGTGTGTGCCTTCCAGGAACTTACCAAAGTGCACTCGGGGCAACTGCGTGTGCAAACTGCGGTGCCGGCACGTTCCAGGCTACGAAAGGTTCATCGAGCTGTGCGGGCTGTGCCGTTGGAATGTACTCGGAGGCTTCGTCCATCGCGTGCACTGGCTGCGGGGCAGGCAAGTATCAGTCTGTTTTGCGCTCCACGTCATGCCTCACCTGCCTGCCGGGTACGTTCTCGGCACCTTCTGGCGTTATTAACTCAAGTGCGTGCTCCTCTTGCGTCGCTGGGAAGTTTCAGGCTACTTCCGGGTCGAAGGACTGCACCAGCTGCGTTGTTGGGCAGTACCAGAGCAACACGAAGGCCACCGGCTGCACCCCGTGCAAGGTTGGCACCTTCCAGGCAAACACGGGTGCGACAAGCTGCACTAGCTGCGCGGTTGGCATGTACCAAGCGAACAGTGGCGCATCCGCCGCCTGCTCGAATTGCACAGTTGGGAAGTTCGCAGACGTCGCTGCCTCTTCTACTTGCACGGGCTGCCCTGTGGGCTACTACTCCACCGCAAGTGGCGGTACCACTTGCACGAAATGCGCAGCTGGCACTTTTCAAATGAGCACTGCCTCGATCAGCTGCACGAGCTGTGGTATCGGTACCTACAGCAGCACTGTTGGTTCCGCTACCGGCTGCACTGGCTGTGATGCAGGAAAGTTTGCCAAGAGCATCGGGTCCACCTCGTGTGTCAGCTGCGACATCGGCACTTTCTCGCCCTCGAGTTCTGCGAGCTGCGCGAGCTGTGCCGCTGGAAACTATGCCCCAAAGGCCGGAGGCGCATGCGCAAACTGCCCGACGGGCACTTACTCTGGTGCTGCGGCGGTGGCGTGCACAAGCTGTGCCGCGGGCACGTACAAGAACACTGCTGGAGGTACACAGTGCCTAACCTGCGCTGCCGGCACGTACAACTCGGCCACTGGCGCAACTAGTTGCTCAAGCTGCCCCGTTGGGACTTATTCCTCGGCCTTTGCGCTCGCTTGCTCGAGCTGTGATAAGGGAAAGTACAAAGGCACCACTGGTGGCACTCAATGTGTGGAGTGTGCCGCCGGCACCTACGGAGCTGCCACCGGCGCCTCGAAGTGCCTACCATGCCCTGCCGGCTCGTTTTCCAGTGCCGGCGGGGCGACTGCATGCGGGACATGCGCCACCAAAGGAAGCACTGCTGGTGCGACTGTTTGCCCGATGGATCCTGTTTGCGGCGCAGGCTTCTTTAAGTCTGCTAACGGCAGCTGTGGCAGCTGCGCCGTGGGCACATACGCCTCCGCTGGAGCATCAGCATGTTCAAGCTGCGCCGTGGGTACATACCAGGTGAGCACGGGGCAAAGCACGTGTGCGAATTGCAGTGCCGGCAAGTTCCAGAATGCTACTGGCGCAACTGCATGCTTGGCATGCAAAGCGGGCAAGGTTTCTACTGTCGGCGGAATGTCCACGTGTGCTGCATGCGGCCTCGGTAAGTTCCAGAGCGTCGATGGCGCGACCACTTGCATTGAATGCAGCGCGGGCAAGTACGTCGACACCACCCTGGCCAAGAACGGGGCTATCTCATGCTCCCCGTGCCTTCCTGGGGCGTATGCGGGCGCTGGAGCGAGTGTGTGCACCCGCTGCGACGGGGGCCAGTTCCAGAGCGCGAGCGGTGCAACGACTTGCGCGAGCTGCTTGGTGGGCACGTATTCGGTCGTGGGTGCAAGCGCATGCACGAGCTGCGCCGCCGGAACCTTCCAATCTGTGTCCGGGTCCGTGAGCTGCAAAAGCTGCGTGGCCGGGACGTTCCAGCTCGCGACGGGCTCCTCTAGCTGCACCAACTGCGCGATCGGGACGTACCAGCCTGGCACAGGCGCGACAGCGTGCACTAACTGCGAGACAGGCAAGTACCTCGGATCGACGGGCTCCGCTGTAGGCTGCTTGGCCTGCACGATCGGCACGTACTCGACTATCGCAGCTGCCTCCAGCTGCAAGCAGTGCGTTGGGGGGTCATACTCGCCTGGCCCGACATTTGCGTGCGTCAGCTGCGCTGCGGGAAAATTTTCCCCTGCTCCAGGCGCAATTGTCTGCGTAAGCTGCGCGACAGGACAATTCTCCGCCCTTGGTATGAGCGGTTGCACAAGCTGCGTCTCCGGATCCTTCAAAGACTCGACAGGAGGCACCGACTGTGCACCGTGCGCGGCGGGCAACTTCTCTGCCTCGACGGGCTCCTCAAGCTGCGCGAGCTGCGCCATTGGCACATTCACGACCAGCACGGGCTCTTCGAGCTGCAAGAGCTGCGCGCCTGGCTCGTACTCTCCCGGCATCACTGCGGTGTGTGCTCCCTGCGCCGCTGGGATGTTCTCTGCGGCCACTTCTGGCGCAACGAGCTGCTCGAGCTGCTTGGTTGGTTCATACTCCGCTGCGTCCGCCGCTTCTTGCTCAAGCTGCGCTGCAGGCACGTACAAGGACACAACTGGCGGCACCCAGTGTGTGAGCTGCCCAGCCGGCACTTCGTCTGCAAAAGTAGGGTCAACTAGCTGCACCCCATGTGCCGCTGGCACCGTCGCTACGTCGGGCGGCTCCACCATGTGCACTGCGTGCTCTGCAAGCAGCACTGTTGCAGCAACCGTTGGTGCCAGCTCCTGCTCGTCTGCCATGTGCAGTGCAGGGACATTCAGGACTACGAGTGGAACGTGTTTGAACTGCCTCGCGGGCACCTTCTCAAACGCCGGCGCTACCTCGTGCACAGTATGCCCCAAAGGCACTAATCAGGCGAGCGCCGGCAAGTCAACTTGCTCCAATTGCAGCGCAGGGCAGTTTAACGACCTTCCGGGCAAGATCAGCTGTACGAGCTGCGCGGTTGGGACCTTCTCGTCGGCAAACGCCTCCGTTTGCACAAACTGCGTAGCGGGCTCCTATCAGGGATCAACGGGCTCCACGAACTGCCTCGCCTGTGCCGGCGGCATGTACTCCGCGTCCTCGGGGGTCAACTCGTGCTTGCCTTGCGACTCAGGCAAGTACCAGTCGAGCTCAAGCGCCGTCAAGTGCAGCGACTGCACACCGGGAACTTTCTCGCAGAGCGGAGCGCAGCATTGCTCGGTGTGTGCCTCGGGCTCCGCCGCGAACGCCATCGGCACAGCGTGCACTACTTGCGCCGCCGGCAAGTTTTCGGCCAAGGACGGCACGTGCACCGCTTGCTTGGCTGGTACCTACCAGGCCAGCAGTGGCCAGGCTACCTGCACGGGCTGCCCAGCGGGAACTTCGCTCCCTACCACTGCCGCTAAGGCTCCTACTGAGTGTGTGAGCTGCTCCCCTGGTTCCTTCGCCGCGGGCTCGGGCTCGGCAAGCTGCAGCTCGTGCAAGGCAGGCATGTACTCGGGAGCAGGCGCAAGCGCATGCACCAACTGCGCAGCGGGCACTTACCAAGGCCAGAGCGGCGAGTCCTCATCCTGCACCTACTGCGGTGCTGGCACGTACTCGGCCTCCACGGGCTCGACGAGCTGTCTCGCCTGCTCTGCGGGTACTTACCAGTCGAGCACTGGCCAATCCACTTGCAAGCCTTGCCCATCTGGTAGCTATTCATCGACAGGGGCTGCGAACTGCGCAATTTGTGCAGCAGGGACGTACCAAGGAAGTGTTGGTTCGCCGTCGGCTTGCGCAACCTGCTCATCGGGGAGCTACGCATCTGGCACGGGATCAACTTCGTGCACGCTTTGCCCGGCCGGAACGTACGCTCTCAAGGCATCGAGCAGCTGCACGAAGTGCGCACCCGGCACCTTCGCGAAGGTGTCGACCGGCGCATGCGACTTCTGCGCCAAGGGCAAATACTCTGGTTCTGGGGCGAGTGTTTGCACAAGCTGCGCACCCGGCGCCTTCAAGGACACGACCGGCGGCACCCAGTGCTCGAACTGCGCTGCGGGTCAATTCGCCTCCGCCACGGGCTCGACAGCATGCGCGGCTTGCTTGGCTGGCACCTTCTCCGCCGCGAATGCGGGCAAGTGCTCAAACTGCAATGCAGGGACTTTTAAGAATACCACGGGCGGCACTGAATGCGCAAGCTGCGCTGCAGGATCGTACGCGTCCGCAACTGGCGCTTCTGCCTGCGTTTCTTGTCCCGCGAACACATTCTCTTCTGCCAAAGCAAGCTCGTGCACCTCCTGCCCGAATGGCACCACTTCCCCGGCCGGCTCGAGCGTGTGCGGTAGCGACTCGTGCGTGGCTGGCACGTACAAATCATTTGATCTCAAGTGCTTGGATTGTGCGGCCGGCACATACTCTGAAGGCATGGCGACCGTGTGCAAAGGCTGCCCTGCGGGTACCTTCCAGAGCAGTGCGGGTAAGTCTACTTGCGCCAACTGTAGCGCGGGCTCTTCCCAGAGCGCCACCGGATCGACTAAGTGCGTGAGCTGCTCGGCGGGCTTCTACGCCCCTGTCGGAGCAGCAAAGGCTTGCCTGACCTGCCCAGTGGGGACATTCCAGGCGGGCACAGGTGCGACGACTTGCTCGAACTGCGGTGCTGGTAAGTTCCAGGCGAACACATCCTCGGCGAATTGCGACAACTGCGCTGCTGGCTCCTTCTCCGCTGCAATCGCCGGCGCGTGCAAAAGCTGTGCAACTGGGCAGTTCCAGGACACCGTTGGGTCATCCGCGTGTTCGAACTGCGTGGTTGGCACGTACTCTGCGGCGGGCGCAAGCAAGTGCTCGAGCTGCTCTGTTGGGCGCTTCCAGTCCACCTCGGGCTCCCCTAGCTGCGCGGTCTGCGCGGTTGGAACGTACGCGGCCTCCACCGGCACTTCCGCTTGCGTGAACTGCGCGGCCGGGACTTTCCAGCCGAGCCTGGGTTCGGCGAGCTGCATCAGCTGCCCAAGCGGACAGTTCAAGAAAGAGACAGGCTCCTCGACGGCGTGCGCGCCTTGCGGCCCG
>Ga0157549_1024656_pt1 | contig 8108 bp, 5 predicted proteins | sample GEODES039metaT_FD_106779 | JGI IMG/M metagenome (GOLD analysis project Ga0157549, IMG submission 106779) | Oligotrophic lake water microbial communities from Sparkling Lake, Wisconsin, USA - GEODES039 metaT (Metagenome Metatranscriptome) | ecosystem: Environmental > Aquatic > Freshwater > Lake ... | reverse complement strand
GAAGTTTTCAGCTTCCTTTTTTAGATCAAGTCAACAGCCTAGTCTGACTCCTGTCAGAATCAGGTAATGACAATTTTATCAGTAAATTAGTCCCAAAATGATATTTAATAGTTCAAATGGATACAAAAATAAATCATACCCCTAATAATAACAGCACATTAATCGAACATATCGTCGAAAATAATACCCCGATCCACCTGAATACAACCAGTGAATTTTGGATAGTGACATCTGGAGCAATGGCAGTATTTTTTGTCACAACTGTAAATGGTATTTCTCAAGGAGCGCGGCGTTATTTGTTTGATGTCAATGCGGGGGATGCACTCTTTGGTATTTCGCCAACTTTAGAAGGTCAATCTTATGAGCTGATTGCCGTAGCTTATGAAGAAACTCGACTGGAAAAATCAGATTTGTTAGACCAGTTTAAGGAGACGGATTCAATCCCTAATAGCAATTTCGAGTTTCTACAGCTAATAAAAAATTGGTCTAACAGTTTGGTTGCTTTTTTTAGAACTGCGAATATCCAATTAACAGATATTGATATTCAGGAATTACATACTCCCAGTGAGATAGTTGAAAATCTGTATCAATTTCAATTAGACATTGTTGGTTGTTTACACCAACTGCAACAGCAGGAAGAGGCCGCACAATCAACCCAGTTTAATAATCGGCAAAAACTGAATCAACAAATTAGCAACCAATCCATTGGCAATCTTACTGCTATTTTTCAGCCCAAAATAGTGGCATTACTCCAAGAAGGAACAGCACTATTAATGGCTGCTGGAGCCGTTGGCAGAGTTTTAGGAATTGATATTCGTCCCCCTGCTCGTTCTGAAGACCCCAAACGAATTAAAGACCCTTTAGAAGCCATAGCCAGAGCTTCTCGTATGCGTATCCGACGGGTAATTTTGAATGGTCTTTGGTGGCAATCAGACTGTGGACCTTTGTTAGGTTACACAGTGGAGGGGGAAAAACCTGTGGCTTTATTACCAGTAGGCAGTTATGGCTACGAAATATTCGATCCTGAAAAGTCTCAGCGTCTTCCCTTCAATGTTGATACAGCTAAACTAATTTCCCCAGTGGCTTTCATGTTTTATAGCCCGTTTCCGGAAAAAATATCGAACACACTGGAAGTTCTCAAATTTGCGACAAGAGGGAAAACCAAAGATATTATTACCCTACTATTGATGGGTATTTTAGGTTCACTATTAGGTATGCTCACTCCTCAAGCTACAGGTATCCTTATTGACAAGGCTATTCCTGATGGCAATCGGGGCTTAATATTCCAAATAGGGCTGGGATTGTTAAGCGTTATCGCTGGTACTACCTTGTTTGAATTGATTCAAGGCACTGCTACATCACGTGTGCAAACCTTGACTTCTGTTTCCACTCAAACAGCGGTTTGGGATCGGTTGCTGAAATTGCGAGTTGCTTTTTTCCGCAGATATTCCACAGGTGATCTGCAATCTCGTGTTTCTGCTATCACCCGTATCAATCACATAGTTAGTGGCACAGTTCTGAAGACAATATTTCATGGTTTCTTCTCTCTGCTAAATTTGGGACTGTTATTCTACTACAATGCCAACTTGGCATTTATAGCTGTAGGAGTGGCAGTGGTTAATATAATCTTCACCACAGTTTCAGGTATCCTAACCAGTAAAAGAATGACACCCTTGCAAGAAATAAAAGGTGAGATATTTGGTTTAACAGTGCAGTTGATTGGGGGAGTATCTAAATTATATGTGTCAGGTGCTGAACAACGGGCATTTGCTTACTGGTCTAAAAGATTCAGTCGCCAATTACAATTAATTCTCAGTACCCAAGCAATAGAGCATACAGTTAGTTTCTTTAATACAATTTTGCCGAATATCAGTTCGATGTTAATTTATTTTGTAGTTGTCAGTTTAGTTTCCAAAGGAGGAACGGGATTTTCTACAGGTACTTTCCTAGCCTTTAATACTGCTTTTGGTACATTTATTGGAGGTGCAACCAGTTTGAGTAACACACTTATTGAAGTCTTGGAAGTTTCTGTATTGTGGAAACGTGCTAAACCAATTTTAGACGAAATTCCTGAAGTTAATGATGATAAAACAGATCCAGGTCGGCTCAGTGGTGGGGTAAAATTAGATCGGGTAAGTTTCCGTTATCGTCAAGATATTCCACTAACACTGGATAGAGTTACTATTGAAGCCGAACCGGGAGAATTTATTGCTTTAGTTGGTCCTTCTGGTAGCGGAAAATCAACTACTGTGAGGTTATTGTTAGGTTTTGAACAGCCGGAAGAAGGTACAATTTATTACGATGGTCAAGATTTGTCAGGTTTAGATATTTCAGCAGTCAGGCGACAGTTGGGTGTAGTGTTGCAAAATGGTCGCATCAACAGTGCTTCTATATTTGAAAATATTTCTGGTGGGGCATTAGTGACGATGGATGAGGCTTGGGAAGCAGCAAAAATGGCTGGTTTTGCGGAGGATGTGCAACAGATGCCAATGGGGATGCACACAGTAATTTCTGAAGGTGCAACCAACATTTCTGGTGGTCAACGTCAGCGGTTGTTAATTGCTCGCGCTTTGGTACTCAAACCGAAAATTTTGATTTTTGATGAAGCGACGAGCGCCTTAGATAACCGTACCCAGGCAATTGTTAGTCAAAGTTTAGAGCAGTTAAATGTAACTCGCATTGTTATTGCTCACCGTCTCAGTACAATTCGCAATGCTAATCGTATTTATGTTATTGCGGCGGGACAAGTGTTACAAAAGGGTAATTTTGAGCAATTGATGGCACAACCGGGTATGTTTGCCGAGTTGATGCAGCGACAATTGGACTAAATCACAACTTTTGACTTCTGCCTTGGGGTAGTTCATGAGTTACTAAAAAACCTACAATACTTAGGATAACAATGTTAGTTTCAGAAATTCTTTATACCTTGCCTGCCCCCTTGGAATGGATGGTTTTATTTAACCTTTCGCCCATCCGTAGTTTGGTAAATGAAGATGTCATTAAGGCTATGTACCATTTGCCTGTGGAGATTGATTTAACTCCTTACAGTCATGTGGTGTTAGCTAATTCGGGGCGATTTTTAGCATTAGCTAACCAATCTAGATTAGTTGAGCCTGTTTCTGGCAAAGGTTGGTCTCGTGAGCGGATTCACCATTCCCTATTTGATCGCTTTGCCGAGCAATTGGGATTATTTCCTGTTGATGAAGCGGATTGTTTGGGACTAGGGCAGTTAGATTCTTACTCTCCGGTTTTGTTGCATATCAAAATCCAGGAGGGAATAGGTCAAGCTCAGGCTATTTTCCAGCAAGAACCCTCTAGAGAACACTATGAATTATTACAAGTTGTCGGAGTCAAGTTTTTGGGTGGAGAAGCCACAGGAAAGTATTATTTAGCCCAATTCCAAAATCGGTTACCAGTTCATATCCATGCGGGAATCTTGTCACACTTTAGTCGCACCGCCCATTGTAATCTATTTTTCCTCCAGCATGGTAATATTGATCCACTATTAGAGGATGGTTTGCTCAAAGCCGCCGAAGTTCGGATAAATTGGGCAAAAAATCGCAGTATCAACGCCGTAGCTAAATTAGCGCAAGAGGCTTGTCAGCATTCACTGGCGATGATTTGCCAATCACCACCCCCAAATCCCAATTTTGAATATGGTGATTTAGTGCCGCTAGGTTTCGTATTGAACGCTTTGAGCAAAGCTATCAGTATAATTGATGGATCAGAGTTAATTGTAGATGCACATCAGGGATTGAGTCAATTTTTAGGGAATCAGCGTCAGGATAATCTTTGGGCTTTTCACTCGAATCGCTTAATTACCTCAACTGACTCGGCTTTAATCTTACAAGGATTTAAAGATGTAGATGCTGTAGAAGCATTAGAACGTTTTGCTGATGGTAAGGGAGGATACTATCCCCAACTATGGTCTACGGACAGTCAGCCTGGAACGATGGTATTTGATCAAAGCTGTCGTCACTGGTGTCAATCTGACTATGCCACAACCTGCATGATTAAGGCACTCAGGCAGGATGCACAGTTAGAGACTCGAACTTCATTAGATTATTTAGCAGCGGGAATGTCTAGCCGTAGTGGTTTATATTTTGCTAACCCCTATTTGGTAGACTGGGTTCTAGCTCGTGCCATTAGCCAGGATCAATTGGCAGTAACCTTGCAGCAACAACTGCTTTCTGAGGTTCTAGCCAGCATCAACGACGACTATTCCTTTGGACAGTATGACATTGCTCTTTCCACGGCTTTGGCGATTTTGATTATGGCAGCTTTGGGATTTAGGGGCAGGACAATGCGGGCAGCGCAAATACGGTTATTAGAATTTATAGATACTGAAGGGCTTTGTCCTGTAACTATTCCTTTCTATTCCAGTCTCCGTTTAGCTGATAATATTCCCAATAGAGATTTACTGAATCTATCGCTAATCAATGCCTTTGCACCAAAAACCGCAAGTCATCAGCAGCGACAGATTAGAAACATTGAAAATCAGTATCATGGTATTTCTCTTTATTGGGATGTGCATCGGTGTATTTCCACATCTTTAGTGGTTCTAGCTCTATCAGAACCCTGTCACCCCAATCAACAGGATTTACCTGATAGCCAACAAAATGTCCACCCCCGTTACCGTTGTTATAATCACTGTGAATATATTGCTAAGTTTGCCCTTCCCCCATATTTAACTACCCAAGAATTGGTCAATGTTTAACTGTTTACCAGATTTCAAAACGATTATCGGTGTCCAGATGTGTCTAGACTTGGGTAGTTTTGGGTAAGTTTTATAGAGCGGTAGTTCATAACATTGCCTTTTGTCATTTACCAACTTAAGCTGATGAGAAGTATATCTATTTGTGGCAAAAATCTCCAAACTTCCCATGATTTTCGGAACATTGTGCAAACAATCGAAATTGAGGGAGTTAGTGTATTATGTGGATTGATCTATACTAAAGATCCTGAATTTGATCCAAAAGACCCAGAAAACAAATTCAAAGTTTTGGTGAAGAAACGCGCTTTTTCCTGTAACTATCGGGACAAAAACCTAATTCTCAAAACAGCCTGTCATTCACCAGAAGATCGCTTTTATATAGTGGGGTCTGATTTTGTTGGGGAAGTAGTGGATATTGGTGCAGAAGTTACAAATTTTCAGGTTGGCGATCGCGTCATTGGCAATAACAGTTATCCTGATTCCGGTGTACCTGGGTTGTTACCAGGGGTTTCCACCAATAATGCCTCCAAAGAGTACCAAAGTTTCCATCAGGCTAAACTCTTGAAAATACCACCACAAATATCAGATGAGTCGGCTGCGGCTTTTAGTCTTGGAGGACAAACGGCATATAGTATGATTCGGAAATTGGACATTCAACCTGGAGCTAATGTCCTGGTAACTGCCGCTAAGTCCAATACATCATTATTTGTGATTAACGCGCTGAGGCAGTACGATGTTAACATTTATGCCACATCTACTTCTCGGTACTTTGAACAAGAACTCAAAGACATGGGACTTAAGCAGTTGATTCAGGTAAATTCTGATGATGATAGCTGGTTGGCATCCCCAGAAATGGCACAAATTTATGAGCAAATAGGTGGCTTTAACTATATCATTGATCCTTTTTTCGACCTGCATATAGGTAAGATTATTTCTCTATTTGTTCCCCGTGTTGGGGGTAAATATATTACCTGTGGACTATATGATCAATACTCTCAATTTACAGGTATGACTTTGAATATCATGGGTTGCCATTAGGTCAAATATTGCTAACCATGATGTTGGATAATATTCATCTCATTGGCAATTGCGTGGGGACAACTGAAGATCTACAACAAGCAATCGAAGACTGTGCAACGGGATGCTTCCCTGTAATTATAGATTCTGTCTTCACAGGCAACCAAATTAAGGATTTTTTTGACCGCACTTACAACGCCAAAGAAAGATTTGGCAAAGTTATTTATCGATACAAATAAATTAGGGGAATAGCAATGCAAATTGAAATGATTGGTCATGCAACTATTTTCATAAAAACACAAGACTGCAAAATCTTGATGGACCCTGTACTGTGGGACCCTTTCTGTGAAGGACTCAATGAATCTTGTCCCAAGCGGGAAGTGATACCTGAAAAGTTACCTGAATTTGATTTTCTAGTAATTTCTCACCAGCATTTGGATCATTTTGATATCCGTTCTTTGGCTTATTTACCAAAAACAGTCGATGTTTTCATTCCTCAAGATAAACTCATTCAAGATTGTTTACACCAGCTTGGGTATACTCATATTTATCCATTGGCCGACTTCACCAAAGTTCGGTCAGGAGCTACTACTTTAATGACAACTCGTTCTGAGGTGCGAGTTCCTGAATTTGGTATGGTCTTCGCAGATGATTCAGGGGTTTTCTGGAACACAGTAGATACATATTTTGCTCCTGAAACCATTCAAAAGGTGAGAGCATCTTTTTCAGAAATTGATTTTCTGCTGACCACTTGGCACATCAGCATGGAAGCCAAATTTCAATATAACCAGAGTATCTCATTCCCCTTTGAATTATATAGTTATCTATTTAATTTGATTGGTTTAATTCAGCCGAAAGCGATCGCACCTGGAGCCAGTGGTTTTAAATACATTGGTGCATCTTCCTGGCAAAATCAATTGGTGTTTCCTGTCACCCGTGAGCGATTCTGCTATGATTTGCAAAGGGCTTTTCCCGACTTGACAGAAAATATCTTTCAATTAGATCCCGGTGATCAATTAATATTTAATCGCGGTGAATACCATTATATGAATGGTAAATCTGAATATGTAAAAATGCTCATAGATAATCGTGAATCTCTGGTATTTAGTCCAGTCATGTTTGGCAATAAACAAGTTGATTCAAATCCAGAAAATTATGATTTAGAGGAGATGAAACAACAAATTAAAGAAAAAATCTGCCTGGATTTAACTCAATTTATTATAGACAATCAGACTTCTCTGTTCCAAACACATTGTCAATGGCAGGTTATTTATCAGCTACAGATAACTTTCCCAGATGGTTATCAAATATGGAATATTGATTTTTCTGAGGAAACTATTCGGGCAAAACCCGGACGTAACCCATTAGCTAATTTGTTCTCCTATATTACAGCATCAACTTTCTATAGTTTGATTCAGAGGAAACACAATTGGGATTATTTGACTTGTAGTGGAGAGTATCGGACGTTTCATAAAATCTATGCCATCACTCAGGAGGAGATCAATTCTGCCGAAACAATTAACATTGTAGATCCTATTCAAATTAAGTTCTCTTCTAGTTATATTGCTGATAACAATATTTATGAAGAATTAGCCAAATGGGTTTCATCTAGCCAGAACTTATCCCCAACGGAAGAAGAACCTTCCATGATTTGTTTAGGTAATCTTTTAATAAAGCGTAAAAAACAGAAACAAACAAGTTAATTAATCAAGGTTTTAGTTCGGTGGAGCAAATCCTATTTACTGAGTAAGGAATGCGTTACCCAACAATAGGCTTTCGCTTCAATAGCTTGCTCAGATGGATAAACTACTTTGATATGATGCAATCCCCTCATAAATACATTTTCATAGTTCTTACCCAAGAACTGGGAAACCTTTAATAAGTGTGAGGGCATCATATCCCGATGTTGTTTTTCGCGCACATATCCCGGATATGTCAAAAGAGCCTCTTGTTTTTGAGGCAGACACAGCCCAATTTTCACTAGATAATCCAGAAAAGACATCCACCGAGGTTCAAATTTTGGTTGTAGAGGCAAGTAGCATTCTAGTCCGATTTTAGCAGCTACTCCTCCTTCACCGACATCTAGATCAAGATCAATTCGTTCTGTGTAAGTTGATAGTTCCTGCAATAAAATTTTCAAGTTATCAATTGAACCCGACCAACCTATTTGACTGAGATATTCTATAATTTGTTCTGGTGATATGCCGCGCAAACAAATTCTGAGCATCTCTGACTGACGAGCTAACATTAGTCCAACTTGAAAAACATAAACATCGGCTGGTAATGCGTTGACGCATTGGAATAGTTTCTGCTCAACGGTAGATGAGAGAGCATAGCCGCGCAACAATGGAATTGCGATTTGATTGACCCATTCGTG
>Ga0157549_1019395_pt1 | contig 8133 bp, 10 predicted proteins | sample GEODES039metaT_FD_106779 | JGI IMG/M metagenome (GOLD analysis project Ga0157549, IMG submission 106779) | Oligotrophic lake water microbial communities from Sparkling Lake, Wisconsin, USA - GEODES039 metaT (Metagenome Metatranscriptome) | ecosystem: Environmental > Aquatic > Freshwater > Lake ... | reverse complement strand
CTTATGGTTAGATCACTCAGTTTCGGGTCTTATACAAACGACTAAATAAACATTATTCATATTCGATTTCTCTACGCCTACACAAAAACTTAAGCTCGCCGTTTAAATAAAGTCACAGGCCCATTATACAAAAGGTAAGCTGTTGTTTAAAAAAACTACAACAGTTTGTTAACAATAAGTTTCAGGTCTTTTCACCCCTACAAGAGCTTTTTTCACCATTCCCTCACGGTACTTTTTTACTATCGGTCACCAAAAATTTTTAGAGATTGAGGGTGGTTACCCCAATATTCACGCAAAAAATTGCGTTACTGCACATTTTATAAAATATTACATTCTTTACAGGGCAAAAACCTTCTTTGGCATAAAATTCAAGAACGAATATTAGATAACTTTTCCGGTTTCGCTCGCCGCTATTAACGGAATCTCGTTTGATTTTTTTAAGCGTTATTAAGATGTTTCAATTCACGCTTTTTATTTTATTTTTTAAAAAGAAGTTTCCTTCGTTAGAACGTTTTTTGTTATACACGTCAGATGCAACAAAAAACCTTTCGTTTAAACGTCTGTTTTTTTAGTGCCAAGGCATCCACTAATTGCTTTTAAGACCTAAGCAGACTTGAACTGCTGGCCTTACGCTTATCAGGCGTACGCTCTAAACCAGCTGAGCTATAAGTCTAAATTTCAATAGTAGTTCAAATTAATCTCAGAAACGTATTAGAAAGGTAACCAATTGAAGCTGATTAAAACGGATGAGGTTAAAAGAAGCCAAGCCAATGAAATGGGCAAAAAAGTTTTCCAACCCAAAGCCATAAGTTGATCATAGCGATAACGCGGAAGAGCGGCTCGTATCCAACAAAATAAGGTCACAAAAATACAAATTTTTAGAGAAAGCCAAAATGGGCTTGGAAGCAAGGAAAAGGGGAAAAATGAAATTAAGGGTAGCCAACCCCCTAAAAAAAGCGTACAGGTTAAAGCCGACATTAACAACATGTTAGCATACTCGCCCAAAAAAAAAAGAGCAAAACCCATCGCGGAATATTCAACGTTATAACCGGAAACAAGTTCAGCTTCAGCTTCCGGTAAATCAAAAGGGTGCCTATTGGTTTCTGCGAGTGCAGAAACAAAAAACATCAGAAACATAGGAAATAGTGGTAAACAAAACCAAACATTTTTTTGTGCTAGGACGATTTCGCTAAGATTAAAAGAACCAACACACAAAACAACAGTTACTACAATAAAACCAACAGAAACCTCATACGAAATCATCTGAGAGGCGGAACGCAAAGAACCCAAAAAAGCATATTTGGAATTGCTGGACCATCCAGAAAGTACGATGCCGTAAACACTTAACGAAGAAACAGCAAATAAATAGAGAACGCCCACATTTATGTTGGATAAAACGATGCCCTCACCGAAAGGGATAACAGCCCAACCTAACAAACTTAAAACAAAGGTTAAAAGCGGAGCTAGTATAAAAATAAAAAGATTAGCTGCGGAAGGCAAAACAGTTTCTTTTACAAATAATTTCAAACCGTCAGCAAGAGGTTGCAATAAGCCAAGGTAACCAATAACGTTTGGACCTCTGCGCCGTTGTATAGAACCCATAATTTTTCTTTCCGCCAAAGTAAAATAAGCTACAGAAATTAAAAGAGGAATAACAATGCTAAGAATTTTTAATAAAAAGACAAGGGTAATAAACATATAGATTTTTTTTAAAGCGGATAAAGAGAATCGAACTCTTCTCCTCTGCTTGGAAGGCAAATAATTTTCCACTAATATATATCCGCGAATAATTTTTTGTTTGAGATTTTATTTTTCTTCTAGTAATAGAAAAAAATAAAATTTTAAAAAAATGTTAAGCCCAAATATACTTTTTTTTGTTTACTGGCTCACCGTGAACTAAAGTGTGATAAACAACATAAAAAAAAAAAAGACTAGAAATTGCGGATAAATACGAGCCGTAAGAAGCTATTAAATTCCAACCAGCATAAGCATCAGGATAATCCGGAATACGGCGAGGCATCCCAGCCAAACCAAGAAAATGCATAGGGAAAAAAGTAACATTTACACCAATAAAAAAAATCCAAAAATGAATTTGCCCCAAAACTTCAGAGTACTGCAATCCAGACATTTTGGCAATCCAATAATAAAAACCAGCAAAAATTGCAAAAACAGCACCCATCGATAACACATAGTGAAAATGTGCTACAACATAATAAGTATCGTGTAGAGCTATGTCCAAACCAGCATTCGCTAATATAACCCCGGTCAACCCGCCCACAGTAAATAAAAAAATAAAGCCAAGAGCGAACATCATAGGGGTTTTAAAAGTAACTTTCCCGCCCCACATTGTAGCTAACCAACTAAAAACTTTTATACCAGTTGGAACGGCAATAATCATCGTAGCCGCGACAAAATAAGCACGCGTATCCACATCCATACCAACAGTATACATGTGATGAGCCCAAACAATAAAACCAAGAATACCGATTGATAGCATAGCATAAACCATACCTAAATAGCCAAATACAGTTTTTTTTGAAAAACTAGATACAATATGGCTAATAATACCAAAACCGGGTAAGATTAAAATATAAACCTCCGGGTGACCAAAGAACCAAAAAAGATGCTGGTAAAGTACGGGATCACCACCCCCAGCAGGATCAAAAAAAGTTGTGTTAAAATTACGATCAGTTAAAAGCATTGTAATTGCACCAGCAAAAACAGGTAGTGATAATAAAAGAAGAAAGGCAGTAATTAAAACAGCCCAAACAAAAAGTGGTAAGCGGTGCATAGACATACCCGGAGCACGCATATTAAAAATTGTTGTAATAAAATTTATGGCACCTAAAATAGAAGAAGCACCAGCCAAATGAAGGCTAAAAATAGCTAAGTCAACAGAAGGTCCCGAGTGGGCTTGAACAGAGCTTAAAGGGGGGTAAACTGTCCAACCAGTTCCGGCCCCTGCTTCAACTAGGGTTGATGCTAAAAGCAATAAAATAGATGGCGGCAACAACCAAAAGCTAATATTATTCATTCGGGGAAAGGCCATATCGGGTGCGCCAATCATTAAAGGAACAAACCAATTACCAAAACCACCGATCATTACAGGCATCACCATAAAAAAAATCATGATAAAAGCGTGGCCTGTAACAATTACGTTATACAACTGATTATTTCCAGCTAAAATTTGACTTCCGGGATGAGCTAACTCCATACGAATAAGAACAGAAAGCATGGTTCCCATTACACCCGAAAACGCACCAAAAATGAGATATAAGGTGCCAATATCTTTATGGTTTGTTGAAAACAACCAACGAGAAGACCATAAATAAGCAGAATTTTTTGCTAAAGTAGATAGCATGTTTCAAAAATTAATTTAAGCAGTAAGAAATTGTGCGCGTATTTTTTAGTCAAATTAAAACTACAAGGGAAATTGCAAGAATCTAGTATTAAAAAAATTCTCTTTTTTTGAGCAAAATGAATTAAAGGAACAAATCAAACGCAGTTGTGTTAAAGACTTGAAGATAAAATAATAATCTTTCAAAACAAAGAACAAAAAAGGGTCAGAAATGTTGTAGCTTAACGCGTTAAAAGTCAGTGATTTAGTTTTACCTAGCTTAAGAATAGGCCGGAAGTTTTTTATATTTGGAAAAATTTCCCAAATTAAAGACAGGTAAAAAAAAAACAAAGATTTTTTTCGTAAAGTAACTTTTACACCAACAGGGGCTCCTTTCCTAATTTTTAAAAAAATAGAAGATTTTTGCGAACGTAAAAAAAAAGAACGCTGACCCGATATTAACTCCAGCAAAGTTGAAATTTTTACCAAAGATTTTATGGAAACCTCTTTCCTAATTGTATAAAAAAGGGTGATTTTTTCAATAGTAAACGGTATTTGATGAACATTTTTATAAATAAAACACCGAGAAATTTGTAAACGGTTTTGAAAAATTTTTTGTGATAACGTCATGGTAAAAAAATTAAACAGTGCCGGACGAAAGAGAAATTACTTTTGCAAATTTGTTGTTTCTTAGTTCACGAGGAACAACCCCAAGCACGCGGCTTGCAAGAGGTTTCAGCTGCTTATTAAGAAGAACAACAGAATTATATGAAAAACAAAGAGAAATACCCAAACGTCTTTTTAAGGGTGAACGGGTCTTAGTAACCACGGCAAATAAAACCTCCCCCTTTTTAACTTTGGACGTCATTTTATTTTTTGAACGAATTTGTTGAACAGAAACAACGATAACATCCCCAATTTTTCCGTAACGGGTTTGTTGCCCTTTTTTTAAAATTTTTAAACAGCGAACAAGCTTACCGCCCGAATTATCGGATACTTTTAACAAAGTTTGAACTTGAATCATTTAAAGCTAACCACGCGAACGCACGTATTTTTCTAACAAAACAGTTTGCTTATCTTTGAAATAAACAGTAAAAATTGCTAAGCCAATTGCGGACTCAGCGGCCGCAACCGTTAAAATATAAAGAGCAAAAATTTGCCCTAAAATATCGTCAAGATAAACAGAAAAAATAATAAAGTTTAAATTTAATCCAACAAGCATTAGTTCAATTGACATCAAAATAATTAAAAGGTTTCGTTTATTTAAAACGAGACCTAAAACACCAATCAAAAAAATTAAAGTCGTAGTGAAAAGTAAAATATTTAAAGAGAATGACATTATAAATCTAAAAAATGTTTTATGAATAAAAGCTAAAACCAACGATAATGTGTAAATAAGCGATTCTGAGAAGCAAATTTATGGGCACCAATTGTGATCTTTACACTCGCGCTTTGATAAAGAGAAGAACTTATTAGTTCGTCAACTAATGAATTTTCAAAACTGTTTTTATTTTTAGCACATTTTATAATCGTTTTAAAAGCGGAAACAATTTGGCGAGAAAGTCGAATTGGAAACGGAATCTGAAAGGATTTCCCCCGCAAGCGAATATTGCGAACCTCAACGAGCGGTCTTACGTTGTTAATGGCTAAAGTAATAATTTGAACCGGCGAATAACCTTTTAAAGATATTTTAACCAAAACGTTTTTTAAAATTTTTTCAGCTTTAGATTTTTTTCCACTTTTCATTAATTGTGTCGTGAATTTTTGTAAAATCAAAGAAAAAAAAATAAATGAATTATCATCTGTTTGATTAAAGTTATTTTTTTGCGAAAGCATGGGTTTTTTTGCGGAAGAAGGATTTGAACCTTCGACCCTCAGGTCATGAGCCTGATAAGCTACCTAACTGCTCTATTCCGCAAGAAAAAGACGTTCTTTTTACATAATTTGAGTGTAAAATCCCCTAACAAAAAAAATTAATTTAACTTAGGTTTTTTTGTGCCGTATTTAGACCGAGCTTGACGGCGATTTTTTAAACCAAGAAAATCATACTTACCGCGGATTAAATGATATTTCACCCCGGGCAAATCTTTAACCCGTCCCCCTCGCATAAGAACAGTTGAATACTCTTGTAAAGTGTGACCCTCTCCGGGAATATATGCCGTTATTTTTTTTTTTGTTGAGAGGCGAAGCCTAGCGACTTTACGCAAAGCAGAGTTTGGTTTTTTGGGGGTACGCGTAAAAACTTTTAAACACACACCCTTTTTTTGTGGGGATCTTAACAAATCAGGAGATCGATTCAATTTTTTTTTAAGTCCTCTTATTTTAGCGCATAGTTGATTTATTGTTGGCATGAAAAATATAAAAAATTACTCACTACCGGACTTGAACCAGTAATCTTTTATAAGAAACAGATTTTAAGTCTGTCGTGTCTACCATTTCACCAAGCGAGCAAAAAAAACCAAGAAAAGAAAGGGATTCGAACCCATGGTGTAAGAAAATACACATTGATTTAGCAAACCAACACTTTAAGCCGCTCAGTCATCTTTTCATGCCCTAGTACAATAAAAAAAGCTGGGCTGAGCCGATGGCGAAAAAGGGATTTGAACCCCTGTCATTTGGATTATGATTCCAACGTTCTAACCCCTGAACTATTTTGCCGAAAATAGATACTAAAAAAGGGACTTGAACCCATACTTTTTTAAAACTAGAACCTAAATCTAGCGTGTCTACCAATTCCACCATTTTAGTTAAAAAATTTTTAAGATTGTGCTTCGCGCAACAGACACTTAAGTGCAATATAATTAGTGTAAATGAATCGCGTCATTTAGATAAATACAGGTTAAAATAGTAAAAACGTAAGCCTGTATAATAGCCACACCCAACTCCAACAACATCAAAACAACAAGAATAACTAAAGGAATGGTATGAGCAATTAATAAACCACCTCCCGCCAGCATCATCGTCCACGCAAACCCAGCAATCACCTTTAATAAGGTATGTCCTGCCATCATATTCGCAAAAAGACGAACAGACAAACTGATGGGTCTAAAAATATAAGAAACTAATTCAATAGGAACTAGTAAAAGGGCTAGAAACATAGAAGATCCTGGGGGTAAAAATAAAGAAAGAATATTTATACCGTGCTCACGAATACAAATAAGATTTATAGCGATAAAAGTGGTTAAGGCTAGGGAAAACGTAACAATCAAATGGCTAGTTACAGTAAAACTGTAAGGAACTAAACCAATAACGTTTGAAATTAAAATAAAAGCAAATAACGTAAAAACATAAGGGAAAAAAGATTTTGCGGCTGAACCTACGTTATCGTTAATTAAACCATAGACAACACTATAAATAATTTCAACAACGTTTTGAATTCGGCTAGGGGCCACAAAAAAATTACCTTGTTTCGATAACAAGGAGTTTAAAACGAAAACAAAACCAAGTAACCCAAAAGCCAAAATAATAGTTGCGTTCGTTATAGAAAAATCAAAAACCCCTAATCGAAAAGGGATAATTGGTAAAATTTGAAATTGTTCCAATGGGCTAGATAAAAAAAACATGTTAAGTATTGTTAATGTAAAAAAAATTAGTAACCCCACCAATAGATAGTGGTAAATAAAAACAGCCAGACAACGTCAACGAAATGCCAATACCAAGCGGCAGCCTCAAACCCAAAATGATGCTCACGAGTGAAGTGATTTAAGCCAATTCGAGCAAGACATACAGCTAAAAAACACGTCCCAATAAAGACGTGGAAACCATGAAAACCTGTTGCCAGAAAAAATGTAGACCCATAAACCCCATCAGAAATGCAAAAGGGAGCATTCAAATATTCGAATACTTGTAAACCCGTGAAAATAACGGCTAAAACAATAGTGACAAATAATCCGGTCTGCGCACTTGATTTTGCACCAGCAACAAGCGCATGATGCGCCCAAGTAACAGTTGCACCAGATGACAAAAGAATCACAGTGTTCAATAAGGGAACACCCCAAGGACTTAAGGTTTCTAAGCCTTCAGGCGGCCAAATGCCTCCAAGCATAAAGCTTGGTTTTATGCTAGCGTCAAAAAAGGCCCAAAAAAAAGCAAAAAAAAACATAATTTCTGAAACAATAAACAAAAGGACGCCTTGACGCAACCCTTGTTGAACAGCAAAAGTATGTTGACCTTCAAACGTGCCTTCACGAATAATATCTTTCCACCAAACGTACATAGTGTAAAGAATTGAGCCAAAGCCTAAACAAAACAAGCTAAAACCTCCAGAATAATTATGCATAAACATTACACCCCCAAAAGTCATACCCAGGGCAGCGATTGAGCCTAACAAGGGCCAAGGGCTGGGGTCAACAAGATGATAAGGATGGCGTTGGTCATTAAAATTTTTGTTTAAAAAAAGATCTTTCATTTGTTAAAAAAGAAATAGAAAAAAATAATCAAAAAACGAAGCTAGGCTAGCTGTGTATAAACCTTAAAAAAATGTTTTTAGTTGCTGCAAAAATTCCTATTATTTACTCTTCTTTTTATCAGCAAACCTAAACTATTGGGAGTTTTTTTTAAAAAATGATGCAACGAAGCTGCAGACATTTGAACCAGAAACAAACGGCAATACTTGACAACTTTAAAATGCTCCTTAGAAGAAGAATTAACGTGAGGCGATTTGATAACGACAAATTTTTTCGTTTTTTTTGGTAATACTATTTTTTTTTTTATCGTTAAATCAAAACCCGATAGTAAAGCATCAACAAAAAGAAAATCAGAAAGTAAATTAGAGGTTATTCTTATTTGGTAAAAAT
>Ga0157549_1346135_pt1 | contig 8268 bp, 6 predicted proteins | sample GEODES039metaT_FD_106779 | JGI IMG/M metagenome (GOLD analysis project Ga0157549, IMG submission 106779) | Oligotrophic lake water microbial communities from Sparkling Lake, Wisconsin, USA - GEODES039 metaT (Metagenome Metatranscriptome) | ecosystem: Environmental > Aquatic > Freshwater > Lake ... | reverse complement strand
GGCCAGTCTGGGCAGCCCATTCCTGAACCTGTTGCCCTCACCAAACCACCAATAAGAATCAACACATAAATAGCAGCTATAGTAAATACACCAAAGCGTGTAAAACGAGCTATTACAGTATCGTTAATGAGCATGTACAGTTACTCCTTCTTCTTTTTCTAAAGCAATTAAATCATTTTCATGAGGCAAATTACTTTCTAAAGTTGCACTGTAAGGCACATTTTGTGGGATATAATCCTCAGCAGCACCAGGCTTGCTATAATCATAAGGCCAGCGATATACTGATGGAATCTCCCCAGGCCAATTACCATGTCCAGGATGCAATGGAGTTGTCCACTCTAGAGCATTCGAATGCCAAGGATTCAATGGAGCTTTTCTACCACGGAAAATGCTGTAGAAGAAATTAAAACCAAATACTAATTGAGCAGAAAATGTAATAAATGCTGCAATTGAGATAAAGCTATTCAACTCAGTGAATGTCTTAAATGCCTCATAGCTAGTAAAACTGTAATAGCGACGAGGGAAACCAGCTATACCAATGTAATGCATAGGGAAAAACACCATGTAAACACCTATGAAAGTCATCCAGAAGTGAATATAACCTAAACGTTCATTCATCATTCTACCAAACATTTTCGGGAACCAATGATAAACCCCAGCCATCATCCCAAAGAATGAAGCAGAACCCATTACTAAGTGAAAGTGAGCTACTACGAAATAAGTATCATGCAATTGAATATCAATAGCAGAGTTACCTAGTGCAATACCAGTCAAACCACCACTAATGAAAAGTGATACTAGACCAATAGAGAATAACATCGCAGGGCTGAATATAATATTACCCTTCCATAAAGTAGTAATATAATTAAACGCTTTCACTGCTGATGGTACCGCAATAATCAAGGTCAAGAACATAAATATCGAACCAAGCATCGGATTCATACCAGTCACAAACATGTGGTGAGCCCACACAATAAACGATAAGAATGCAATTACAATCATAGAACCAATCATAGCTCTGTAACCAAAGATCGGCTTACGGCTCATGGTTGCGATAACCTCAGATGTAATACCTAGTGCAGGAAGCAATACTATATAAACCTCTGGGTGACCTAAGAACCAGAATAGATGTTGGAATAAAATGGCTGAACCACCTTCACGATCTAGAGCACCTACACCATTGATATAGATTTCAGATAAATAAAAACTAGTTCCAAAACTACGGTCAAAAATCAACAACAAAGCAGCAGCAAACAATACAGGGAATGCTAACACTCCAATAACTGCAGTCAAAAAGAAAGCCCAAATTGTTAGAGGCATTCTTGTGAAGGTCATACCTTTTGTACGCATGTTGATAACAGTAGTTATGTAATTAATACTACCTAACAAACTGCTTACAATGAACGTAGCCATCGACAATAACCATAAAGTCATACCCAATCCTGAACCTGGCATTGCTTGTGGCAACGCAGATAGAGGAGGATATATTACCCATCCTCCCGAAGCAGGACCTGTTTCAATGAACAATGAAGAGAACATCAATACGCTACTGATAAAGAAGAACCAGTAACTTAACATGTTCATAAATCCAGATGCCATATCTCTAGCACCCACTTGCAATGGAATCAAAAAGTTAGAAAACGTACCCGATAACCCGGCAGTAAGAACAAAGAATACCATGATAGTTCCATGCATAGTAACCAAAGCCAAATAAAACTCAGGCTTTAGTTTTCCTTCTACAATCCAACCACCTAATAAAGGCTTCAACCAAGCCATACTATTATTTGGAAAACCCAGTTGAAGACGGAATATCATAGAAAGTAAACCTCCTACGAAAGCCCACAACAAACCAGTTATTAAAAATTGCTTTGCAATAATCTTATGGTCTTCACTAAAAATATACTTCTGAACGAAGCTTAATTCCTCATGATGATGATCATCGTGATGATGTGCATCATGAACATGAGCGTCAACAGCCGAAAGGGCGTGAATATCTACGGTTGCCATGGTAGTATGTATCTATTATTTGTAAGTTATCAATTAAACTAATTATAATCCAACGACAGAAGCAGTTGCAACAGGTGCAGCGGAAGGAACCACAGCTTTAGCCGTAGAATCAACTTTTACTTCACTCGCTGGCAAAAACTTCTTCGCTTTTTCTTGCAATTCAGCAGGAACCTTCTCTATATAGTCGGGATTACTAGCCAGAAAACCCTTTTGAGAGTTCTTCCACTTAATAAATTCTTCCTCCTCCTCTACTACAATCTTGAAACGCATTCCAAAATGTCCTTGACCACAAACCTCAGTGCAAGCAATCTCATAAACAAAGTCAGGATTTCCTGTTTCAGCCTTCATATCAGCTGTTGTTTTTGTAGGCGTAAACCAAAAACTTGTCGGCATACCAGGTACAGCATCCATCTTTTGACGGAAATGAAATGCAAATACACTGTGTAGAACATCTCTTGCACGAATCTTGAACTGTACAGGTTTTCCTACTTGCAAATGGATTTCAGAAGGATAAAAATCGTCATACGAATGTTCGTCCGCCATGTCCATGCCTAAAGAATTCACATCATCTATTTTACGGAAATTATGCTTACCCAATTTACCATCCGATCCAGGGTACCGTACAATCCAATTAAACTGTTTTCCTACTATTTCTAAAGTTTCATGACCTTCAGGCGCAGCAGATGTAACCTCAGTCCACACTTTGTAACCTGTGAATACCAAAACAGCTAAAACTATAGCAGGTATCACAGTCCAAATCAGCTCTAATTTATGATTGTCTGGAAAGAAAGTCGCCTTTCTACCTTCCTTAAATTGATATAAGTATGGAAAAGAAAACAATAAAATGTGTGTTAAAATAAACACAAACGTTATGATTATCATAGTAGTCCAAAACATATGGTCAATATTGATACCATGAACTGATGAAGCCTCCGGCAAATAATGTTTCTTCGAATCTTCTGTAATCCAGAAAAACAAGCTGAACATGACTACTCCGAAAATCGGAAACATCAAAGCATTAAATTTATTAGAGCCATCTACTCTTTGGCTTCCAGTACCTCTCAGCACATCTACCAAACGTGAAACCCTAAAGAGCATTACAATGACTCCTAGAATCAAAATAACACCAACTGTTATAAGTGAATTATTCATAATATATCCTTACTAAAATAATATCTACTAAATATCGTGATGAAGACTTTCCTCAAGCATCGGATGATTCTTAGCTATAAGAGGATGTTTAGATAAAGTGTTTGAAACAACATAAATAAATAGTGAAACAAACGTTAAACACAATCCAAATTCTGTAAATCCAAAACTACTATTACCCTTGGTAGCACCTGGCATGATTAACAAATAGAAATCCAACCAGTGACCAGCAAGCAATCCAATAGCACCAATTTGCAAAAACAGCTCCTTACGTTTAGCATCTCTTGTCATAAAAAACAAGAAAGGGAACACAAAGTTTATCGCTAGGTTAAAAAAGAACAAGAATGTATAATGATTATCAAAACCATCACGTCTCTGAATGAAATAAATAGTCTCTTCAGAAATATTAGCATAATAATATAATAAGAATTGAGCTACCCATAAATACGTCCAGAAAATTGAGAACGCAAACATAAACTTACCTAAATCATGCAATACAGAAGTATTTACATGCGCCAAATATCCTCTCTTCTTCAAATACAATACAGTGAGAGTAATTACAGATAATCCCGACACAAACCAGCTAGCAAAGCAATACCAACCGTAAAGCGTACTAAACCAATGTGCATCTATTGACATCAACCAATCCCAAGAAATCATTGATTCAGAGACAGCAAATATTACCAAGAATCCAGCAGAAAAATAAACATTCTTCTTCCACCTAGCAGACCCAGGTTCAGAATCCTCTGCCAAGCTATTCCTTAATATAATCATTCTATAAAGAATCCAAAGCCCAAAGAAAAGTACCATTCTTATTAAGAAAAACGGAACACTTAAGTACCAACCTTTCCCTGCAATAATCTTATCATAATGAGGTGAAGCCTTATCACTCAACTCTGAGTGAGTCCAGTGAAATAAATCATGTTGACCTAATAAAAACACGATTAATAATATGGCTCCAGTTATAGGCAAAAAAGAACCCATTGCCATAGGCACTCTAATAATACCAGCTGACCATCCAGCATAAGCAACATAATTAAATGCCACAAAGAAAGTCCCAATCAAGGCTAAACCTGTAAAGAATACTGCATTATGCCATAAATCAGCAAGTAATCTAGTAGTCCAATGAAATTCATGATGGCTAGCAGCTACTTCAGCATGCTTGTTCAATCCCTCTTTCGCTACCTCTTTATGCCCTTCAGCAGCTGCTTCATGACTAGCACGACCTTCTAGGCCCGATTCAGCCATAGCATTGGCAGTACCTTCATGAGCAACAGCTTCATGACCACCAGCAGTAGCATGAACCTCATGTTTTGTACCATGACTAGCGCCATGATGTTCAACTTTATCATAACCCATAGCTAGCATAAAAATGCCTATACAAGTCATAACTAATCCTATGGCCAAAGCCAAGAATATTCGTTTTTTACCTTCAGCAGAAAGCTCAAAACGCTCGTCTCTATTAATTTCTATATGGTGATGATGTCCCATTTCCGAATAATACGTTTAGCTTGTGATTACTTCTGCTTTTGCAATTTTTGAACATAATGAACTATTTTCCAGCGATCCTCAGGATTCACTAGCGGTCCGTGTGGCCACATTCTACCTTTTCCATAAGTAATCACGTGAAAAATATGTCCACCCGATACAGTAGAAACTCGACCCACGTTGTAAGCAGGAACACCTTTATATTGATCAGCTACTTTGCCTGCACCATCTCCTGCTACACCATGACACGGCGAGCAATAACGCAAATAAAGAACTTCACCCTCTTTCATAACAGCTTCAGTTTTCAAAATTGGATTCTTAAGACTTCTCCCAGCCAAATCCAAACTATCAGCTGCATAAGGATCTATATAAATATGAGATGCCAAAGAACCTTTTACCATACCAGAATAAGCCTTTCTAGTAATAGTTCCAGTCACAGGTTTACGCATATTCGAAACAACGGCTCCTCTTGCACCAGTACTATTGGCATTGTATATATTCATGTTGTAATACTCACTTGAAGTATCAGCAACAGTACTGTACGGATCATAAGGTATAGTATGATACATCTGAGGAGCAAACTCAACACCAGGCTTTGTAGAAACATGAGAAGAATCACTACAAGACGCCATAAAAAGGCTCAATGATGCACCTACAAAAAGAAATAAATATCTCGCTTTCATAATTAGTCCTCTACCTCCTTCGTGTTTACCTCACTAGCGCCACTTGATTTCATCAAATCAGTAATTTGTTCTGCGCTTAGTGAATTTTTGCCTAAATCAACTGCTAAAATAAATTTATCGTCACTAAATCTTGGATCTAAAACCAATTTCTTAGCCCCAGGTCCTAATCCAGATGCAATAAAAAATGTAAATACCATTCCTAATGCAGCAAACAATACCGTCATTTCAAAGGACACTGGTATAAAATCTGGTGGAGCAATAAACGGTTTACCACCTATATTCATAGGCCAATCAAAGCCCATCATAAGTGTCATCATGGTAACCCCAAATGTAGTTCCCGTAGCACCAAACATAAATGAGGCAATATCCAATCGGCTTCTTTTATAGCCTATGGCATCGTCCATACCATGAATAGCAAAAGGCGTATAAACCTCATGAACTGTAACACCTGATGAGCGCACACTGCGAACTGCATTGAGCAACACTTCATCATCGTCATAAACACCTACTAGGTATTTTGTAGTGGAATGGTTAGCTGACATATCTTTATCCTTACTCACCGGCTTGAGATGATTTGTTGGAGTGATTGGCATACACACTGCTAGCAGCACCAATAGGAGTAGCCGTTTTTTTATTTTCAGAACTAGATTTAATTATAGATTTTACTTCTGCCATATTTATAACTGGAAGAAATTTAGCAAATAATAAAAATAGAGTAAAGAAAAGTCCGAAAGAGAAAATATAATCCCCGATATCTACCGAAGTAGGGGAGAAATAGGCCCAGCTTGATGGTAGATAATCTCTGTGTAACGACGTAACAATAATTACGAAACGCTCAAACCACATCCCTATATTCACAACAATAGAAAGTATGAACGTAACCGCTATATTTCTGCGCATAGATCTAAACCAGAAGAACTGAGGACTAATAACATTACAAGTCATCATACTAGCATAAGCCCACCAATAAGGCCCCAAAGCCCTATTCATAAATGCATAACGCTCATAAGGAACACCACTGTAAGCAGCGATAAAGAACTCAGTAATGTAAGCAACACCCACAATTGAACCTGTAACCAAGATTACTTTGTTCATAGATTCAATGTGTGCAAGCGTAATATAATCTTCAAGCTTGAAAACTACCCTAGTTACTAGCATCAAGGTAAGAACCATTGCAAAACCAGAGAAAATAGCCCCAGCCACAAAATATGGAGGGAAAATAGTAGTGTGCCATCCAGGTATTACAGACGTTGCAAAGTCCATTGATACAATCGTATGAACTGAAAGTACAAGTGGTGTAGATAAACCAGCCAATATTAACGATACAGACTCGTAGCGACTCCAATCCTTAGCACCGCCATTCCAGCCAAATGCAAGAGTTCCATAAACGATTTTAGACATTTTAGTCTGTGCTCTGTCACGAATAGTAGCCAAATCAGGAATCAACCCAATATACCAGAAAACAACAGACACAGTCAAATAAGTGCTAATCGCAAAAACGTCCCATACTAGAGGTGAGTTAAAATTAACCCATAAAGAACCATAAGTGTTTCCTAAAGGCAAAGCCCAATAAGCCACCCAAGGACGACCCATATGCAGAAGAATAAAACTTGCAGCACACAATACCGCAAAAATTGTCATAGCTTCTGCCGCACGGTTAATCGATGTTCTCCATTTTTGACGGAAAAGCAATAAAACAGCAGAAATAAGAGTACCAGCATGACCAATACCTACCCACCATACGAAGTTGGTAATATCCCATGCCCAACCCACAGTCTTATTTAAGCCCCAGCGGCCTAAACCTTCCCACCAAGTGAGATAAACATTATAAGTACCATAAGCCAAAGCCACTAAAGCTATCCCAAAAGCTATAAACCACATTCTTGAAGGACTCCCCTCCACTTGGCGGCAAACATCGTTTGTAACATCTTTAATAGTCTTGCCATTGGTTACTAATGGCTCACGAACTACTGAAGTAACTTGCATATTATCAATGAGTTAATACTATCCTAAAATTAAGCTTGATTTCTGATTTTCGTTAAATAAGAAACCGATGGACGAACGTTTATTTCGTCTAACACATGATAAGCACGCTTATCATATTCATTCGCAATCATAACTCCTATATTGCTAATAGGGTCATTCATATCTCCAAATAAAATCGCATCTGTTGGGCAAGACTGTTGACATGCAGTCACAATCTCACCATCTATCGGACGACGATTCTCCTTCTTAGCATGCAATTTACCTTCTTGAATACGTTGGATACACATAGAACACTTCTCCATTACTCCACGTGCACGCACAGTCACATCAGGATTCAACACCATACGGCCTAAATCTGACGTAGTAGCAAAGTTCAATGGGAATCTTTCAGGATTTTGTGGATAACTAAACCAGTTAAAGCGACGTACTTTATAGGGACAGTTATTAGCACAATATCTCGTACCTATACAACGGTTATACGTCATTTGGTTCAATCCTTCTGTACTGTGAGTCGTTGCCACAACAGGACAAACAGTCTCACAAGGAGCATTATTACAATGCTGACACATCAAAGGCTGATAAACTACCGCTGGATACTCCTCTGGCAATTCATGATTAGCATAATCATACTCATCCTTGCCCTGAGAACTATAATATCTATCAATACGCATCCAGTGCATCTCTCTACGATTCAGCACCTCTTGCTTACCTACCACAGGAACATTGTTCTCAGCATTACAAGCCACAACGCAGTTTCCACAGCCAATACACGAATTCATGTCAACAATCATTCCCCAACTATGGTTTGGGCGACTATGTTGATTCCAAATAGAAATATCACTAGCAGGTTTTGGTCCGTCAGGAGTTTCCACCATCACAATACTACGACCTGCAGCATTATTCTTCTGATATTCAGAAAGCTTAGACTCTTGAATAATATCACGTCCCATCACAG
>Ga0157549_1307769_pt1 | contig 8360 bp, 1 predicted proteins | sample GEODES039metaT_FD_106779 | JGI IMG/M metagenome (GOLD analysis project Ga0157549, IMG submission 106779) | Oligotrophic lake water microbial communities from Sparkling Lake, Wisconsin, USA - GEODES039 metaT (Metagenome Metatranscriptome) | ecosystem: Environmental > Aquatic > Freshwater > Lake ... | reverse complement strand
GGTGACCTTCACGCCAGTGTTGGGGCAGGTTGATTACACGTCACAGGCAGTTAGCTCCAAGGCCGTCGATGCCTCGGGCAATCAATCGCCGGACTCGACGCCAATCACCTACACGTTTGACAATACTCCGCCTCCCGCGCCGACCTCCGTGGACGGCAACCCCGTCAGCGGTGTTGTCACTGTCAATATTGGCACCTCCAGCGGTGAAGCCCCGAGCACAGCCAAGTTGTTCGCCGAGACGACGGATATTACTGCCAAATATTTGGCGGACACCACAGTCCCCGGCTTGGTTACTTACACTCCAATTGCTGGTCAGGTCGAGTTGACCTCCCAAATCCTCCGCGCGACGGTCGCCGATGCGTCAGGCTATGTCTCCGCGTTTGGCACTGCACTCGCGACTTACACCTTTGATAACGCGATCGACATCACCTCGGACACCTTAGATCAAGTTCCGAATGCGGCGGGTGCCAATTACGCGTACACGGTGAACGAGGGAACCTATGACCTCTCGATCCCTGGGTTCGGTCAGGGGGACAAGATCGTATTCAAAGGCGCCTCTGAGGCATCAATTGCGGTCAGTAATGCTGACTACGGTGCCGGCTTGGACGGCTCAGTTGTGATAACCGGCACCTTCCCGGATAGCAATGGGATCGTCGTTCTAACCGTCACGGATTTGTTGGCGACTCAGGATTCGTTAATCAGAAGCCCGGAAAGTTTCAATACACAGCTAGGCACTGGAAGCTTGACTTCGGTGGGAACCTCTCCGACGGGATCTAGTTCTTCTGTTTCGATCACTGCCGCGGATTTCTCAAAGGTGTTTGATGCATCCGGCTCGAACGTGGCCTACACCATCGCTGAGGGTAACTACAACACCACGATCACGAATTTTACCAAGGGTGATTCGATCAACTTTAGCGGAACTTCCGCTGCCTCCTTTAGTGTCAATAACACTGACTATGGAGTGGGTGTAGACGGTACGATTCTGATAACAGCGATCTTCCCAGACACAAGCAATGAGATCGGTCTCACGGTTAATGGTTTGTCGGTTCTCGCCGATGGGGCGATCCGTAGCGACACAACCTTTAATACGGTCTTCGGACCGGGAAGCTTGGTGTCGACCGCAACTGAGAATTCTTCGGCACAAACAGTTGCTATTGCCTCGAAAGATAACGGTAAGACGTTTAGCGCCTCCGGTGGGAACGTTTCGTACGCGATTAGTGAGGGCGATTATTCAGTTACCATCAACGGCTTTGATCAGGGAGATTCTTTGTCGTTTTTTGGTTCAAACGAGGCATCGGTAAGTGTCGTCAACGCTAGTTACGGGGGCGTCAGTGATGGGCTATTGCTAGTCAAAGGGGTTTTCAATGGTCAACTCGTTGAACTAACATTAACGGGGGTGCCGCTTGCTCTTGATGCCTCAGTTCGAGGGGAGTTGTCATTCAAGAATGCATTTGGATCGAGTAGTCTCATTGCTTAATTAATCAACGGGTCAAGCTTGATCCAGTTCGTATCTTTTAGGAGTCTTTCAAATGGCACGTGTAATCTTAACCTCAGGGGAAACCTACACCGTTTTCAACAGTACGGCGAATGTCGAGGGTTCAAAGGGTGAAGAGCGGTTGCTCATTGGGGGTAACTCTTCGGTCACGGTTTCGCAGACTGTGGAGCGTGTGGATCTTTCGGGCAACCTTGCGGATTACACCTTCAAGGCGGTTGGGAACTCCGTCGAGGTCCGCAGTGGCGGTACCCTCGTTGCAACGATCGGCGTGCAGGACGATGCGAACGGTAGCTTGGTTGCTTTTGCTGACGGAGCGGGCTACCTAAATTACGCTCCGGTGGGGACAGCGATTCAGTTGGGCAGTCAAGCCATCAGCACGTCGGCTGCAGTCGCGATTACGACCTCTCAAGTCGGGGACTTCAATACCAGCATCAAGTCCGGCTCAGCGTCGCTTGGGGGTTCGACCTCCACAAGTCAGACCTTTACGCTTACTACTGGTGCGGATACCGGCACTGGCTTCACGGGTGGGAGCGCTGCCGACACCTTCAATGCCACACTCAGTGCCGGCGGCGCGGCAACGTTGAATAACTTGGACAGCCTAGACGGCGGCGCTGGCAACGACACTTTGAATCTTGAACTCAATGGAGTGTCGCGTACGCCTTTGGGTCTGGTAAGCATCGAGACGATCAACGCCACGAGTACAACCGGTTCTTCCGTACTGGACCTGACTTACTCGACCTTACTTACGGCATTGAACAACCAGTCCTCGGCAGGCTCGCTCACGATCAATAACCTGCCCACACTCAACACGGTCGTAACCATTGCGGACACGACCGCAGCGACTACGGTCGATGTGCTGAATTCGACTGTCACTGGTTCCACCGACACTTTGAATGTTCGCCTGGTCAACGTTACGGCGGCAAGTGATGCTACAAATGACTTGACTGTGGATAGCGCCGTTGAAACGGTTGCATTGACAGTGAGCGGTACAAACACAATCGACTCGGATTACTCGGGAAAGATCACCATAGCTGGCTTGGGTACGCTGACGCTGACAGGTGGCGTAGTAACTTTAGTGTCGGCTTCGACAATTGACGCAACCAACAATTCGGGTGGTGTCACCGTTGCCGTGAGCGATGCGGCGCACACCGTCATCGGCAGCTCTGCCGAGGATTCGCTGACTGGAGCTCCTACGACAGGTAACTCGGTGAGTGGACTTGCCGGTGCCGACACGATTATTGGCGGAACAGGCGCGGACACACTCTCGGGTGGGGACGGTGCCGATTCGATTACGGCTGGTGCAGGGGCTGACAGTGTCTCGGGTGGTAACGGTGCCGATACGATTACGGCTGGCGCTGGGGCTGACAGCATCGCTGGTAACGGAGATAACGACCGGATCATCTTCGCGGTCGCGGCCGATCTAGCATCGACCGATACGGTTGATGGTGGTACGGGAACCAATACGCTTGTGGTCACGGCTGCCGACGCGGCAACTGCCGCCGCTGCAGGCACCGCCTACTCGAACATTTCAAACATCCAAGTGCTTGAAGTGTCTGACACGATTCTGGCTGCAGGAGCGGTCGACGTTACGAAGATTCAAGCAACCGGGATCACGACCGTGAATCTCGCCGCAGCGCCTACCGGTGCAGCGACTGTTACTTTCGCGGCTGGGTCGAGTACGCTTAACCTCTCCGGAGCACTTGCAGGAACGTTAACGGTTAACGATACGGGCAACGCAACTACCGACGCAGTCACACTCGTGAACAAGGTCAGTGGTGCGACAAACGGCTTTAACGGCAAAGGCCTCACGATTAACGGAATGGAGGCGGTAACTCTCGATACAGGTGCTACCGCAACCGCGGCGCAATCTACCGGAGCTATCGGCTTAACGCCAGACGGAACCAACACAGCGACAACAGTCACCGCAACCGGCGCTAACGCACTAACGCTTGGCGCAGTGACCACGACTGGTACGACGGGTAAGCTAACGATCGATCTGAGTGGCCTGACCGCGCAAACGTCCGGTACGACTGCAACGGTGGATGCGCCGGTTACGACAGGCGGAACAGTCAGCATTACCGGCTCTGCAGGTAATGATTCGTTGACTGGTGACGTCGGTGACGCGAACACGATTGTTGGTGGGCTAGGTGCCGACACGATCACAGGCGGTTCGGCCAACGACTCGCTTTCCGGTGGCGAGGGTGCTGACTCGCTGGAAGCTGGCGGGGGTGTCGATAACATCGACGGTGGTGCCGGCGATGACACCATTAACATGGGGACTACCCTCGGTTCTGATGACAACATCGCAGGTGGCGATGGAACCGATACGCTGTCAGTCGCAGCCAATATCACCGCTGGAGCTCTAGGGTCGAATGTCAGCGGGATCGAAGCGGTCGCGCTGGCGGGTCAATTCAATGCAACTCTGGCGGCGAACGTTGCCGGCCTAACGAAGATTGATCTCTCTAACGCCGCGAACAACGTGGTCACGCTCAATTCGGGCTTCACGAACGCGCTCGAAGTTGTTTTGACTGGAGACGGTGCAAATGCGGATAGCATTGTAAACAGCGCGAATGTGTCGCTTATCGTTACAGCGAATGATGCTGATATCGACGGCGGTGTCGGAGGAACCACGATCACAGGTGGCACGGGGACGGATGTAATCAACCTTCGTGCAACTGGAGGTGTTGCGACTTTAGCCACTTCAATTTCGGGTATCGAAACGATCACGATCGTGCGGGGCGCGAGCGCTGGTCTCGGTACCACTGTGACGACGGGCGCATCTGGATTGGCAACCAAGACCTTGACCATCGATGGTTCTGCCTTTGTGGGTTCAACCACGGCTGACGAACAATTGACAGTTACTGGAACGGGCTATCTCGGTAACTTGAGCATTGTCGGTGGTGGTGGAAACGACGCCATTACATCGGGCGATGGTAACGACAACTTGGCCGGTGGTGCTGGCGACGACACATTTACCATGGCGGCGACGCTGACAAGCTCAGACGTGGTCACGGGTGGGGCGGGGAACGACACCATCACGGTTTCTTCTACGCTAGCCTCTGGTGCAATGGCTGGAGTATCTGGGGTCGAAACACTTACGTTGAACGCAAGCAAGGCGGACAATGTGGCTGGGGCGGACGTAACACTTAACGCGGCCGTCAGTGATTTGACCACGATCAACATAGCGGCCACTGAAAAGAACGTGGTTACGCTCAGCACTGGCTTTACTGGTGCGATCAACGTTGTATTGACCGGCGACAGCAGCAACGCAGACGCGATCGTAAATACGGCAAACGCGACTCTGACCGTTACGGCAAATGCTGCCGATATCGATGGCACAACAACCATCACTGGTGGAACCGGCTCCGATACGCTGAGGCTTGTGGCTGATAGTGCGGGAGCAACGGCTGGGGCGACGCTGACGGGCGTATCTAAGGTGGAGAACATCGTAATCGTGGCCGGGGCAACGGTAACGGATGATGTTCTCATCACGATGGGTGCGAACAACAACCAGATCGACGCGGGTGCGACCCTGACGGTTGATGCTGCTGCACTGACAGACACCGGCGCGTTCCTCAAATTTGTTGGTACGGCATCAGAGACCGATGGCTTCTTGAGCATCACTGGCGGCGCTGGTGCTGACGTAATCACGGGGGGCGGTGCGGCTGACACCTTTAATCTGGGTTCACTTGATAACGTTGCGGCTGGGGCGGGTGCGGACACAATCAATTTCAGCGGAACGATTGCAGCAGCAACAATTGTCGGGGCCGCAGGAAACGACATAGCCACCTTCACGGGGGCCGTTACATCAGCAGCGTCGATCGATATGGGTGACGACAGTGATGCGCTCACATTCAATGGAGCTGTGACTGCTGCGACCGTTATCGGCGGTACGGGCAATGACACGCTGACGCTCAATTCCGCGGCAGGCAATGCCGTAACATCAGTGACTGGCTTCGAGACCATTACCGGTGGGTCAGGTAACGATACCTTGACCTTCGCCTCAGACCAAACTTCTGTGAATTACACGGTCAGCGGTGGTGCGGATAATCTGAGCTTTGCTGCTGGTGGAGCGAATACGGTATCGGTAAACACCACAGGTGGTACAGCAAAGGTTACCGGCGGAGCCGGTGTTGATACCATTACGCTCACCGGTACGGGAGCGGCAACCGTTGTTGGATCCGCAGGTGCCGACGTTGTGACAGGAAACAACGCGGGTAACACGTTTGATTTTGGCACCGCCGCACACACGGGTGCGACAAAGATCACTGCGGGAACTGGTGTCGATACCCTCGTTATTAGTGGAACTGGAACAGCTTCGATGTCCACTCATACTGGGATCGAGTCGGTTAGTGTTACTGGCGCAACGCTGACGCTAACGCTTGCTTCGAGTGTCACGAGCCTTACGGGTGCAGACAAGTCGGATCAGGCGATTACCCTCGGGGCGGCTCAGACCACCGCTTTGGCGGTAAGCCTTGGCGGCGATAGCGGAGACGCGCTTACTCTCGTTAGCGGTACCAATTCGGGGTTGATAACCGTCACTGGGGCGTCAACAGTCACCGGAGGTTCCGGTAACGACAGGATCACCGTCACAACCGCCACACGAATCACGACAGGTGGTGGTGTTGACTCAATCACCGGTAGTTCGGGGAACGACACGATCGCAGCCGGGTCAAGCGGCGGTGCTATCGATATCACGGCAGTTGACTCGATCGATGGCGGCGACGGCGTCGATACCCTCGAGTTTGTTGCCGGCACCTCGGGATCCACTGCGAACCTTACTGCAGTTTCGGGAATTGAAACGCTGTATGTGGCTTCTGTACAGACTCACACGCTGTCTCTGGGGTCATCGTTCACGAGCGTGACAGGTACGGCGGGGGATGCACAAGCGCTGACCTTCAGTAACTCGCTTAGCGGAGTTACGTTCGATCTGGGTAGCACTGCAGGTGACACGGTACAGCTGGCCGACGGAACAAACTCGGTGACGTTCAAGGGGGCCTTGACGATCACCGGTGGTGCGGGAACGGACACCATCACCGCGTCAACCGGAGCGTCTGGATCGGTCGTTGGTGGCACGGGAAGCGATACATTGATCTTCGGTGCCACGGGTCTGACGCTGGCCTCTGTCACGGGTATTGAGACGGTGACAGGCTCGAGTGGGATTGACACGCTAACTTTTGCCGCAAGTCAAACGGTGACGATCACCGGTGGTGGTGGAAACGACGTGATTACGCTGGGTACAGGCACTAACGTCGTTGGTATCACGACAACTGGTGGTACCGCATCGATTACTGGGGGTGCAGGTAATGACACAGTAACTGTGACTGGTAGCGGGGCTGTAACGATTGTTGCGGGGACCGGCACGGACTCACTGACCGGTGGATCTGGGAATGATGTCTTCAGGTTTGCTGCGGCTGCCCTTGATTCAGCTGACAAGGTCAATGGCGGAGATGGAGCAGATACGTTGGAAATTACTGCTGCCGGCAGCTTCGACGTCACTGGCGTATCTAACATCGAGACAGTAAAGCTTGCGACGGGTACGTCGACGATCACCGGCGTTTTGACCGGCGTTACACTCGATTTCGACACTGGTAGCCAAATATTGACGCTCGGCGTCGGCTCTAACGTCGTCACGCTTTCCAATCTTCTGGCGGCGGCTAACACGGTGACCGGCGGAACAGGTAACGACTCGATCAGCTACGCAGGCAGTGTTGCGGCCAGCTTGGACGGTGGTGCCGGTGCCGACACGATCTCCTCCGGTACTGGAGCAGACACGGTTGCAGGTGGAGATGGTGCGGACTCGATCACTACCGGTGCGGGGGCAGACACCATCACAGGTGGAAATGGCAACGATACGATCGACGGTGGCGCTGATGCTGATGTCATAACTGGTGGAGCTGGAACTGACGTGCTCACCGGTGGCGCAGGTAACGATACATTCGTCTACACCGCAGCGTCGGAATCCTCTGGAACTGGTATTGATACGATCACGGACTTCGCTACCGGGGATGTTCTGCAATTCACAATTTCGGTTCCGACGATCGGCTCGAGCGCGAATAAGTTCACGGCGAGCGATGTTGGAGTATCGAATTCGGGTTCTCCGCAGTTGATCCTAAGCGGACTGTCCGGGGAGATGCTGTTGCTTACGGATTCAAACCAGCTGGCGATCGACACCGATGGCAACGGTTCGATTACCGGAACTGACTATCGGGTCACGTTGACTGGCGCGACCACCGCACCTTCGTCACAGGTCGCCTTTAACGTCACCGGGTCCACGAGTGCGGACACCATCACGGGTGGAGTTGGCAACGACACTATTACCGGAGGTACCGGGGCAGACTCGTTGGTTGGTGGAGGTGGTTCTGATACCTTCAGATTCGCCGCCGGTGATTCTGGCCTGCCTTCAGCGACTAATTTCGATACCATCACTGACTACTCGAAAACTGCTGGTGCGACTTTCGATACGATTAGCGCAACGAGCCTTATTCTTGGGGTTCAGACAGCGACAGCTGGCGTAGGGGTTGCAACAATCACAGCCGGACTTGCCACATTTAGTGGAAGCGACACAACACTCGCTCAGCACATTGCAGCTGTTGCTGCGGCGCAGCAAGCTATTGCCGGAGCGGCAACTGTTTGGCAGGAAGGAGCCGACGCCTATCTGTTTATCTCTGATGGTACGTTGGCCGTTGGTGCAAACGATGTGTTGGTGAAACTTGTCGGTGTAACTGCAGGTGGTTTGACAGTTTCTGGAAATGCGATTACTGCAATGGCTTAAGCCCTGTTCGTACTCCTCGTCGAGGCGGCTGTTCAGCTCAGATGAATCCCAACCCTCACGAGGGGTTGGGGTTTACAGAATGACTCCTAG
>Ga0157549_1007118_pt1 | contig 8554 bp, 9 predicted proteins | sample GEODES039metaT_FD_106779 | JGI IMG/M metagenome (GOLD analysis project Ga0157549, IMG submission 106779) | Oligotrophic lake water microbial communities from Sparkling Lake, Wisconsin, USA - GEODES039 metaT (Metagenome Metatranscriptome) | ecosystem: Environmental > Aquatic > Freshwater > Lake ... | reverse complement strand
GAAGGTCGGAGAACAAAAATATAATGGAACAAAAACGTTAAGAAATTAGAGATATGATGTTAAGATTATCAGAAATGTGTCTAGAAAAGATAGACAGCAATTTAGAGCGTACTAAAGTAGAAACAATGGTTACAATCCATGTGCATCAACGTGATATTTCAAATGAAATTAAATGTAAGGATGTAAATGATTTTGATTGGTAAAAGTAAACAAGATTATATTGGAGAAATGATTAAGATAATTGTATTATTAGTATAACAGATTGGGACTAAGGTTATTCATGTGAATTTTTGGGATCTAAAGAAAGATTATGTATTACCCCACTAACAGATCGTTGTTATATAACACTTGCTTAAGCTATGTCTATGTATTATGGTGGTGCTCCTGCTGGTCCTGCAGGTACCGGTAAAACTGAGACAGTTAAGGATCTTGGTAGAACATTGGGTGTTTTTGTAGTAGTTACCAACTGTTCTGATTAGCATCGTTATAGAGATATGGCTAAGATATTTAAAGGTTTATGTTAAAGTGGTCTATGGGGATGCTTTGATGAATTTAATCGTATTGATCTTGAGGTATTGAGTGTCGTAGCTATGCAAGTTGAATCCATTACTATGGCAAAGAAGTAACACCTAAAAGAATTTATGTTCCCTGAGGAGCCTAATCCTATAGAACTTGTTGCAAGCGTCGGATATTTTATCACAATGAATCCAGGTTACGCTGGTAGATAGGAATTACCAGAAAATTTAAAGGCCCTATTCCGTGGTGTATCTATGATGGTTCCAGATAGAGAAATTATTATGAAAGTCAAACTCGCCTCAGTGGGTTATAATTCTATTGATGCATTAGCCAAAAAGTTCAATGTACTCTATAAGCTCTGTGAAGAATAGTTATCAAAATAAAGACATTATGATTTTGGACTTAGAAATATATTATCAGTTTTAAGAACTGCGGGTAATACTAAAAGAGAGGAAACAAAGGGAGATGAAGAAATGATTTTAATGCGTTCATTACGTGATATGAATCTATCTAAACTAGTAGCGGATGATATACCCCTATTTAATGGATTATTATTAGATATTTTCCCCAAATAAACCGATGTACCTAAAAAATAATATGAACAAGTAGAAAAAAAAATACCAGAAATAATATAAAGAAAAGGAAATTTAATTAAAACAGATAGTTTTACATTGAAAATTATTTAATTGCATGAAACAGCTCTTGTAAGACATGGATTTATGCTTGTAGGCCCAACTGGTAGTGGTAAGAGTACTATTATGACTCTATTAACAGATACATTAACAGATAATGGAATACCTCATCGTATTTAAAGAATGAATCCTAAAGCTATAACTGCTTAAGAAATGTATGGTGTGAAATCTGAAATTTCAGATGATTGGATACCTGGTATATTTAGTTCAATATGGTAAAAAGCTAATGCACGTAATGCTAAATACGTTACATGGATTACATGTGATGGACCTGTTGATGCCATTTGGATAGAAAACTTAAACACTGTACTTGATGATAATAAAATCCTAACACTAGCAAATGGAGAACGTATACCTATGACGGAAAATTGTAAATTGGTTTTTGAAGTTGAAAATTTGAATAATGCTTCACCCGCAACAGTATCTAGATGTGGTTAAGTATTTATTTCACCAAGTGATTTAGGATATGAAGCTGTTTATAAAGGATGGATATTGGCAAGGAAATAGGATGGACGTAGTGATGAAGCTGATAAAATTAATACATTATTGACTAAATATTTTTCAACTATGAAGATAATGGAATCGATAGAAAAAATATGTAGAAACCCAGTAATGGATATTAGTTTTGTAGTTAAAGTAATAATGACATTAAATATTATAACTGGTATATTAAGACCACTTGTATAATCAAATAAAACACTTACAGAATCAGATTATGATAAGGTTGTTGTATATGCTTTAAGTTGGTCAGTTGGTGGTATTTATGAAGCTTAAGATCGTCAGAGTTTCCATGATTACCTTTATGGTAAATAAGCCCCTATTCCATAAAAGAGCAAAGAAAATGAAACAGTTTTTGATTATTATGTACATGTTGATGAAAAGGGAAGCTGCGAATGGAGAGCCTGTGCTCCAGAAGCATGGAGACCACCAGAAAAATTTTAATTCTCTCAATTATTAATGCCTACAATAGATTCATTCAGGGCTGAATTACTAATGAATTTTATTTTAATGTAACCTAAGACTGCTATATGTAACAATTCAATTTTATTGGTAGGAGGAAGTGGTACAGCTAAAACTTCATCTGTATTGATGTACGCTAATAAATTCAATAAAGATAAAATGCTATTTAAGCGAATAAACTTTTCATCCGCAACATCACCATCATTATTTTAAGGAACCATAGAAGCTGAATGTGATTTCAAGATAGGTAAAGATTTCGCTCCACCGATGAATAAAATGATGACAGTATTTTTAGATGATATATCTATGCCTTTTGTAAATAAATGGGGTGATTAAATCACATTAGAAATAGTTAGATAATTAGTTGAAACTGGTGGATTCTATATGCTTGATAAAGCCTAACGTGGTAATTTCAAAAATATTAAAAACTTAATCTATGTCGGAGGTATGTAACATCCAGGAGGAGGTCGTAATGATATACCAAATCGATTAAAGAGATAGAATTTTATCTTCAATATGATCCTACCAGCCTCTGTCGAAAGTATCTACGGACCAATCATAAAACATTAATTTAAGGCTAAATGGTTCCCAACTGAAGTAAATAAAACTATTGAAGCCCTAACCAATGCTACAATTATGTTATGGAATAAAGTTAAAAATACAATGCTTCCTACACCAAGCAAATTTCATTATGTTTTCAATATGCGTGATTTGAGTCGCATATTTAAAGGAATTTTGTAAGTTAGAAAAGAAACCATCTTAAGCAGTTCATCAATTGGTACTGCTAATCTAAAACCTGAAGTTTTCTTAGTAGGATTATGGATGCATGAGTGTGAACGCGTTTTTGTTGATAAAATGACAAATAATAAAGATAAGGATTAAGTTTTGGGATATATCAAAGAGACATCTCTTGAGGCATTCCAATAATTAGAAAGTGATATTCTTGAAAAATTCGGTAAGGATAAACCAATGTTATTTTGTGATTTCCTTCGTGAGGATATTAGAAATGAAGATGGAATTGTTGAGGTTGAAGGTGAAAAAATTTATGAGGGTATTAATTCTATGGAAAAAATAAAAAATCGTTGCAACAATCTATTAATTGATTATAATGCAAAATATATAGCAAAAAAAATGAATTTAGTATTATTTGATGATGCAATTAAACATTTGTTACGTATTTCTCGTATTGTAAAGATGAATCGTTCTAATGCCTTATTGGTGGGTGTTGGTGGTTCAGGAAAATAATCTCTTACAAAATTATCAGCAGAGATTGGTAAACATGTATGTTATTAGATAGTTCTAACTAAAAATTTTGGCGAAAAAGACCTAAAGGAAGAAATTAAAAAACTATTTGATTGGGCTGGACATTTGGGTAAGCATGTTACTTTTATACTAACAGATTCTGAGGTAAAAAAAGAGGAGTTCTTGGAATATTTCAATATGATATTATCTACGGGAGAAATAGCTGGTTTACTAGCTAAGGATGAAAAGGAAGTCTGGTTAGGTGATGTTCGTAATGATTATGTCAAAGAAAAGCAAACAGGTAATGTAGATCCACCATAATCAGAATTATGGTTATATTTTGTAGATCGATTAAGGGACAATCTACATATCGTACTATGTTTTTCTCCAGTTGGATAAAAGTTCAGAGATAGATCTCGTAAATTCCCAGCATTATTTAATGAATGTACAATTGATTGGTTCTTACCATGGCCTGAAGAGGCGCTTGTTAGCGTGGCTGAAACATTTATTAAAAGCTTTAAAGAATTAGATACAAAGGCAGAAACAAAATAAGAATTAATGAAACATATGGGTAATGTACATCTATTGGTAAATACAGTATGTGATATTTATTTCTAAAAAATGAGAAGGATGGTTTATGTTACCCCTAAAACTTTCTTATCTTATCTTAATTCTTATAAAGAGCTATATCTTGCTAAATACAAGGGATTGGATAAATAGGAAAGTAGTTTCAAAATAGGTCTATCAAAAATATAAGAGGCAACAATATCAATTGCTAAGATGGAAATAGGTTTGAAGGAGGAAGAGGCCTAACTTAAAGATGCATCTGAGAAAACTGATAAATTATTAGAGGATTTGGAGAAGGAGAAGAAAAAGGCCAATATTAAGAACGAGGAGGTTAAGTTGACAACAGCCCAATGTAAAAAATAGGCTGATATGATAGCTGTTGAAAAGGAGGCTGCTGAGAAGGATCTTTAGGCTGCTATTCCAGCATTAAGAAGGGCTCAGGAATCAGTTGATTCAATTGATTCTAAGGATATTACTGAATTGAAAGCAAATCGTAATCCACTTGAAATTATTAAATATATTTTTGATGCTGTATTGGTATTCTTTTAGGCTAAATTAGTTCCAATTACTATTGAGGATAAAATCTTTAATAGAAAAGAAAACCGTGCTGTATAATTTTTAAAGGATTCATGGGATGAGAGTGGTAAATTTGCATTGAGTGATATGGCATTTATTAAAAAATTGAAGGAATATGAAAAAGATTCGATTAATGAAGAGACTATTGAGCTATTGATGCCTTATGTTTCATAGGAGAAGGATTGGTTTAATGAAAAAGCAGCGCTTAATGCTTCTAAAGCTGCTTGTGGTATTTTCAAATGGGCTATGGCTATATTTGAATATCATGAAAAATCAAAAATCGTTAAGCCCAAGCGAATTTACCTATAAATTCAAGGAGGTCGTTTGGAGGTTGCTATGAATGAGTTGCGTAAAGCTTAAGCTGATTTAGCCGCAATTTAGGCATTGCTTGCTAATTTATAGGATACTTATGAAAAATAAATCGATGAAAAGCATTAATTAGAACTGAGATCAAATAAAACTAAAAAGAAAATCAATACTGCACGATAGCTAATAACTTCATTGTCTGATGAAAAGGATCGTTGGAGTAAGGGTGCTTCAGAAATCGCTGAATAGAAACGTAGATTAGTTGGAAATGCTTCATTATCTACAGCTTTTATTAGCTATTGTGGACCATTCAACTCAGAATTCAGAACATTACTCACAACTGACTATTTTGTAAATGATATGAAAAAGAGGGGTGTACCTGTAACACCAGGATTGGAGCTCACAGCTTTCTTAGTTGATGATGCTACAGTAGGAGAGTGGAATTTATAGGGATTACCAAAGGATGAGCTATCAATCTAAAATGGTATTATGGTTACTAATTCTACTCGTTATCCTTTACTAATTGATCCATAGGGTTAGGGTAATTTTTGGATCAAATAAAAATTCGCTGAATAAATTGATTAAAATCATTGTATTACTACATTAAATCACCCAAAATTCAAAGATAACTTTTTAAAATATTGCATGGAAGAGGGTAAATGTTTGATTATCGAAAATATTGAAAACGAGGTAGACCCTATGTTGGATCCAGTATTAGAGAAATAGGTTTAAGTAAAGGGAAAAACATAATTTATTGATGTAGGTGGTACAGCAATTGAATATTCAGATAAATTTACATTATTTATGTTTTCTAGATTAGCTAATCCTCTATTTTCACCAGAACTTTCTGCTAAAACAACAATTATTGATTTTACTGTAACATAAACCGGTCTTGAATAATAATTATTAGGAAAAGTCATTTCAAAAGAATAAAAAGCACTTGAAGACTCTTTAAATCAATTATTAGCTGATGTTAATTAAAATAAGAAAGACCTATAAAGATTAGATAAAAACTTATTGGATAGACTTACATAATCTTAAGGAAATTTATTAGATGATATGGACTTAATTGATGTATTAGCTTTAACCAAAACATAGGCTAAGGAGGTAGCTGTTAAATTAATTGACGCTGAAATAAAGACAAAGGAGATTAATGAAAAAAGAGAATAGTATAGACCTGTTGCTGTTAGAGGATCGGCCTTATATTTTACCATTCTGGAGGTAGCTCTTGTAAATTGGATGTATAACTCATCTCTAGAATAATTCCTTATGCTTTTTAACTAATCTATTGATCAATCAGAAAAAGCAGCTTTACCCGTAAAAAGAGTAGAAAATATAATTAAATATCTAACATTTAATTTATATCGTTACGTCAACAGAGGATTGTTTGAAAGGGATAAAATTACATTTATCTTAATGATGTGCTTTAAGATATTATAAACTGCCAATAAAATTAATTCAAATGATGTTTCCATTTTATTAAAGAGTGGTGCTGCACTAGATATCCGTACCGAACGTTCTAAACCTTATTCATTTTTACAGGATAAAACTTGGTTGAATATATTAGCAATGAGTAAGCATCATTTCAATGCAGATTCTCTAGCTTTCTTTAGAGAATTACCTGAATCAATGACCAGAAGTGAAACTCAATGGAGGTAATGGATTGAAAGAAACGATCCTGAAAATTTTGCTATCCCTGACTTTGCTGAGAGAATATCAGCTGAAAAGGAAATTGGATCTTTCATCTCGCTTTGTCTAGTCAGATCGCTTAGAGAGGATCGTACTTTAGTTGCAGCTACATAATTCATTAATGCTGTATTGGGTAAAGAATTTACTGCCCCCATATCATATCCGATTGATACAATCTGGTAAGAAAGTTCAAAATTCGATCCAATTTTATTCCTCTTATCAGCTGGTGCAGATCCCACTTCATCTATAGATGAGCTGGCTAAAAAGAAAAAGAAATTTCCTTGTGAAAAGGTATCTATGGGTGAGGGTCAAGAATAAGTTGCTAGAAAAGCTATTTTTAACGGATTTGAATAAGGAGGATGGGTTATTTTATAAAATTGTCATTTGGGGTTAAAGTTTATGGAAGAAATTGAAACTATATTTGTACCAGGTGCTGTAATTCATGAGGATTTCCGTTTATGGATAACATGTGAATAACATCCATTATTTCCACTTGGCCTACTTTAAAAAACTATTAAGGTAACGAATGAACCACCCAAAGGTTTAAAAGCAGGTCTATATAAAACATTTACGACCATAATAACATAAGAATTCCTGGATAAAGTTGACCATGCTAATTGGAGAGCCTTAATATTTACTATTTGCTTCCTTCATTCTATAGTAATTGAACGAAGAAAATTCGGTCCTCTAGGATGGTGCTTACCTTATGAATTTAATAATCCTGATCTAGAGGCATCACTTGCATTTGTTGAAAAGTATCTAACAAATATACTAAGCGGTCCACCCCCCCAATCCCCCAACCTAAATATTAATATGACTGTAATTCGTTATATGGTATGTGAGGTATAATATGGTGGTCGTATAACCGATGATTTAGATAGGGAATTATTTAATGCATATGGTGATGATTATTTGAAAGAAACTATATTTGGTAATGAGCATTTCTTTGCTGAAATTACTAATGAAGGTGCTGGTAGTGGTGGTGTTAGAGAAAGATTCAGATATAAGATCCCATCTAGTTAAGTTACTGAGATATATAAATCATAGGATTATATTTCAACTATTCCAGCTATAGATAATCCTGAAGTATTTGGTTTACATGTTAATGCAGATATCACATTCCGTTTGAAAGAATCTTAGGAAATGATTAACACTATTATGGAAACTAGACCAAAAGAATCAAATGTTGGTGGTGGTAAAACTAGGGAAGAAATAGTATAAGATAAGGCACGTGAATTATTAGTTAAGTTACCCCCAGATTATATTGATTTAGAGGTGCGTGAATAGGTTAAAAAATTAACAGGTCCCAAATAATTAGGTGATAAAGGTATGACAGTTCCATTAAACATATTCCTATACCAGGAAATCAATCGTATGTAAAAGATTATTGGTATTTGCAGAAAAACCCTCTAGGATGTGATAGATGCTATAGATGGATAAATTATAATGACACCTGATATATTAGATGCTATTAATTCTATTTTTGATGCAAAAGTTCCATATGCTTGGGTATATGATGCAACAGGAGTAGAAATATCATGGATATTACCATCATTGGGTGCATGGTTCGTTTCCCTTATTGATCGTAACAAATAACTGTTTGAATGGCTGAAGACTAATCGCCCATAAACCTTTTGGTTAACAGGATTCTTCAATCCTTAAGGTTTTTTAACAGCCATGAAGTAAGAAGTCACCCGTATGCATAAAGCCAAACCAGGAGATAAAAATTAAGAATCATGGTCCTTAGATGATGTCACATACTCTACCTCTGTTAAAGAGAGAGAATATGATTAAATAAAAGATATACAAAGCGAAGGAGTTTATATACATGGATTATTCTTAGAAGGATGTCGCTGGAGCAGAAATGGATTAGATGAATCTGAACCCAAAAAAATTTTCTCTCCATTACCCATATTATATGTTACAGCAATAAACAAAAAGAAATCATCAGAAGCTGAAAAGAATTCATCCACATATAGCTGCCCAGTATATAAATATCCAAGAAG
>Ga0157549_1139702_pt1 | contig 8756 bp, 1 predicted proteins | sample GEODES039metaT_FD_106779 | JGI IMG/M metagenome (GOLD analysis project Ga0157549, IMG submission 106779) | Oligotrophic lake water microbial communities from Sparkling Lake, Wisconsin, USA - GEODES039 metaT (Metagenome Metatranscriptome) | ecosystem: Environmental > Aquatic > Freshwater > Lake ... | reverse complement strand
GAAATAAATCAACTTTGCTTGAAAATACAAATTAAATTTGTTGGGCAATTCCCTCAGCAGAAGCTCCAGTGCATGGCTGTTGGCCTATCCTATATGTAGTTGGTTGAATAGGTTACTGATGGCATGGGCAGGGTCATCGTTGCAACCGGGTCGAACTCTTCCCTGACTCGCAATATTGCCTCGGTCACCTTATCACAAAGCAAGTAGCCTAGTGCATTCGTGTTGTCACCCACTGTGGCCACGCTCAGCAAGCCTGTTAAAGCAAATACCTCACAATTCATGCTTGCATGCTTCGAACTTTTCAGTAGACTCCTGAAATCGCCTGATGTCTTCAATATATAATTGTATGTGCTGGCTTTGATGGTTACTTCAGATGTGCACAGCTGTGCCATATCCAGGCCTGTCAATGCTTCCAGTTGAGTCAAGGCTTCAGCGGATTCAGTTGCCCTATAAAATTTCTTGCGTTTTTCCGCAGGGTTATCGACCCCGATGCCGAGAACAGCAATCTGCTTCCTCAGAAGGCGGGATTTGGCCTCCTGTTCGAGCCTCAGCGGTATCCTCCCTTCAGCCAGTACGTCCCTGAGAGTATCACTGACGATATCGCTTATATCGGCAACTTTCCTAGCCGTGATTGCCCTCAATGTCCTCCAGAATGAACCCGCACTGACACAGGATTTGAGCTGAGACAAGGCCTCTTCGTAAGGCTTGAGTAGGTAAAAGTCACCGAGCTGCTCAAGCATTCTCTCTATAACACCTGTTTCCTTTATAGCCTCGATGCTATTGCAATCGAAATCTGCATTGTTCTCCTTGAATACCGTAACATTGGTTTTGAGATATAAAGTGCGCAGAATTTCCATCTGTGGCTGTGCGGTTGGCATTTCAAAGGCCTCATCACCTCGTGTTGTGCCCGATTGCACAGGCCCTCTCTCACCGTTTTCAAAGTAGGTTATGTCACTGCATTCCTGGGACAGTCTCGAGTACATTTCTTTGGTCAGGGATCTGAAACCTTGCCGCTCAAGAGCATCCCTGCATAAGACCGTATTTTTGTGCGTCACTATGAACACCATACCCTCAGCTCCGACGATAAGTGACGCAGCAGGGCCTATGTAGAAGTTGCACTGCCTGAACAGAGATGGGCAGAATGGTGCTGATTAGAAATGTATCCTCTGTTTGTCTGATGCTCCGACTTACAAAGCGCTGCAAATCATATACGCTGTCACACCAACGGGTTATAGGCGAGTGCTTGAACTCAATACTGCCGGTTTCAGCCGCACGGCTTTGCTGATTTTTCGATCTGCGGGTGTCATTTTTGCTGTGATTGACCTGCTTGTATTTGCTCTTAAGCATCTCAAATTCACCGCCCTCGTCCTTCCATAAATCAATCAATTCTGAGTGTTCAGCAAATATCGGTGACTGCTTTGATAAAGTGCTTTCATAATTAACGTAACTCGCTGTTTCGCAATCATATTCTTCGTCATTTACTGACCTTCTGCTGTTGAAAAATGACAGCGGGTAATAGCACACATTGTCATAATCATGCATAACTCGGGTCTCATACACATGCTTGCATTTCACACCCGCCTTTGTCAATGTTGTGCCTTCAAAGTTGCTGAGCGATATGCCCAAGTTCACCGCGCGTGATGACATCCTCTTAGCTTTCACTGCCCTCATGACTGCAGGCGGTACAGAGTTGACCTTTGAGACAGACCTACTGCCACACTGTTCTTTTTCAGCATACAAAGCAGATAACTCGATGTACCTCTGCATCAATTTGAATATTGTTATTTTCCATTCTCTGCAGTATTTAGACTTTCTAGGGAATAGCTTCCAGAAAGTTTTTGCAGCCAGTTCATCAAAGGTAAGGAGGCAGTCACTAGCCTCAAATATTGTATCTAGACCTCTCCATATATTTATCATGCTTATAGAGGCATGAGGTTGCCTAAGCAGCTTTGCAGAATCACCGGTATTTGTCTCTAACATATGTGCATCAACATGGAAGTACAGATCCCACGGAATTTTATTGCAACCTCTGTCAGCAACTGCACCTAGCTTGCTTAATAAAGTGGTGCGGTCTACATTCATAAGGGCTTGATTCATTATAAAAGACATCTCATTAAATATGTCCAGATAAAAATCCATTGTGTCTATGGTGCAGTTGTTGAATACACTAAAGTTCTTGTAACTCCCTTGGGAAGGAACAACTGTTAGCATCAGATGTTCATTTTGTTCAGCTGTTAATTGAGCCAGCTTCACTGCCAACTGATCCTTACCGAGGGCGGATAGATCACTTACAAGATCATCATAGGTGCTGTCCTCACTTGTCAGTGCAATGAGTCTTTTCACTTGGATCATCAGCGGCTCGGGTACCAGACTCAGTAGGTCAGCACCGCTGAAAAGCTGTATCAAGCTCTCTCTGTCCTCCTTTATGTTGGATATATGTGATGAAATGAGGTTCCAAAGATAGTCTCTGATTGAAATGTCGTTGCCTACACTCCTGAACATGATAGCATATGCTGCTGTTTCTGGGAAATGGCTCCTGATGCCTTCAACATCAACATTCCCGCTGTACTTAGGATCCAGGAACTCTGAGGTGTACCTATTCATGAAAATTGATTTCACGTTGGCAGGTGAAGCATCCAGATCAATGACATCTGTCAGTTCGCATAAACCTAGTTTATTTATCAGCAGAATGTCCAGAGAAGCCACAGATAGGTAGTCATTATTTGAGGTGACATGGAATTTGCCATGCTGTCTTTTACAGGGTTTCTTCCCTTCTAGTCTAGTAACTGTCAGATTTTCATTGACCTTGAGTGAAGGGACTGAAACTGAGAGCTTATGATAAGGATATATGCCCATCTTACCTTCCTTATTCAGGCCAAGAGATAAGTTGGACCCGGTCAGTGCAGGTGTGAAAAGGTACTGCAAGTCAGCCTCCTTCATCGCTAAGTCGATGTAGTATGAGTCTACTTCATCAAAAGTGTACTCAGTTGTCATATTTGTCTCAACAGAGACAACCTTGTTTCCTTGCACCCTGAATAAAAGACGTGCAGAATGCAGTTTAATGAAAAGCTCACCAGTGCGTGCCCACTGATCGCCAACGTGAACTTGCCTCTTGGGCCAAAACGACCAGGGTGAATAAGCCATCATATCGATGTCCCGCAGATCACTTGTTTGCCTGTAGTAGTCTAGCATTGCCCTGCCAACAGAAGTGGATGGCTCGAGCTCCTTGACCTGTGCCAGCCTCTTACCTTGTTGACCGCAGACACCGGTGTGAAGCACTGATTGCATCATGTCGTAAGCAGTTTGCTGACTCATTGACTCACCCAGTCTGATAGCAGTTGCCAATCTATGTGGTTCTGAGCTGAGGGTGATATCTCCATAAGTGATCTGTTCATTTGGGGGCCTGTAAGCACTGCCTTCAAGCTGGACATCTTTTGTGCAGCTAAAATTTAAGTGAGCCATCTTCATTAAGCCTGTTTCATCGTAAAGGAGCGAAGAGCCGCTGGGCAAGGTTGCGTACAAATAAACGTGCTTGCTCCTGGATTTTTTGCAGTAATCGAAGAAGTCCTTATAGGATTTTAATGTGCACGGTATGCCTGCATTTTCCATGTACTCTTTGACACTGTTGATTTCATCACCATAGAGCTGCCTTGGGCAAAGATATGTTGCCAGAGCCGGGTTAATTATGGATATAGCTAGCAGCATGGAGTCATATTCCGTCAACGGGAATGAAGAATATGCAGAAGTGACTATTTGGCATGGCTTCAGAGTACGATTTTTCACCCGTTCAACCAGATGCACTGCTGATCTCTGATCGAGCCAATCATGATAGTGGCTGAAACCAGTGAACTGGGATTTCAGCACTGGTTCGTAACTGCTGGGGGCTGTATTCTCGGACAGTGCAAGTTGGTAAGTGGTCTCAGAAATAGTCAACTTACCCTCTCCCATGTGCACACAGCGTCCTGATCTGAAATACTGAAGGTCAGCCAGTCTCCTGATGTCATTGAGATTCATGATACTGGATTGGAAATCTTTGCTGCTCAGCATCGCCTTAAACCAGTAGATGTTCATGGCTGAATTGTTTGTCTTATTGTTGGACCAGAACCATTCAGAATCACCGTGAAGCAAGCCTTTGGCAGTCAAATCAGGCAGACTGACCTTATCAAAGATGCTGAAATAGTTGGGAACCCTCTGCCCTGAAGAGAATCCAATGGAAGGCAGACCATCAGTAAAGTCAACATCTTGCATCACAGATACAAAATTGTAAGTTTTCCGGAACATGTCCACGTTATACCGCAGGAACATCATCTCATCAACTTGAGACCCATAGGCTAGGTAATAATGCGGTAAGCAATTCGGCCTGCCAAAGCAACTTGGAGGTGCATTGATGGGTTTGATGCCATACATCATTACATACATAGATGAAACTATAAGCAGCACTTTGTAAGCTTGGGAGATTGTTCCACCATTTGTCAGAACTTCAATCGACTTGCTGGTTGCTTGACGCATGTCAACTATAGGGCCCTTTCCGGAGCAGTTCAAACCTATATTTTGTATAAACTTGGGTAGTAGAGGCAGCAACTGCTTTTGCAAGTACAGTATACTTAGCAGTTCAAAATAACTCTTGGATATGCTGCACTTTTTTACTGAGTACATATGATTCACCATCTTTTGGATGGTCGTCAAGTAATGTACCGGAAGCTTAGGATTGAGTGACTCAGGGTAATGCAAAGCCCCGCCACTGTCATCGGAATGTGCAAACAATGACAGAATGACCCTGCCTGCTTCACTGAACTTGATCAGTATGTAATTGGCCGCGAACAGCTGGACTGCTGCATGTAGCATAGAGGAGAGGAAGTTGAAAATGCCCATTACGAAACTGTACTCCATTTTGAAGTAATAGCTCCCCCTGTCAGCATCTTCAGTGAAACAGCTTCGATAAACAGCATTCCTCTCATTGGATGCGAATTGCTCGTAAATGGCTTTCCTGGTGTGTATTTGCTTGTCTACATACTGTGTAAAGAACTTCAGAACAGAGTCAATGAACTCCAAAGGCAGGATGTCTTTCATCCCAAGGATGAAATACATGTATTTGGCAGGATTGCTCTTAGGTGCCCATCTTCGGCAGTCTAGTGAAAGATAAAGAGTCTTGTCATCCCTGCCCGCTTTTTCGAACAGCTTGGAATGAACTGCTTGGGGTCTAAGCGTCGATTTTATAGATATCATCTCGTTTTCTACCTTTGTACATATGTGGTTGAACATTTTTTCCAGCGGATATTGATGAACCTTGGTTGTGTAGTCCATCACAAATATTTCCCTGCCACCACCACGCTGTTTCTTGTCAACTATGTGGAACCGGACCTGATCAAGAGGCCTATCCTTCTGTGACTGAGCAAAATTGTAATTGAGATCACCAATCTTGCTCCTGAGAGCTCTATCGGTCAACTCTTTGTCCTTGAGAATTGCATCCAGCTTTTCAAAACTCTTCTCATATATTTCTTTGTACACCACATAGTAGCCTTTCTTTCCAAAGAATTCATCAGTGTTGTGTGACCTAAGACCTGAACTATTCGCCATGTTGTCAGTGGGTGCATTCATTAAATTTGACCACTTAGACCGCAATTCTCCTACAGAGGTCTTTTGACGCAGAACTGCTGACAAGTACTTGCCTGCATGATACGCCATCTTAGGGTAGTAGGAGAAATCATCCATTTTCAGCTCCTTCAAGCCAGCAGGTGACCGGAGGTCAACTTCGTGACCTGACCTAAAGGGGTCTCCTGTCGGCACGTATTTGATGTGGTCTTGCATCACCTTGGATAAGTTATTAACCTGCTCAACACTCTGCTTAACAGGTGCTTTGGTCATCATGTAAGTGCAGTATATTGTACTGCAGAGCATTTCAATATTGGTGATCGGCACGGGGAGGAAAGGGTGCTGAACCTTTGTGTCTCTGAATCCTTGTGCAGACAGATCTTCATTCAACAGCCACACCTTAATGGTCCTGTAATACTCTTTATAATGAGAGCTGATGCCCTGCTTTATCGCAGCATCAAAGGGTGTGTAATTGAAGTCTGCAAAGCTCGGCAATATACCGCCTATGTCAGCCATGTCCGCTGTTGCGTTGGCCATTATGTATCTGAGGTTGTGGAGCAGGGCTTCAGTCTTCCTCCTGTTGTGTAAGAGCAGCAGAGCGGGGAAAACACAAGTTGTCAGTGACTCCTCGCGGTTGTGCTTCTCTCTAGTGCAGACATACATTGATGATAATTTGAATGGTGAAGCAATAAGGTCAGGTATCGCATCTTGATGGAGGCTGGTCCAAGGTGTTTCCTCATAATGCTGACCTTTAACCACAAAATGTCTCTGTGACTTGGAGGATGGATTCCATTCAGAAGCTATGGCCTCGGAAGGATAGATTATCTTGAAGAGCTTGCTCTGCCTAGTGGTCGTCAATTTCGGGCCGCCCTGAAATATTAGCCGGACATTTTCATAACCCAGATTGTCAAGCCTAACATAATTGGAGTTAAATGTCTGGTTAGACATCGAAAGGATCGTAGTGACCATTCTGGACACAAACACAAGAGTATTGTATATACGGGTCTGTTCCAGCTCACCCTGGTGTTGCATCATCTCATCTTGTATTGACTTCTTCAGGGCCTTGTTTACGGGTGCGTCATTGTCATACGCAGGCACTGAAACCAACCCAGTGCACGGTTTCAGCACTGCTTTGCTCATGAACTCCATGAGCTCGCTTATGCTCACATTCACTGGTCGGTCACCTACCCCTTTATAGCCCGCAGAACTGGCCCATCCCCTCTCAGCAACAATCGACTGCTTGAGAAGCCTATTGAGTTTTACACTGCCTCTGTCATTACTCACCTTTGTCCTCCTCATAGCCTTGGCGAAAACATTTACATTGTCTTGCAGCTTCTTGAGCTCCTGTGCAAACTGAGGTTTCTCATGGGCTAACACCGGTATCTTTTTCACTTGGCCCCAATTGGCCATTATAAATGCATGCAGTTCCTTATTGGACTTAACCATACCTTGCTTGTGCCTCATGTAATCATCAGTTTCTGGTCCGGTGTATTTCCCAGGGACGTACATCTGCTGCTTTGCAGCCTGGATTATGTCAGTGGTGGTTTCTGTAACCGCACCTTTAAAGGCATCGTCTGCGAAGAAATTATAATTCTGGAATTTATTGTCAACCAGGCAATCAAGTGCAGGCAGGACTAGGAAGCTACGCCTCGGATCGTAGACCTTGGGTGGGCTTGCGTTTGATGACAGTAAGTTGGCATAGGATAATGCATCAGTAAATTTGTCAACAGCATCCGTAACACTTGCTTCAGTCATATCGTGGGTCAAGTCAGTCATGAGGTCATTTGCACTTATGGAGTCAATCTCATCATGCATGTCAGGGGCATACATATCAATCAGTGAAACTTGCGGTATGTAAAATCCAACGTACCTAGGGTCAATGTATTCATCCTCAGTGAAACTGCCATGGTCTGCAAACTCCTCATCATCTTGCAGATGTGGTCTGCCCTTGAATGTATAGAAGACTTCAGTCATTCTTTGTGTGCCCAGCTTTTTCTCCATTGACAAAAGTTTAGAAACAAGCTCGCCCTTTGTAGGCATGTTTGCTAGGCCTTTCAAAGCGGACCCAGTTGTACCCATCACAGATGAAATGAAAGTTGCACAATTTTTTGTCAACTTCACCCGATACTTCTGCTCATCCTGCAGCATCCGGGTCTCCCTCCTGAGTGCCTCAACAGATTTAACATCACACATCACTGCCTTATAATGCCAGGGTTCCTCTTTAAACTCCTTCATGGCAATCTCATTCAGGAGATCAGACTCAAGTTTGAACTGTTTCTGGTTGAATTGATTCAGATGATGCGGCATTCTACGTATGATGCTGTCGAATTCAGTTAGTGCACTCTTGGAGATATCACTGAATTGTAGGTTCAGCTTACCCTCCAACCTAGCTATGTTGTCTGCTGCCGTTTGATCCAAGCCGTACAGAGCAAATACCACCACGGCTTCATACCCTTTATCTTTCAATGCCGCCACATTCTGGCTGTATTTTTGGTCAATCATGCCCACCCGTTTGTAGCCCCTAGTAGTGTTGAGGTTCTTCCCTACACTGAACTCATATATTCTGACCCTGTTGCCTTCAACCTCGAAATAATCAGGTGAATTATTAATGCCGCAAAGCTCAAGCATGCTCTTGTCTGTGCCCAATGACTGGCCTGTTCCCATCACACTGTTCAACATGATGTATGAAAAAACTTCATGCCTGAAATCAAGTGCTTCACTTATCAGGGTCAAGTCGCTGGGCCCGAGATTCTGCTGCTGAGTTACCACATTGAGTTGAACAACAGCATTCGACAGAGCCTGGAGAATGCAGCGGACTTCCGGACAGGTTCCAGCGAACTGTCGCAGACAGAATGAGACATTTGAAGCATTTTTATGCTTGGGCACATGACAGCACATGGCCATTTTTGAAACATCTTCAGCATTTGCCATTATACTAGCGGCTAGTTCAGGAGAACAATCATCTTCTGTGCCGACAGCCGCTTCCGCTGGGTTATCACTGTGCAAACACAGGTCATCTATTGGTGCATCAATATCCTGCTCTGACCAAAGAGGATTGTCTTGCATTTCTGCAGCTTCCATCACAACTGGTGTTGTTTCTGGTATTGTTTCTGACAGTTCACAGACTGTTTCAGTTTCTTCCTTATATTTGACTTGTGTTTCTT
>Ga0157549_1183956_pt1 | contig 8813 bp, 1 predicted proteins | sample GEODES039metaT_FD_106779 | JGI IMG/M metagenome (GOLD analysis project Ga0157549, IMG submission 106779) | Oligotrophic lake water microbial communities from Sparkling Lake, Wisconsin, USA - GEODES039 metaT (Metagenome Metatranscriptome) | ecosystem: Environmental > Aquatic > Freshwater > Lake ... | reverse complement strand
CCGGGATAATTTGTTTGTTTTTGATTAAATATAAAGACTAATTAAAAAGCATTTACATTCTTATGATAAGAAATTAAAAAGCATAATATTATTTGTAAAATTTTTTTTTGTTTTTTTTTCAATAAAAGTTCATAGTTCCATTAAACTTGTTAGCATTATATGATTCTTCACCTTTCTTAATCATTACATTCAATGTTTCATCATTGATTGAAATAACTGATTTATTCATTTTTTGTGCCATCTTCTCATGGAATCTATGTTTTTTTGATATTTTCTTAATACTGTTGGCAAGCAAACCGAATATTTCATGTTCATTTGGTTGATCAGCTAATTCTTCCTTAACTCTTTCGTATGCTTCCGTTAGAATGGAAACAAACATGCTCATCAAGCCCATGATTACAATGAAAATAAAACCAATGAAATAAATGGAGCCGAGCGCAAAATTAGCATCTAACAATTCTTGGAATTCATATGCACCAAGTGAGAATCTAAACATACTTTCAAGCGTGGTCATAAAGTCTCTGTATGTCCAGACAAAGTCACCAAATACCAAATAACCAAATTGAGTGAATGCAAATATGAATATGCCGAATTGAACAGCAAAACTAGCCAAATCTTTTAATGAATATCTAATTGTGGCCGCTAACATACCGATACGTTTGTCAAATCTTAACAATTTCAAGAATTTCAATGTAGCTAAACAAACAATGACAGCAGCGATAGCATTGTACACTTCGTCCCAAAGAGCAATTGTATTGAAATTAACAAAACCATTCAATTCACTTTCATGCACTGCTTTAATTGCTAAAGTAGTGAAAACAGTACGCATACCATACATAGCCATGGCAATCACAGACAAAATGAGCATTACAAAATCATTTATATTCCAGAATGATTTAAAATAGCCGCAGCCTTCTTCTTTAATGAGCAAAATAGCGTGAATCAAAAAATAGAGAAAAAAAGCAACATAAGCAATCTGAAACACGAGTACAACTACGCCCATACTGCCCAAATAATTATACAACGAAAATACGCTAATCGATGCATAAGTGGTAGCAGCGCCAGTCGATAAAAATTCAACAATAAATGTGCACGAAGCAAACAAATTCACATTCGGATTGTAGACAGTGAATTCAAAGAAGACAGCACGTGTCAAGCCATCAATCCAATTGTTATTTTTTAATTCGTCAACCATTACTAATGATTTGTCCAATGATCGGCCTAGTACGAGCACATATCCGCCACCCTTGTATGTAGTGTAAGTACCTTTGATTGGCACACTCTTTGTCAATAGTGTATTCTGATAACACCATGGTGTTGTACAATAGTCGTTCTTGTTCTTCTTGCGACCTTTGGGCTTGACAGTCACATTCTTTTTGGGTGCCCATGCTGGATCATAGTCTTTGGTGTCGTCGTCGACCCAATTGTAACTGGCACGACATCTTTCTTTGGGTATTATTTCTCTTACTCTTGGATGAATTCGGCATGTATTATCTTTCACTCTGAGTTGACGTAAACGAGCGGCACCGACTCTGATTGCTTGTCTATTCAAACTTGTTAATTTCTCACGCCATACTAATGATTTATTATTGTACCAGACAGGTGCATATAAACCAGGTAGGAATGTGGTATCCATATAATTCCAGAAATCATCTCTTGATTGTACTTCAGCAAATATTTGATTTTCATTGATTAAAAATGTTTTCTGTAAATCATGATGTACATTATTTGAATTCTTAGTACGACCTTGATGAGCCAAAAACAAAACAACAAGCAAGAAACCCAAATAAATAGATGCTTCTTTTAAGAATGCTTTCAATCGAATACTTTGTAAACGTGCAATACGTTGTCTTTCTAGTTCTTCCGGATCGATTGGTTCCAATTTGGTTAAGGGAGCACGTCTTGAATGTAATATTTCTCTAATATCAACTTGACTTAGACCAGCTGAATTTTTATGTAAATATTCTTCGTCCTTGTTTACAATAGCATTCACATATGGATCACCACAGTCGACAGGGCTGTCTTCGCCTTCTTCTTCTGGCTTACGCATTATCAATGTGATCAATGCAGTTACAATGAACACTTTGAGCGGGTCAACGACGAGTAGTGATTGAAAAAATGATAGACCAATTGAAGTTAACCAACCGTTTGAACGTTCTTTGCCCCATTGCATACTGTAGAGAATAACAAAAAATGCTGGTACCAATGTACTTACAGCGCATAATGTCCAACTAATGTAAATGACCCAATGAGGTAGAGTGCGGCCACGTTTCTTGTTCATTTCATCTTGTTTACTTTCACGTTTATATTCGACAGTTTTATTTTTCGAGAATATATTCAAGAAATTACTTCGTTTTCTGCTGCTATACGCTTCTCTGTCTGTAGTTTCGAATTCACCGCTAGCACTATCAAAATTAGTGGTTGACGATTCAAATTCAATACTTTGAATATTTTGACGCCAATGTCTCTGTTTGGCTACATGATTGGCACGTTTGCTACTTACTGGCAAAATTCCATGATGAACTACTTTAGCTTTGCGAAACAATGTGACAATTATCACATTGACTGGTACTACAATCATTGTACTTACAATACTAGTAAATAATTGTGAGAGAGTGAATTTGATTGGACCGACTTGAATAGCTTGTTTACCCGAATTAGGACTGTCTGCTTTGTAGAACATAGCATTGGCGATCATTGTACAGAATAAGAGTGACATACATGTTGAAATACGTTGTAGACGAGTGAAATTACTTTTGGTTGGTCTGGAGAATACAGAAAACCATAAATGATTGTCAGTGAATTTCTTTTTAACTGATTGAGTAAATAAATGTTTAAATGTGGTCAAATCATTGCGGCAAGCAACTGGTAATACACGATCGATTTGACCGTCTTCTTTTTCAACAGCGAACCATTTATTGCATACAAAGTTGGATTTTTCATTTGATTGTAAATCGTGAACTCCAACTACATTCAAATACCATGATTTCGATGAACCTTTACCACTATTATCATGCCATATACGTAAATGAGTCAATGGACCTAATGGTTCTTCAACTCCCATTAAGAAATTGCAAATGCTACCAGCTTTGAATGCTTTTCGTTTATCGTCAGTTAGTTTTCGCACACCACTATCTGAATCTTCACCAGATAGTACAAAATTAATTTTACTTCTAGTACCACAATCTCTGCCGAAACCAGTCTGCACTGAAATCAAATAAAAGTATGAATCAGTTGGCAAATTATCGCATAATGGTGTAGCACCCCATTTAAGAATATCTTTCTTATCCATATATCTAGCATAGAGAGCAACAAACACATACAAACCAAGAATGGTGATAACTGTGCTGAAAACGCCAGCATTATCGTTCAAATTAAATTTACTAAATACACTACCGAAATCAATCGTATTGGGTGGCACAACCATATCACCGCCAAATGTAGTCAAATGAAAACATTTACATACAGTTGTCATGTAATCAGTGGTATCAGCTACAAAACATCCGTCAGTTAACCATTCAGATGTAGCTGCATGCCAGTATTTGCAAGCAGTCGTAAATACTCTAACTGTATAATTTACTTGAATGTCATGTGAATTATTCATCATTTTTTGTTTATACAATTTAGTTGCTTCAGAGAGAGCAATCAATTTGACACTGATGTAATAGGTACCATTTCCTTGCGTTTCATTATTGCCAATAAAAGCAGTGAATGGCAATTCAGATGCTGGATCATCGACTTTTCGATTGTTTGGCAATGTAAATTTATAATGATGATATACTTCATTTGGATATTTTTGATCGGATGGCGTATCTAATGTGTATTTGCTTACATAAACATGGAAATAATCGCCTGGTGTGTCTGGTTTGAGCACGAAATGAAGAGAACTTGAATCAGTTGGTAAATATAGCTTGAATACAGCTGGTTTGAAGAGATCAACACTAGATCTATAAGATTTAGCTGGTATTTGATTTGGTACTTGAATAACGAACGGCTCGTCCGTACCATTAATCACTAATGGTACACCATTTTCATCCGTTAATTCCATGCTTACAATCGTACCTTTAGCTTGTTTATCTGGCGATGAACTTTGAAACGGATTCGAACCAGAAACTAACATTTTAGATGAGACTGAAGCTGGCGCTGATCCATCTTTAATTACTTTACCTAATGATGGCATTTTAATTGATGGACCTGCATCAGTGCCAAAACTAGAGTCTTCTTCACTTGACGCATTAAACGGCTTTTTAGAGGCAACAATAGCCATACCTTTTTTTTCTACTTTACTTGTGCCATTACCATTAGGATCGGAATTATTTGCCATAGCACCTCCAGCATTTGAAATACCATCAAATGATTTCTTAGCTATTTCAGATGTTTTTTCACGTACAGCAATATTTTTTTCTTCTTGCTCAAATTCTTCGTCCAGCACAGTTTCGTATTTATCTTCGGGAAAATCTTCTGTATCCACTTCATAGAATTCTAAAGGAGCAGCAATTTTAGCTGGCAATGGTTCTGGCTCAGGGATTGTTTCGTTTTCAGATTCAAGTAAATTAATATTACTCAAATCTAATTCAACTGTTGGTGTGCCATCACATGCAGCGCCGAATACATTGCCGACTGTGCCCAACATGGATTCAGCTACATTGCCGATCATAGCGGCGCCTTCAGGTCCAACTTGTAGGAGTTTGGCGCCCATTGATGCCATTACATTGCTACCTGATTCTTGATTGCCAGCAGGCATTTGAGCTCCATTCGATGTTACTGATGCAGTCATATCGGCAGCAGATAGAAATGAATCTGGATCGTCGACTGCGTTTACTATTTTGTCAACAGTGCCTAACATTTTGCCTCTTAACCCTGTTAGTTTGTCACTTACAGCACTGACTTGTGCAGCTGTAGTTGTATTTGTAATTGTAGTATTATCATTTTCATTCGAACGTGAATTGATTGCATCAGCAAAATTACCAAGCATACTAAGTGCTTTTTTAGGATCTTTATCAACAAGATTATCCAACTGAGCCAATTGATTTTCCATTTCATCTAAATTTAAACTCGGCATAATAATAGGCATACTGCTAATATTCAAGAATACTTTAGCTTGCTTACTAATACTCAAACGATTTAATTTACTCAAGACCATTTGAATAACAAGTGGTCGTTTATTAGTTGTAAAATTTAAATTCATACCCAATGCATCAATTGACAATAGCATAGTGTCTACATTCAAACTGATCGGATTTACTTCGGTGCCATTTACTTTCTCTTGTAAAATACAATTTCTATCAAAGAATCTAACATGATATTCAGGCGAATCAAAAGCTAAATTATAACCTAAACTAATCGGATTGAAATCATTTTCTTTCACTTTTTGTTGAGTAGTTGCAATCAATTGTGAATTAATGACTGGATCATTCACGCAAATGAAATCAAAATTCATGTCAAGTTGGTTTTCAGCTAAACTATCTGGATCTACTGATTTCTTATAAAAATTCAAATCTAATATTTCATTCCAATTCAATTCCACATTGTATGGTCCTTGAAAACCGTTGACGAGTGGTGCAGCGCCTACTTTGATCACATAGTTGCCGAGTAGCACATACTGATCAGGTGTATTCACATTGAAAGCATACACTTTAAGCGAATAATCACCGTATAATAGTTCATTTTTTTCAATTAGAAATTGATTACCATTACCTTTAACAAAACAATAATTACTTATTTGTTCTTCTTGCAGACGTGAATCTTTGTAGACAAGACGATTCAAGATCCAGTAAGTTTGTAAATCAGCATTAAATGTGCTTATCTCAGTTGTATTCGAATGTTGACTACAATCTGTGTAACTAACTGAAAATGTATTAGCCACTGCTTTGCCAAAATTTAACGGTAGTGTTGTGCTCAATTCATCATCATTTATATTGGCTACAATATTATTGGTTATATTACATACAGATGAGGTTTCAGCTGATTTAGCAGCAATTATTACTTTGGAACAGAAGTTAATCGTTAAATTAGAGAAGACATTGCTAACAAGAATAGATGGAGTATATTCGCCCGCTTGTTGATATTTATAAGTGAGTTGAATACCATTATTTTGAAATTTAACTTCAGCCGTAGATACTTTTGTTTTAATAAATGACCAGGGCACAGTTGTTATTTGACCATCTTCTGAATTCAATTGTATTTGATAACCATTGCCACCTTGTATTTTAACTGAAAATGTAACTGGTTCATTGATGGCTGCGTAATGACCGCTCACTATTTGACCCGTGGCACTTTGTATATTAGAGCCGACTTTGATTTGAGCTTTAATCTCTTGACTATTGTGAGCATTTGAAATGAGCACAGTTATTTGATAAATGCCAAATTTGGCATATTGAAATGAAAGTGACAATGAATAATCGTTAGTGGGATCAAAACTGTAGCTAGTAAATGTTCTCTCATTGGTTGGATCATTGATGGCATCTAATGAGAATTTTACAGATGGCACAACAGTAGCAGCTGTGAATGGACCGACCAATTTAAGCACAATTGTGTCAGTAATGTCGTGTACTTCAGTTGGCGCCAGCAATTGTAAATCAGGTAGATCAGCTTCAAAAACAAGCGATAGTGATGTTTCAACACGAGACACATGATTAGCCATTGTTAATTTAGCAGTTAATTCTGTGCCTTTTCTATATGTGTGCGTAACGGTAAATGAATAAATTTGAGCTACTGAATCAGTTGTATTCAATTTAGATGTTTGAAAATATTTCACATTACCATCGCCGAATTCCAGTTTAATTAAAGCATTCGGAATCATTTGTACTGATACGTCAAAAGTAAGTTCTTCTTTGAGTCTATGAATGGCAGCGTCACTTTGCACTTTAAGTGTGGGCTTAACACTGATCGTATCTTCAACTGTGATCAAATATGAAGCTAACGAAACATTATGACATTTGATTCCGAAATAATTGTCACCATCGACTAAATTGTTTGACTTTAATTTAATCACTAAATTAGTATCGCTTGGTACAGATGAAGCAGGACCAGATGTCCAACTAGTGATTTCATTTGCTTCTTCGTTTGAAATGTCAACAATGATGAATTTTAAATTGGACGATGCAGAAACAAATGGTAATTCCAAGTCGAATGTGCTTGAATCAGCATTTTTTTGTACAATCACTTGTTTCAAATTGCTTAGCTCATAAATGTTACTGTTTACAATGTAAGCATGTTTATTGGGCAAGAATACGATTTTAGATCTGGATACAATACCAACTGATTGACTATTTTTGCATGTGATACTTACATTGTAGATACCTGTGTTTGCGTAAGCATATGCTTTATTGAAAGTGCTATTACGTCCGTATGAATCGAAATTGCTGAGCGGACTACCATCGCCCACATCTAGTGTGCACACAAACGGATGACCACCATATGCAGTAGCAGTGATATCAACATTTTTTTCGCTCAATTGATCTAGTCTTAGTCTAACATAGCTCATTGGTAGTCTGTCTACTTTTTCAATGATTGTGAATTCAAGTTTTTGTGAATTTAAAACACTATTATCTTTGAGATCCGTGGATACAATATTGACAGAGCCCGGGCCTGGCTTTGAATATTCAGTAAAGACATTGCCTGAACCGATCAAACTAAGACTGTTGCCATTGCTAAATTCAAAACTTGTTTTGTAATTATTTGAATTTGAAAACTCAACTGAAAAGCCAAGAGTGTCGTCGATTTCAATTGGTTGTGACAATGGACGAAAAGGAGTTAGTTTGAAACTGGATGTTTTAGGACTAAAACTTAAATGAGTGGCTACATAAGCGGACCAGCTTGGTAAAGCACATTTTGCTTCTTTGGTGACTTGACTGCCAAGATCAGCTAAATTTGCGAAACATGCACATTTAAGTCCTTGGACTAGATAAACTTGATTGTTTGAGTTGACACAAGCTAGTTTACACTGATCGTCAATGTTGGCTTGAGTAGGTGATATCAAACTGATGTCGACTACACTGCTTGGATTGGATGGATTAAAACAGCCAAGATAGTATTCGGTTTTGTTTCCTTTGACGACTAAATCAGTGGTGTCCAAAATACTGTCATTGAAAAATGCGCCTACGATGCTTGTCATACTCGTTTTTGGAATTATAGTTTTAACGCTTTTAAATGCATTAAAATTAAGATTGTGATAAGATCGATTAATTGGAATTGATACTGTTTTGTACAAGATACCATCAACATAAACATTCATGCCTTTTTGATTCCAAGTAAGACCCAATTTAGCATTACTAACCGTATCAAGATATACTCGTGTAGAGTACAAATCATTACGATTACTAACACCAACTTCCAAGTACTTATCATTGCGCACATTTATCTGATGCAAATAGAAGCCACCATTGCTAAATGGTGAATCACCTCCAGATGAAGCCAACACAATACGACCATTAGTATAGCTGGTATCAAAGCTATTTAATGATGCTTTTGCTGCTTGATTAAATGCTAAGCTTAGATTAAACACAACTGTGAAACCATTCGAACATGAATCGATACGACCTAGACAGGTGTTGATGTATGTGTCCAAATAGTAGTAGCTGGCGTCTTTGGTCAACGGTGCAGCTGTCGTGTTTTGTCTTAGCTCGAGTGTCAGAGCTGATTCAATTTGAATCGATTTCAACAAAATTAGACCAATTATTGAAATAATTAAATTCATTTTCTTCTTCGAATAATTCATTTTCGAAGGTGAATGGCTATTTTGTTATTGTTTTCACTTTCAATTTCAATTTCAATTTCAATTTTTTTTTTTTAAATAATATTATTTAATTTTT
>Ga0157549_1132481_pt1 | contig 8934 bp, 8 predicted proteins | sample GEODES039metaT_FD_106779 | JGI IMG/M metagenome (GOLD analysis project Ga0157549, IMG submission 106779) | Oligotrophic lake water microbial communities from Sparkling Lake, Wisconsin, USA - GEODES039 metaT (Metagenome Metatranscriptome) | ecosystem: Environmental > Aquatic > Freshwater > Lake ... | reverse complement strand
GCAAGCGCGATGCAGTCTATAGTGCCATGATGCGGCGGTTCGGCAAGCAGTACGGATACAAGATTGCGAACACCGAAGTTCACGGTCGTGGTTCACTTTCCGACAAGCGCACCGTTACCACAGCCAAACTAATAGAAGCCCGTGACTACAAGGCTGAGTACGCCAAGATGTACGGCGGCGACAACCCCACGCCCAAGCAGCGCAAAGCCATGAAAAAGAAAACATCGCGCAAGCGTATTCTTCGCAAGATGGGGCGCGAAGGAAAAAGCACGGACGGGCGCGAGATTGATCACAAGGACGGCAACGCGCTGAACAACGGCAAAAAGAACATTCGCCTTGTGTCTCGGGCAACCAATCGTTCTAAAGACAACAACAAGTGGCGGTAATTTTTGAATGTTGAAGTCTGTTCACGGCGACACGCCAGCATTACTAAATAATGCTGACAGCCGAAATCACTCAAAGGAGAACTCTTATGGCATTCACCGCAGGATCAGTAGAACTCGCAAAAGCGAACAAACTCGGCAACCTATTAGCAAGTGTATTTTCAGTATTCGGTGCGACTGGTACCGCAGGAACCACAGGCGCAAAGAAGATTGAGAATTACGCCAGAAAACTCGGTTTCGGCATCACTGGTCTGACCACGGGCGCAGGATTCCCCCCATTCGGAACGGTTCTGCCGTCCTACGCAACAGGAATGCGAGCCGCGCTCCAAAATCCTCGCGGTGAAACAATGGCAAACGGCATTACTCTTGGTGCGCTTGAAGGACAAACCGTTGGTATCTTCTTGAAAGAGATTGTTCGTGACGGTGCAGACTATCAGGCAACCATGTTCCGAGGTCTTACTCTTGCATCTGCCACAACAGTGACGGGAACCACATTTCAGATCAATGGTGCTTTCACTGCACACACCAACGATCTAGTAGTAATTGGCAGCAACACATACAAAATCACAAGCGGATTCACATCTGCTGTCGCTGCTGGAAAGTCTGAAGTTACTGTTCAGCCTGCCATCGGAGTTGTGTTCCCTGTGGCTACGGCATTGAATCTACAGACCATTGGCGTGACTCGCGGTACTATCGGAATTGCAGGCACAACATTTGAAAACTTCCAAGGCAGAGGACTTGTTAACGGTGGATTCACTGCCGCGATTTACTACGCGGCACCATCGGGCGGAAGTGGTACTTGGGTGGTTTCCTAAAGTTAATACACATTAAAGGAGAATTATTCTATGGGACTTTCTAATAGACAACGGGCACTTCAAGATCACCTTACTCGGGTAGCCAAGCGCATGGAACAAAAGTTCGGTGTGTCTGGAATTCCTACTGATGTTCTCATTAAGCGTGTGGGAGAGAAGCAGATTTCTCTGGACAACCTTGGTGGTGTCACCGCCAACGCTTATAGTTTCACTGTGATTAGTAATACCACTGGTCTGACCACCGATGATCAGATCATTGTGCCGTATGACGCATCTTTGCCCAACGGTATTTTCGGATCTCCTGCTGCGCTTGTCATGCTTGCAAAACTCAAAGCAGGAACAGACAGCGTGGATTTCCATGTAATTGGTGACTCTAACGCGGGAAGTCCTGGCTCTGAGGGATGGGTAAATGGAATTGCCCGAGGTCTTATTCAGGGTTGTTGCGCGGCAATGTACGCTACTCCTGTCTTTCCCGCTGGTGTGTGCTACAACAGTACTGCTGGTTCTTTGTATAGTGGATTAGGTTTTCGAGCGGACGCATACCTTACTCCTGTTGGTCTGTTAGGAAATGCTGGCAAATCTTATACTGACGGAAGACTTGCACCCAACGACATTAAGCGTTACTTCAATATTACTGGTGTGTCTCTTGGATTGGGCTACGCATGGACCGATCAGTATATGACCAATTTTGTATGGGCAGATGGAGTGGGAGTCACCTACTCCACAAATGAACTGAATTCAATTTTTGACTACCAAACCACTGGACTGGCTGCGTTTGGAATGGATACCCGAAACGCACTCACATATAGAGTTGTACATAGTGTAATTCCAGGTAACACTGGTTCAACAGGATCTAGTCTGTCTCTTATGTTTAATGGAGTATCCACGGGATACACTAATGCTGGACCGATGAGTTCTTATATTTTTGGTCCTGCGGATGGAAGAGGGGCAACATACTATCCTCCATGCGGAACTCCTAATGATGTGGGATTCCGAGTTTCTGCTTCTTCTGGAGTACGAGGTAGCACGGGGATATCTGTTGCAAAACTAACCTGGAACGCAGATTCTACTAGAAGAGGTGTTACAATTGGTTACAATTTCTACGGTCGCGCACCAGGATTTACTACTGCTTTCGGTCCTGTTGCTGTGTATCTTGAATCCGTTCACTGCAATAAAAAGGGATGGGCAGTTTCTTGTATAGCGTATCTTGGTGGATTTACTACAACAACCATTGCAGACCAAATAGTTAAATTTGCACAGACAACAGACAGCACGGATAACTCTGGATTGAAGACTGTAATCAAAGAAACCAGAGAGCGTCAAATTGAGGCTGGTGGTAGTGGAAATCTGATTGTTTTCATCAATTCAGGAATCAATGATGTTGGTGGAATTCCAGGTACTAACGAGTCTTCAGCAATTGCAGCATATCAGACTAATTTGGCTAGAATCACTTCAATATACCGCCAGATGTGGAGTGAACTTGGATATCCAGACAACGATCTGGCATTCATTGCGACTATTACTCACCCGACTATTGCGGGTGATACTAATTCAGATGGATTGCGGGCTGCGGCACAATCTTTCTCGGAAATACAGCCAGACAACAACAACTCATCCACACCATACAGAAATGTGCTGTCTGTTGACTTGACTAAACTAGGACTAAACGGAATTACTTTTGGTGGTTTGACATCAGGTAATTCTTTCAACGGAAATCGTTCTTTCTATACTATTGACGGGGGCAATGGTGTTCACATGGAACCAGGGCAAACGGGTGGATATTCTTACCTCTCCGAACTAATGATTAAAAGATGTTTGGAATACGCAGACCCTAATTACTGAGTGTAACACATGGCTGAAGAGTTTGATTTTGGCTTCACGGCGGTAACAGGGGAGGAGTTGGGTGCGGTGGTGACACCACCAACTCCTCCCCTTCCGTCTATAAACAAAATCACCGCCATCACGCACAGTTACGGAGTATGAACATGGACATTGAACCCTACAAAAGCCTACGCACTAGCATTCTTGAAGTGCAAACTGCTACCAAGCCAACCAAACCTGCGGGAACCAAACCTGCTGCGAAGACTCCTCACAAGGTGGGTGAGCCGTGGCAGACTGCCAGTGGCAGTTGGGGCGGCAAGAACAAAGAAGGCAAAACAGAATACTTTGATTCGGAAGACAACGCCAAAGCATGGCTTGCTGGCAAGGCTGCTCCCGCAGGGCAAGTAGCACAGCCAGGAGACATCTCACGCAAAGTTGAATTGGATCAGGACGGTTACGAAAAGAAGCCAGACCCGAAGGGAGCAGCACAGACGAATGCAAAAACTACCGCAGTCGCAGGAGCAAAACCCACAGCACAACCAGCAGCAGGAGGAGGAGCAAGAACTCCCCAAGCGCAAACGGCAACCACTGATACGCAGTATAAAACACAACCGCAAGGTGTCGAAAAAGGTGCAGCACAAACGCAAGTAGCGGCTGATGCTGAACAATACCCTGAAGTTGCGCGTGAGAATCCTGCCACCGAATTTGATTCAGAATTCAAGACTGATCCCAAGGCAACAGAAGCAGCCAAGACCAAGCGCGATCCTCGCAAGGCTAACATTGTGGCAGCAGCCATTAAAGCCAAAAAGTTTGCAGGACCGAAAAGTAACGAAGACTCTGTGTTTGGTGATCCCAAGAAAGAGCGTATGTTCGTTGATGAACTAAACCACGCTGCGCTTTCGGCTATGCGTGGAGAAGCAGCATACGACTTTGAGTTGTGTTCCAAAGCATTTGCTGATGTGGGATTCTGCTTTGATCCCAAGACCAAGAGCGGCGTGTCCAAGGGCATTCCCCGTGATCGTATGCCGCAGTTCTCTTCGCAGGTTGATCCCAATCAAACAGACTCTCCTGCCTTCAAGGCTCTGCTGCAATCCAAGGGATACACTTCTCCTGATCAGGTTACACCCGAAGACTTGAAGGCAGAAATCAACATGGAAAAGGAATTCCGGAAGGCTCTTGAGGATGACGGCTACGAAATCGTAGAACAAGATGCCCCTGTTACTTCTCTGAAGCCCATTCAGGGGCAATTGAAGGGCGAGAAGATTGCAGGAATGTACGGAACCCTGCTTGCAGCACAGGAAGACGAAACCTACGCCAAGCAAGCGGCGCGTCTGCTTGAACCCATCTATGTGAGCGATGGCTATGTGATTGACGGGCATCACCGTTGGGCAGCACAGTGTGCTGTTGATATTGCAAACGGTGGCGGTGCAAACACCACCATGAAAACCCGTACCATCACCAAGGGCGGCAAGCCTGTACCACCCGAAGACATTATTGCGTTCTCAAACAATTTTCAGAAGAGCGTGGGTCTGCTGAGTCAGACTCGCGGCGGTGAAACAATTCCCGAGAAGAAACCAAAAACACAGAAGGAATGGACTATGAGCAAATTCGGCGCAAAGCGTATACAAAATCTCGTGGAGTCTTTGAATGAAGCCGCCAAAGCCAAGTTCAAGAAGCCGCCTATTGCTAGTGATGAGCCAAACACATTTGGTGCTGGTGCGGTGCTTCAGCGCGGCAATTCAAATCGAAGAGTAGACAAGAAGGGCAAGCCTGTTACCTCGCTTGCACAGCAAGTCACCCGTGATGCCCGTGCTGGCAACGCAATTCAGAAGAACGAGAAGACCGCAGCGGATCTGCTGTCCACCATGAACAAGAAGCCAGAGGGCACCACATTTGAAGTATACGGTTCCAAGGACGGCAAGGAAACATCTGTAAAGGTGAAGAAGGTTCGGTACATGGGTGATGTAATATACATGGTGGGAACCAATGAAGTGGAATTGCGCGTTGCCGGTACAGGGCTGCAAATCATTTCAAAGAAGAGCCACCGTATGCTGCTTGATCGCGGCGCGGATCTGATTTGGGAGAGCGCAGATTTCCTTGATGTGGGACGCGAAACCATTACTGAAATTCGTAAACTCACCAAGGACGAACTGAAGACCGTTCGCACGGACATGAAGAAGCCCACTCCAAAGAAATAAACATGAAATCATTCAAGGATATCCGCGATCACGCTTTCTGCTCACTTCAAAGAATTGTCTTTGAAGAGTTTGACGCTGAACTCACAGAAGAGCAGATTGTTTTGGATATGCCTTCGCTTTCCTACGAAGATGTGGTAGACTACCTTGACGAGAACGAGGTGGAGTGGGAAGAAAAAGATGGAGTCATCTACATTCTTGACGCTGTGGAAGAAGCCGAGATCAGCATTGAAGACGATGACTCCGAAGAGATTGAAGAATCGGTTGACATTGAAGCCGAGATGCTGAACGAAGTTGCTGCCAAGCGCAAGATCGTGGTTCGCAAAGGACGCAAGAAGATACTGTTCAAGTGCGCTCCGGGCTTCAAAAAGAAAGGACCGCGTACTTGCGTTAGACGGGCTACGGGTCAGTTGCGTAAAATGAAACTCACTGCAAAACGGTCTGCGCGAAAGGCTCGTGGCAAGCGATCACAAGCCAAACGAAAGCGTAAACTTTCACTGCGTAAGCGTTTGACATTCGGATTGCGTCCTCGAAAAAAGAGATAATACATGATACAACATGAGCAGACCGACAATGGTGGATCGGTTACCGTGAAATCCTTGGAAGGGTTGGCTTTCGTTTCGTATTCGTATTCTAATCCGCAGTCAACACTCTCCCTGTGGTGCAGCGCATCCGATGCGTCCACTCCAAAACTAGTGAATGCTGTGGTGGAAAGTCTCGCAGAGCGATTCTCTCCCACCGTGCTGTGTGTGTCTGCCAAGCACACAGAAACCCGCTACACACCCAAGGTGCATTCGCTGTTCAAGTGTTGGGGAAACCCACACCAATCAGTGTACGCTGAAGCATTCAATTCACGGGATATGTTTAGCAGGATTTGCAGTCTGTCGTATGCCATGCACAACACAGACATTGTAAAGGTAATCGGAGAAGAGATGGAGTTCTACGAGTACCGCGCAGTGATGAACGATCTTCGCAAGAAGACCACCCCATTTGAGTTCTTGTCTATTAAAGAAGAGTGCGATCACAATATTAAAAGCACCTCTGCTGCGTGTGTGCAAGCACTGATTCGCTCTGCCACATCGGCACTAGACTGCCTGTCAGAACGACAGCAACAGCCTTTCCGTGAAGCACTGTCTGCGCTTGCTGTTCGCCAATCAGGTGAGCGAGGATTCGACACCAAGTATTCGTATATACGAGAAGCCACCACGGCTGTGCTGTTGCCAGCAGTGGTGCGATTTGGAAACGCACACCCGTTCACACAAACAATCTTTTCAGAATTTTCAAGTGCTGCATCACAATATACAGGCGCGTGTACAGATTTCATTTCTGAATACGCCGAAATATTGAATGGCAATTCTTCAAATTCAGATTGACACCCTACATACTTACAGGAGATCACTATGACAAACATGAAAGACTATCTTGCTTGGGTCAAGCAAAATCAACAGAACAATCCTGAATGGCGTGATGCCACCCGTTGGCAGAATCGCAATCAGACTCCCGTGAACCCACCAAAGCCAACACAGCCCAACGGGTTGCCTGAAGGCACAGAGATTGTGGACGAACAACCAAAAGAGTAAATATGAAAACTTTTCATCATGCGTTTGTGACACTAGACGAACAAATTGAAACCATAGAAATCAACGGCAGCAGGAGATACAAGACTCCTGCTGGTCTTTTTCCGTCTGTCACCACCGTGACAGGATGGAAGAAGCGTGCTTTCTTTGCCAAGTGGCGGCGTGACAATCCCGAAGAATCCAAACGAGTACTATCCCGTGGCACAAAACTACATTCACTCATCGAAACCTATATCCGCAACGATCTTACGCCAACTACGCTCTCTGAGTCGGAAGGAACCACAGAGAGGGACTTATTTGTGTCGATGCAACAAGAAATTGATCGTATCGGGACGATCTACGCGATTGAAGTGCCGCTGTGGTCACAGAAGGTGGGTCTTGCGGGGCGGACGGATTGTATTGGTGAATTCGATGGGGTTCCGTCTGTCATCGACTTCAAGTCATCCAATTACCCAAAATCCGAGGACGCGATTCAAGACTACTTCATGCAGGCTACCGCGTATGCGCTCATGTGGCAAGATCTCACTGGGCAGGAATTGCGAAATATTGCCATTCTGATTGGCGTGGAGGACGGTGGCTGTCAGGTGTTCACCGCTGATCCAATGGACTATGTGCCTGATTTGGTGGAAGCAATACAGACTTATCGTGCGGAGCAGCCCGTCCAAGTTTCCTAAATACGGAAGCGGAGGACACCTTTGATACGATTCACGGAACACCTAACAGAAGCAGTAAAAGCCTCCGGTGGCAAGAATGTCCATTTGGAGCATCTTGAGGACGAAATCCTCAACAACGGCTACTCTGGATTTAAATCTGCTGTTGCTGCTGTGCGTGGTGTTGCTGATTCACTGTCTGCCACTGCTCCAAGCAGTCACGAAATCACGGTGAAGTGGGATGGCGCACCCGCCATCGTTTGTGGCATTGATCCGTCTAGTGGCAAGTTCTTTGTGGGCACGAAGAGCGTGTTTAATGTGACCCCCAAACTAAACTTCACTGATACAGATATTGATCTAAACCACCCGTCACCGGGTTTGAATGAGAAACTCAAACTTGCATTAAAGTATTTGCCTAAACTTGGCATTACAGGCATTCTGCAAGGCGATCTCATGTTTGACAGCAGCAGTCTTGTACGCGCCAAGATTGACGGCAAGTCCGTGCTGACCTTCACGCCCAATACTATTACCTACGCAGTGGAGCCAAACAGTCATTTGGGCAAGCGCATCACTGGCGCAAAGATAGGCATTGTGTTCCACACCGCATACGAAGGCACTACCATTTCAACTGCAATCGCCAAGTTTAATCCTGACTTGAGCGGACTGCGAAACACCAAAGATGTGTGGTTTGACAACGCCACACTGCGGATTGCAGACGGCAGTGGTTTGTTCTCGGCTGATGATCGCAAAGAACTTGAGTCCGTGATTGCGCGACTTGAAGACACTGCATCAGCATTAAAAATAACCATGAACGCAATTTCAAAAAATGATGGAGTGAAAGACGCAATCAAGATGTATGTGAATTCTCTTGTGGCGCAAGGCACAATGACTTCACACGCAGATGTAAACGATATGCTTGCTTTCCTTGGAGCCAAAGCCCAAGCCAAACGCAAAACCAAGATGACCAAGCCCACTCCGTCAATGGATTGGATCAAGCGTAATCGCAATCAGATTGCTCGGGTGTTTGCCCTACATAATCAGTTGGCACAACTCAAACTGATTGTGGTGAAGAAACTTGCGTCCTTGTCGGGCAAGATTGGAACATTCATCCGTGACGGTAAAGGCTACCGCGTCACGGCACCTGAAGGATTCGTAGCCATTGATCGCATGAGCAATGCGGCAGTGAAACTAGTAGACCGTCTAGATTTTTCGCACAGCAATTTCACAGTGCCGAAAAATTGGGGCAAAAAATAACGAGCAGTTGGTGTTTCTAGTGCATATCGGGAGGTGATCTAAGTGGCAAAACAAGTTGGAGAGAAATCTAAGACTTCGCGTCCCGGCAAAACCATCGTGGTTGCATTCGGACGCTTTCAGCCACCTACTAGCGGACATCAACTGCTCGTTGACAAAGTGGAACTGTCCACGTAAAGATATGTATTGAAACAGACATATTATCCTCCGTTAGCTTAAGCGGGTATAACGCTCCGAAAATCGTC
>Ga0157549_1061645_pt1 | contig 9069 bp, 1 predicted proteins | sample GEODES039metaT_FD_106779 | JGI IMG/M metagenome (GOLD analysis project Ga0157549, IMG submission 106779) | Oligotrophic lake water microbial communities from Sparkling Lake, Wisconsin, USA - GEODES039 metaT (Metagenome Metatranscriptome) | ecosystem: Environmental > Aquatic > Freshwater > Lake ... | reverse complement strand
GTAAAAGTGAAAATAGAAATTTAATTAGAAAATAGAAATTGAATATTATAGAAATGGAAATTTTCAAGTATTTCCAAGTGATTTTATCCATGCTATTGTTTGTACAAGCATTAGCAGTCCCTGTTCAAAATGATCAATTCTGTACTGGCGAAAGCATGTACAAATATGAAATCGGAAAAACCTACATGTATGACTATTCGACTGAAACATATCTTTGGATAAATGATGTTTCTGACGCCGCCAAATCAGTTCTTACATTGAATACTACTGTCATGATCATGCCAATCGAAGAATGCAGATTTGTATTGAAAATGAAAGGCTCAAGACTCACTGGTGAATCTTTAAATCCAACAGATTCAACCAATGTTGTTAATCTTTTAGACGGTCTTTACACTGTATTTAGACTTAATCAACAAGGTGAACTTGACAATGAAATTCAATTTCAACAGACAGATATGCAATGGTCAAGAAACATTAAACGTGCCATAATCAGTGCATTCCAACTCAAATCACAAACAAATTTGAGAGAATTAGATCACATCGATGAACAAGATGAAAGATCAGCTACTGTTTATGAAACAGATTTATTGGGCAGATGTCGTACCACTTACAAATTAGATGAACAAACTCCAACAATGCTTAGATTCAATAAAGTAAAATCATTGCACCGTTGTACTTTGAATGAAAACTCAAAAATGTCTCATGCTCAATATGTTCCATACAAAACTATTCCAGAATTCTTTCAAGGAAGACTTTTTATTGAAGATTATGAATGTAACACAACTGTCTCAAATAATTTACTTAATACTGTTGTATGCAAAGAAGTATCCACATTTAAAATTGGATCAAGAGGTAGATTAGGTGTTCAAGCTATTGTTAATCAACGTTTAACTTATACTGGCGTTGTGACTGGTACAGTCTCAGTAACAGATTCATTGAAAACATTTTCAATTAATTATGAATACGATAATGTAAATCAAAATGAAATTGAAACCGTCAACTTTACTCCAGAAACATATATGCAAGAAATCTGTGATACTGGTGTTCAACAAGGTTTATCAAACGTACACGCTCAAAATTTCAGAGATTTAGTCATGACTTTAAGATCATATTCAAGTCAAACATTAGTTCAATTATATGAAAAAAGTGTTTCCAAATGCACATTTGCTGGTATGACTTTTTCACAAGCTTTATTGTTTGTTGACACTGAAAATTCATTTGATGCTGTTTTATCATTGATGGATAAGAATGCTTTTGAAGACTTGAAATACATTAGTGAATATCCATTATTGACTGTTTTATTCCGTTATCAAACTCCATCACAAGACTTAATCAACAGAATTAGAACTTATTTAGTTGGCAAACCACAAAGTTTTCCATATTTAAATAAATTGTATTTGATTTATTCATCATTGATCAAAACTTATTGTCTTCAAAATCAATGCTCAACATCTGATTTGGAAAATTGGACCACTATTTTCGAAGCTAATTTAGTAAATGATTGCTCAAATAGCAATAATGAAGATACTATTGTTGCTACTTTACAATCAATCGGTAATATTGGTTACTTTAAAAATGTAGACATGTTGAGAAAATGTGCAATGATTAGAGAAAACACAATTGAAATTAGAGTTAACGCCATTGAATCATTGAGAAGATTTAGCTGTGAAAAAATGGAAAATATTGATTTCATTTATAGTTTATTACAAGAAACTACTGACGATACCGAAATTAGAATTAATTCTTTCTTAACCATAATGAGATGCAGCGATGAAAGTGAAAGATTCACCCAATTTGCTCTTGAAAAATTACCAACATTTTTGTTAAATGAAACTGATATTCAAGTATTGACATATATTATTGATTATGGTAAAGAACACGGTTTATCAACTGTCTTAAACACTGTCTTGAACTATCCAGAAATAAGAGATCATTTTTCAGTAAACTTCAAAGAATTGTCATGGAACAATTACAGATACGTCTATTCAGTAATGGGCGATAGTTCATTTGAAATTGAAACTTCAGTAATCTACACACCAAAAACATTCATTCCAAGATCAATTAAATTAAACGTAACTATGTCAATGTTTGGCATGTCTGTCAACTTTTTGGAAGCTAATTTAAGATTAGAAGGTTTAGATGAAACATTCAAAGCATTCATTATTGACAATTTAAGATCAGAACAATTTCTTAAACGTATTATGCAAAAACCAGAACAATTAATTGAACTCTTAAACATTGTAGCTGACAAGCTTAGATATACTGAAGAATCACCAAAATTTTCATTTGGTCTTAGAGTATACGGATCACAAGTGTTCTATTCTAAATTAGATAGTACTCAAGAAATGAGAAACTTTACTGACTTGTTTTTTAGATCACCATTAGATAACTTATACAGACAAATGCAAGTCATTAAAAACGTTATGTTGTGGAATTCACGCATTAAACAACCACTCATGAACGGTTTTGAATTTGAAACTTCATTAGACGTTACTGCTGGCTTACTTGTTTCAAAAGCAAGCACTAGACAAGTTCAAGATGTTGACACTAAATTTGATTTAGATAACTTCTATAGCTTTTCATTAGGTGTTAACCGTAAATATGAAGTTCAAATCAATAATGCTAATAAATTATCATTGAAAAAGAGATCATTTGTTAATGGTAGATTAAGAATGGATATGGATGGTTTGAGAGGAAATGTTTCATCTATTTATAATTTAAATCTTAGACCAGTTGCTGAATGGCCAATGTTAACTATGGATGGTCAATTCTTTAAATTGACTTATTCTGGATCACAAATGACCTATGTTCCAATTGAAAATTTCAAAATAAATCAAGTTAAATATCAAAGTTGTAATACTAAAGTTCCACTTCAAAGTTCTTTAGGTGTATACATGTGTTTATCCGTTCAACGTCCAGAAACTTCAATGATGGAATCATTTAGATACTTATTTGTTGAAGACATTGAAAGAACAATGATTGATCAAGAAGATGAATATGAACAATCTTTAGACAGACCAAGTCTCTTATTATCTGGTCCATATCATTATGAAGTTAAACTTATGAATCCAGATCTTATTAAAACTATCACTTTAACCATGGATAAAACCAAAGAAACTGGCAAAATGTCATACAATCTTAAACTTTCAACTAAAAATCAAAACGATCAAGTTAAAGATACATTAAACATGTTTTATTTAGGTGAAAGACACTTAACAAACCGTGGTATGACCAGAAAAATCAATATGGAAGTGAGAAGACCAGAAACCAATGAACTTAGATTTCAATTCTTATATGATTTTATTTATCAACAAGACGAAGTATTAGCTGGAAATATTGTAATTGACAATAAATTTGTAAATGATCTTTTAGTTCAATTTAACTTTGGCCGTAACAAGACTCAAATCAAAAATATTGTACCAAGTTACTATATGGAAGCTATTTTTGATAATAAATTTATTCAATCAAGACGCTACAGATTATTCTCTGAAATTAGACCAACCGGTAAAAGTATTAAAACTGATTTAGTAATTGAAAAAATCGATGTTTCAAGCAAATTCAATACTGAAAAATTAGTTGAAATGGATTTGAACATGAATTATGTCCAACAAAGTGATCCTGATATGGATTATGATATTGACATGAGAATTAGAACAATCACAAATACTGATACTAGAATCACTGGTAAAGTTTTTGCTACTCTTCTTAGATCAAACATTAGTCTCGCAATGACATACACATGTCCAACTTATACTTTACCACAACCAGCTACAGTCAGATTAGGTCATATGTGGAGTGGTGAAACTGATGCCAAAAATTATTTCGAAATGTTTGTCAATTTACCATCTACTCCAATTAACTTTGGTGAAAGAGTTTTGTTCAATTTTGATATAAGCACTAAAAGATTTAATTTCATTGAATTTCAATTATTCAGACAAGAAGCAATGTTGGGTTCTCTATTCTATGAAAACAGACGTGGAAATAGAATAGATTGGTCAGTTGGCTTGAGAAATTGGCAAATTGATTTGAGCAAATATCAATACTTGCAACCAATTATTAAAAATCAAAATGTTTTGAAATCACTTGTTCTATCAGTTTTAATGAAAAATGAAACAGTTGACAGAAAATTTTCAAACGAAATGAGTATTTTATTAAACGATCAAGAATTAGCAGCAATGAGACTTAATTTACAAGGTGACTTTAAACAATTGAGAACACTCACTACTGAAGTACCAAGATCATCCGTATCAGGCGATCTTTACATGAGAGTATTAGATAATATCGGTACTTTGTCAACAGAATTAAATTTTGAATCATCTAGACAAAACGACAAACATAGTTTTGAATTTCAATTCCAGACTGAAAATTTCATTCAAAATTTAATGAGAATTAAAAGCATCATGTCAAAAATGAGCTCACAAAAAGGTAAAATTAATGCTAATCTTCAAGTATTTCCAGTTGGTGAAATTACTTCATATCAAATTGGAACAACTGGTGATGTAATGACTCAAAATGATTCACAATTTGCTGTTGAATACGTTAAAGTTATGCAAGATGGTACTAATTTCAAAGGTACTTCAGCTGTCAAATACACATACAAAGATTTCCAAAATTGGGAAGCTGCTCTCACAGTAGATGGTCACTTCATGTATTCAATGTCATTGATGAATAAACGTATTAATACTGTTGACATGTTTGGCAACCATTTATTTAAATTCGCTAATAAACACATGGATGGTAAAGTTCAATTTGAAAATGATATTAAATTAGTCATTAACAATAAAACTGCAGAAAACAAATTCCTAATTGAAACAAGCATCATTTCAGCTCCATTAGATAAATTAAATGATAAAACTCAACGTTATGTATGGCTTGAATATTCAACAGAATATACAATGGAAATGGTTAGAAACATGCGTACAATTGTAGACACAGTTAGATCCTTAGATTTTGGTAGTAAAACTTACAATTACTATGTAACAAGCAATGTTAAAACATCAAATTCAACTTCAAATTCATTGCTAATGATTGAAGCTGAAACATCAGTTAAATTGCCATCTATTAATGAACCAACAGTTATTCGTAAAATGAATCATTTCTTGAAATATACTCGTAATACATTGAATAATGAAATCACAATGCAAAATGAATTCGAAACTGACAGCAAAATGATTGGTAAATTAGTGAAAAAATTAAACATTGATTTTAATAGACATGTTGATCAAAAGACTGTAACCGGTGATTTGTCAATTGTTCACAAAACAATAGATGATGTAAAAGATAGAACTTACAAATTAACCTGGGATTATGATATGAAATCTAAATTTAATGCCAATCTTAAACAAAATGTTTGGACCACAGCTTCAGTATTCAATAATCAACAAGTTTATTTAACTGATTGCTCATTTGAAGGTGTCTTAGATAGACAAAATGATTCAACTAAATATTTACTCGACACTAAATTTACTTTGAAGTGTAGCGATAAACGTATCTCATCTAATCAATGGTACGTTAACATTCGCAGAAAAGATACTTATCAACCATCTTCTTTAATCAAATACAGCATGGTCTCTGATCTTATTTCTTTTCCAGAAAGTTCATGGGAATTCGAACAAGATTTCACCAGAACAATTGGTATGCTTAGATTTGATGGCAAATATAACCTTACTAATTGGTCAAATCAATTTTCTTACTCAAGAGTATTGAATTTAACAACAAGTCAATATGAATCCGCTAATTACAAATGGAACATTGTTAATCCAAGAGTTAACATGCAATGCAATATGAATGTTGAAAGAAGAACTGATTTCACCCAAGAAATAGCATGCAGATTCTTAAATTCAGATTGGGGATACATGCTTAAATTAAACAATCGTTTTGTGCCAGTCGATGGTAAACAAAGATTCCAATTTGATTTAACATTACCAGCTAGAAAAATGAGAATGATCTATAATTCAGTTTCACTTAATCTTAAAGGTCAATACAATGGTACTCTCCAATTTCAATGGGATTTATTAAGACAACCAAATAAAATGATGCAATTTAATTTCATGAACATTATGCCAGTTCAAGGTGTCAGAATGCCAGTTGAATATTATTTTCTAATTGAAGCTTTAAATCATCCAAGATTTAATATGATTAGACTTGAATTTAACAGAACTAGAACATTTAATCAAACTATTATTCATCCTAAATTTCAATATGAATTAGACGGACTTAGAAATTGTATTGATATCTTATTTACAATGAGCGCTGACATGCATACAAATGCATTTTCAATGGAAGCTAATATGGATAGACCACAATTCAATTTTAGATACGCTAACAAATATGAAAAACATACTGGCCAATTACAACACTTATGGGTTCGTATGGGCAAATTAGTTGAATTAAACGTTGACAAAGAATCTGACCCAGAACAAAGAAGAATTTCACTTGTATTCACTAATCCAGATGAAACTGTCTATGTTTATGAAGGTCAATCAACAACAACCACTGATAACATTTATGTTGTCAATGGTAAATTGAGAAAGAATTCTCAAATTTTGTCTCAAATTAAAAGCTCATTTGATTCTGATAATAATCATTTAGTCGTTGAATTAACTGGTTTGTCAACAGGCAAAACATACAAATTAGACTTTGGCATGTATAACGAAACGTTAGCCAACGCTTATTTAATGGATGTTAAAGCTAATCAAGTATTAGGCTTAGTTTCATTAGGAGTTGAAATGCATGATAATCATTATGATTTAGTAATGAAATCAAGATGGAATCGTATGTGGTCTGAAATTCAAAATGAAATTATGGCTGGCCAAGGTATGGACAAAAAAGTACAAAAAGATGATGCATTCAATTCATATATTGGTGATGTCTACTCATCATTATCAAATGATTTGAAAAAATCATGGGATGTTATTAGACAAGATAGAAACAACATTTTGAATGATTTAGGTTTAACTAGAGTTTTTGAAAACAGCAAAACAGTTGATTTTAATCAAACAATTAGCTACTTTAAAACTTACAACATGATTGCTAGTAAATTAACTGAAGCTAGTTTAATGGTTAGAACTGGTTCTAAATTTTTATCAACATACATTCCAAGATTTCCAACAGTAGCATACAACTCACTTGAAACCAAAGGATTCGCTAATAATTTAGTTATTCGTAGACCAACATTAAATGCTAGAACTTTATATCAATTCAATGCCGAATACAGAAACTACGTTAAACAAATCGGTGATTGGGTACTTTTCTTTAAAACTATGTTGATAAGAGACGTAAATGCTATGAGTGTTACTGGTTTATACAATAAATATAAAATGAGATCACTTAGAGATTATACTCTTGTCGGTAATGTTTTTAACAGACGTAACATAATTGGGTTTGATGGTGAACAAATAGTACTTCAAACAAAATGTACTTATTTATTAGCTCATGAAACACACAAAAACAGATTTTCCGTTGTACTCAACTACAATGATTATCAATATCCAATAACTGTTTATACTTATGGTCAAAAAAGAGTTGACATTTCATACAATAAAGTAGCTGTTGATCAAAAATCAGTTAGCTTTCCACAAACTCTTCTTTTCGGTGATAATGGTAATATGACTATTACAAGACTTAATACAGCTGTTTGTGTTGAATTAAATCATGATTTAAGAGTATGCTGTTATGAAGATTCACAATCATGTACTATTGCTACAACCAGATGGTTTACTGGCAAACTTAACGGTATTTTGGGCAATCAAAACCACAATATTGAAAGAATCCAAGAAAATCTATGGTTTTTAGAAAAATCATGCAATATTCAACGAATGCCAGTTAGAACTGTTACCAATGAAGTATTTGAACAATGTAACACTTTATTTGGTAATAGCAGATATTCAATGATTGGCAGCACTATAATGGCTATTGAACAAAGTGGTTGGCAAAGAATGTGTGAAACAGCTTTAAATGCTGATCCAAAAGCTACATGTCTTTTATTAAAAGCATTTGAACATTTTGTTGATCAACAAAACATTCGATTTGAAGCACCAAACTATTGTTATTCATGCAATCTTAAATCAACTAAATATTTAGTTGGTCAAACAGTAAACAAAATGGAATCAACTTCAGTAGGAAACTTTGAAAACGGATCTGATTTTGTATTTTTAACAGTTGGTTGTGATAACACTCAATACTTTGATGGTAGATCATTTTTTGAAGCCATTAAATCTAGAAATCCTTTAAATAGATATTACGCTGTTTCAGCTGATTTGTCATCAATTTATCAATCAAGCACTGGTGAAGTATTCAATTTTGATTTGAAAGAAGCACGTGAAACACTCTTTAACAATTTAACATCACCATGCAAACTAAATTGGATGACATGTAAAGACAATAGTTGGTCATGTCAAGAAGCTATGTCATGTCACAGAAAACAAATTGAAAACAGTCTTCATTTAGCTGCCAGCTTGTTTTCACGCAGATTAGCCAAGACCAGAAATTTGATAATTAGAAGCTGTGTTAGTGTTAATGGTAATCGTTATTTACCATATGATATGATTGAAACTATCAAACAATTTAAATTTTTATCCCAAAACAATATTGTTGTTCACTCATGGAGTAACTACGAAATGACTGACCTTGAAAAACAAGACCACACTGATGAAACACCAATTGGCTACAATGATGAAGAAATCTATATGTACAAGTCAGGCGAACAAAAAATTGAAACTGACAATTTATATAGCTACAAAATCGAACATGACGCTGATTTATGGCAAAGATTTGCTGTTACAACTAAAGGTACTGTAATGAACACCAGATATTTGAGTCAACCAAAAGTATTGAGTCAATTTACTGATATGTTTTTACAAAGACTTGACAAATTGGAATACACCTATGAATTGAGACAATGTGAAAAAATTGAATCCTGTCATGGAGATGCAACTGATTTTTCATATAGAAGAATTAGAATTAATAAAGACGAATAGAAACAATTAAAAACAACAAAAAAATACATAAAATATATGAATTATAATGAATAGAATTTAAAATTAATTAATTAATTACAGTAATGCAAAG
>Ga0157549_1009939_pt1 | contig 9622 bp, 8 predicted proteins | sample GEODES039metaT_FD_106779 | JGI IMG/M metagenome (GOLD analysis project Ga0157549, IMG submission 106779) | Oligotrophic lake water microbial communities from Sparkling Lake, Wisconsin, USA - GEODES039 metaT (Metagenome Metatranscriptome) | ecosystem: Environmental > Aquatic > Freshwater > Lake ... | reverse complement strand
GGAAGGTACTCGGGGTTCGTTCTTTGCTGCGTCGGCTGATCCTGTCACCTGCAACTGGGCTAGGTGCCCGTTGCCAAGATTGAAGCCATGCCCGATGCCATCGTGATTGCGACGCCGATTCCAGCGATTGAGAACGAACCGGGTGCGTCGCGTCGCGTTACGACGCTTCACGATCTTCTGGTGCGTCTCCGTGCCTATTTGCCCCCCAACTCCGACTTGGGCATTGTTGAGCGTGCGTACGAGTATGCCGCCAAAGCCCATGCCGGCCAGAGCCGTGGTTCGGGCGAGCCTTATATCCAGCATCCCCTAGAGACAGCCCTGCTTCTGGCTGATCTGCAACTTGATCGGGCAACCATCGCGGCGGCGCTTCTGCACGATGTGATCGAGGACACTGGTGTCACGTTTGACGCCCTGCGTGAGGCATTTGGCATTGAAGTTGCCCGGCTCGTCGATGGGGTTACCAAGCTATCCCGGATCCATTGGAATAGTCTTGAGGAACAGCAGGCCGAAAACCTGCGCAAGATGTTTCTGGCAATGGCCGAGGACATTCGTGTTGTCCTAATCAAGTTGTGCGATCGACTGCACAATGTGCGCACTCTGGACGGTAAGCGCCCCGACGCACGTCACCGTATCGCCCGGGAGACACTCGAGATCTACGCTCCTCTGGCGCATCGTCTTGGCATCTGGCAGGTCAAGTGGAAGCTTGAGGATGCTGCGTTCTATCACCTCGAACCTGAGCACTATCAGGAGCTGAAGCGCCTCCTGAACGACACGCGTCGGGCACGCGAGACGCACGTCGAGGAGTGCATCGAGTCCATACGCGACCACTTGGCGAAGACCGGTGTCACCTCTGAGATTACAGGGCGTCCCAAGCACATCTATTCCATCTACAAGAAGATGGAGCGGACGGGGCGGAGCTTCGACCAGTTGTACGACCTGCTTGCTCTCAGGGTTGTGGTAGCCACGGTCCCGGAATGCTATGCGGCGCTTGGAATCGTTCACAGCCTCTGGCCTCCGGTTCCGGGACAGTTCGACGATTACATTGCGATGCCAAAGGGCAACATGTATCAGTCGCTGCACACGGCAGTGGTCGCGCGCACTGGCCGATTCCTCGAGGTGCAGATCCGCACGCACGATATGCATCGGATTGCCGAACACGGGATTGCGGCGCACTGGCGCTACAAGGAAGGCAGTCAGCCTGACACGCAGTTCGAGGCGAAACTTGCGTGGTTGCGCCAACTCATGGCGTGGCAACAGGAACTCTCGACGGCGCAGGAGTTCGTCGAGACCGTCAAGATGGACATCTTCCAGGATCAGGTCTTTGTCTTCACCCCACGCGGTGAGGTCAAGGACTTGCCGGCGCGGGCGACACCGTTGGATTTCGCCTACCGGATCCATACCGATGTCGGACACCGGTGCATCGGCGCGCGCGTGAACCAGAAACTGGTTTCCCTTGACTACGAACTCAAGAATGGCGATATCGTTGAAATCCTGACTACCAAGTCTTCGCACGGCCCAAGTCGTGACTGGTTGACGGTTGTCCGCACAGGCCACGCGCGGGAAAAGATCCGCCAGTGGTTCAAGCAGCAGCAGCGCGCTGAGAACATCATTCGAGGGCGCGACGTGCTGGAGAAGGAACTCAAGCGCCTCGGTCTTGGTGGGATCGGCTCCATCGCCGAGACCCAGCTTGAGACCACGGCTACACAGCTCAACTTCCAGTCGCTGGACAGTCTTCTGGCGGCGATCGGATACGGCGGCGTCGGATTGCAGACGGTCATCGGGCGCCTGGGACTTCGTTCGGTTCCCGAACCAACATTCATTGACCTACCGGAAGTAGCACCGACGGCCGGCGCCAACTCCACCGGTGCCGTGCAGGTGATGGGTGTAGGTGACCTCCTGACACGCATGGCCCCCTGTTGCAAGCCCGTGCCGGGCGACCGGATCATCGGGTTCATCACCCGTAACCGGGGGATCACGATCCATCGTCAGGATTGCCACAATGTTCTGGCCGAGGATGAACCAGACCGGCTGGTGGTCGTCGATTGGGGACGCAGCGGGGTTCAGAACTACCCGGTGACGGTTCGGGTTGAAGCGTTTGACCGTCCGGGGCTCCTGCGTGACGTTGCAGCCGTGGTGGCCGAAGAGAAACTGAACATCACCGGTTCACAGGTCACCGTCGATGCCCACGAGGGAATTGCGACGATCATGACTACCGTGGAACTCGGAAGCCTCGCACAACTAAGCCGCCTCCTGACTCGCCTCGAATCGATCAAGGCGGTGCGCAACGCCAGTCGGGAGACGCGAGGCAATGCGGTCCAGGTTCCGGCAGGGTTGCGAGACCGGGTGAACTAGCAACACCGGCATGACTGTTGTGCCATGCCGGCGTTGACCGCACGCCTCGATTGACCGCACGCCCTGATTAAACGAACAACCCCGACACGGAACCTTCGTGCCGGGGTCTGGTGTTCAGGAGAGGTCAGGCGAACTGGTGATCGCACCCCGTGAGGCGCTGCCCACCTGTGCCATGTATTTCGCAAAGACCCCATTGGTGTAGCGGGGCGCGGGCCTCTTCCATCCGGTCATGCGCGCCGCGATTTCGGCATCTGAAACCGAGATGTCCATCGTTCGTGCCTTGAGATCAATCGTGACGATATCGCCGTCATGGATGGCCGCAATGGGGCCGCCGAGGGCTGCTTCGGGTGACACATGGCCAACCATGAACCCGTGGGTGCCTCCGCTGAAGCGGCCGTCGGTTATCAAGCTGACCGACGAACTGAGGCCGGCACCGTTGATCGCGCCAGTCACGCTGAGCATCTCGCGCATCCCCGGACCGCCCCGGGGCCCTTCGTAGCGGATCACAACCACATCCCCGGGGTGGACCTTCCCTCCGGTCACCGCAGCCATGGCCTCTTCTTCTCGTTCGAAGACCCGCGCCGGTCCCTGATGGAATGTGCGGTCGTAGCCAGCGACCTTGATCACGGCACCTTCGGGGGCAATGTTGCCCTTGAGGATGACGATGCCCCCGGTCTCCTTGAGTGGCTTGTCCACGGTGACCACGACTTCCTGGCCGGGTGTCTCGATGGCCTTGGCCGCCTCTTCAGCGAGAGTGTGGCCGGTCACCGTTATGCAGGAACCGTCGAGTTTGCCTCCCTCGATCAGCCGCTTGGCGACGAACTGGATCCCGCCGGCGTCGTCGAGGTCAACTGCAACGAAGCGCCCACCTGGCTTGAGGTCGCAGATGAGTGGTGTCCGGTGACTGATCTCGTTGAACTCTTCAAGGGTCAAGTCGATGCCGGCTTCGTGGGCCATGGCTGGCAAGTGGAGTGCCGCATTCGTTGATCCGCCGGATGCACAGACGCCGGCGATGGCGTTCTCGAAGGCGGCCTTGGTGGCAATGTCGCGCGGGCGCACGCCACGACGGAGGACGTCCATGACGAGGTGGCCGGCATCTACGCCCACTTGGTTCTTGCGCTTGTCCACGGCGGGCACGCTACCGCTGCCAAGGGGGGCGAGCCCGAGGAATTCAAGGGCCATCGCCATCGTGTTCGCGGTGTACTGGCCTCCACACGCGCCAGCGCCCGGGATTGCGCAATTCTCGATCTCGTCGAGGTCGGCGTCGGACATCTTCCCTGCTGAATGGGCACCGACGGCTTCGAACAAGTCAATGATCGTGACATCCTTGCCTCTGAATCGCCCTGGTTTGATTGGGCCGCCGTAGAGCAACACCCCAGGAATGTTCAGCCGTAGGAGTGCCATCGCACCGGCGGGAATCGTCTTGTCACATCCCACAAGGATGATGAGTGCGTCAAACATGTGCCCGCGCGCAACGAGTTCAATGGAATCTGCGATGACCTCCCGCGAAACGAGGGACGCCTTCATGCCCTCAGTCCCCATGGTGACCCCATCGCTGATGGCGATGGTGTTCAGTTCCATTGGCGTGCCACCGGCGGCGCGGATGCCCTTCTTGACCTGCTCGGCAAGGGCGCGAAGGCCCCAGTTGCAAGGCATTGTTTCAATCCACGAGTGAGCCACGCCGACGATTGGCCGACTCAGGTCTTCGTTGGTGAAACCGATTGCATGCAGCATTGCCCGGGCGGCAATGCGGTCACGGCCATCAAGTTGTATGCGGCTCTGATGACGTGGATCTGTAACCAGGTCAAGAGGTGCTTTGGCGTCGCCGGTCGTTGGCGCGGTTCCCATGGTCGGGGTCTCCTTGCGATGTCTGGCCCGGCGTCGATTCCGGCGTTCGCGATTCTACGGTGCGGGTCTGCGCTTCGCGAACTGCGGGCGCAAGGAGTCTCGCCAGCGCGCTTCTGGCAGGTTCCGGTTCCCAAGACCAAGCCGAGCGACCGTTTCGGAGGCTGACGAGCAGGCGTCCTTGCCGGCGCCGGAGGGCGCGGAGCACGGTCACCACCTGTTCCGGGCTTATCTTGAGGAGGGTTGCCATTTCCTCAAGGGTTGACGGATGGATCTTCAGTGCCTCGCGAAGGTTGCGGACAAGCCGACGGACGTCAGAAGAACCGTGCGCGGACCCGTCAGTCGGGCGCACAGGAGCGGTACCCGACCCCTCGGACCGTCTCGATGATCTTTGGGTTTCCAGGGTCTTCCTCGAGTTTTTCACGGAGCCAGCGGATGTGCACGTCAACCGTGCGCATGTCCCCGGAGAATTCACTGCCCCACGCCCGTGCCAACAGGTGATCCCGCGTAAAGACCTGCCCAGGATGCCGCAACAGGCAAGCCAGGAGGTCGAATTCGCGAGGCTTGAGCGCAACGTTACTCCCGTTCCTCGTCACGCGCCGTTGCGCAGGATCAAGCGTGATGGTGCCGAGCGAAATTGGACGTTGGGCTGACGCCTCGTCACTGCGGCTGTGGCTTCTCCTGAGCATCGCCTTGACGCGTGCGACGAGTTCGCGCATGGAAAACGGTTTCGTCAGGTAATCGTCGGCGCCGATCTCAAGACCGACGACCCGGTCAACCTCTTCGGTGCGCGCGGTCAACATGATGATCGGAATGTTTTGCAGCAGCGCCGATGGCGAACTCCTGATTGCGCGGCACACGTCCAGGCCGGTCAGCCGTGGAAGCATCACGTCGAGGACGATCAGGTCTGGCGTGTCACGTCGTGCGGTTTCAAGGCCGGTTTGCCCGTCAGTGGCGGTGACTACCTCATAGCCCTCTTTGCGAAGGCTGTAGCTGACACTCGTGATGATCGCGGGTTCATCTTCGATGACGAGGATTTTCGATCCCATGTGATGTATGGTACCGGCCGCGGACGCGGTCTCCGTAATACGGGCGTTGTTGGCGCCCCGCACGGCTTGGTGGTGTCCATTCGTCACGATATGATCATGTTTCGGTTACATTTCGGGCATAAGATATGATCATCCGTTAGTCCCCTGCACCGGTGCCGGTTTTGATTAACCCGGCATCTGCGGAGATCAGTCTGCCTTCGGAGGACCTGTGATGGCGCCAGAGACAGAAATCCGAAAGGCCTATCGCCTTCAGCTAGCCCAGCTTGGTGATGAAGTCCTGACCATGGGGAGCATGGTAGACAAGGCTCTCGAGCGTTCGATGGATGCCTTGGCGAGGCGAGATGTGGATCTTGCCAGGCAAGTCGTCGCTGACGATTCATTTATAAATGCCAAGCGCATGGGAATCGAAGAAGGCGCCGTAATTCTGCTGGCTACCCAACAGCCAATGGCGTCTGACCTCCGGTTCATTACCAGTGTCGAGCATATTGCGACCGACCTTGAGCGGATGGGTGACCACGCGCGCAGTATTTCACGCCTCTGCGTGAAACTGTGCGCCGAACCTCCGATGCGGACCGTCAACGAATTTCCGCGCATGATCGCGTCGTGCCGTGAACGGCTGCGCCTGGCTCTCGATGCTTTCATAGAGCGCGACGCAGACAAGGCGCTCGCCTGTGCGAGGCAGGACGTCGAAGTCGACCAGTTGCAGGATGATGTCTACGACCTGATGCTTGCCACAATGGAGAAGGATGGAAGCACGGTCGTGCGGGCCACGTATCTCTTGTGGATCGCTCACAACCTGGAACGCGTTGGGGATCACATCACCAATGTGTGTGAACGGGTCATGTATCTCGCAAAGGGGCGACGTCACGAGCTTGACGAGGTCTAGATACTCGTTGGAGCCTTGATGGTGGCTTCGGCCGATCACAAGATTGGTTCATTGTGAAAATCGACCTGCACGTCGTTGTTGGCGCCCTCATCTCGGCGACGTGGTTTCTTGGTCAGTGGTTCCTCTCTTCGGTCGGTCTCGCACCCGGCACGAGCGCCTCGTCAATGGCGATGACCGCCCCATCGTGGACGCTTTTGACCGGGTTCGTTGGTTTGGCACTCGGATGCTTCGGTGCGTTCGTCGTTTATCGAACGGATCACGGGAGGCAAGCGACGTCGCGTGAGGCGTTCGCCGTGTCTGCACGGCAGTTGCGCCAGTCAGTCCGCAATGCGGTCGCGGCGACATCACCCGATCTGATGAACTCCGATGCCCCGGCGTCTACCCTGATAGCGACACGATTACCCGAAGAGGCCGAACCGCTCGCCGAGGCACTCGTCGATGTTGCACACACGTTGGAAGTGCATCGCGAAAGTGTCGAACGGGAACGGGTTCGAGTCCGGCAGACACTCGCCTCGATAGCTGAAGGGCTGATCATCACTTCGGAAGATGGGCGGGTGGCGGCTGTCAATCCCGAAGCGGCCCGTCTGTTGGATCTGCCAGGCGACGGCTCGTCACTGGTGGGACAGAGTTTGGTGACCGCTGTGCGGGATTACGAGGTAACCGAAACTCTCGTCAAGGCGATTGAAACTCGGGGACCAGTTACCAGGCACGTCCGACTGTCGCCGTTCTCCACGATGGGAGAACTCTCGATGCCTCGACGCGGGACCGGGGTTCGGATCGTAAAAGTGTCTGCCGTCCCGTTCGCGTCTCAGAGTCGCATGCCATCCGATCTCGGAGTTGGGGCATCGAGGCGTCCCGTCGGGGTCGGGGCAGGCGTCATCTTTCTTGAAGATGAGACCGAACTGCGTCGATCCGAGAGCATTCGCAGGGATTTCGTCGCTAACGTCTCGCACGAATTGCGGACACCCTTGGCGTCACTAAAGGCCCTTGTTGAGACACTTGAGGAAGGCGCGCTTGAAGACCCCCCGGCGGCGCGCGAGTTTCTCAGGCTGATGCACGTCGAAGTCGACAGTCTTACCCAACTGGTGTTCGAGTTGCTTGAGCTTTCGCAAATCGAATCCGGTCAGGCGGAGATGGAGAAGCGCCCGGTGGTGCCAATCTCACTTCTGGAGGCGGCCTACCGGAGGCTTCGTACCCAGGCAACGCGCGCGGGTGTCGACCTCCGGATGGCGGCTGAACACGGGCTGCCAATGATCAGTGCCGATCCAATGCGAGTTGGACAGGTGTTGCTCAATCTCCTCCAGAACGCCATCAAATTCACCCCGGAAGGTGGTGTAGTCACGCTCACGGCTGCGAGGGACGGGAACGGCATTCGGTTCGGTGTTACCGATACTGGCATAGGGATTTCTCGTGAGGACCTATCACGCCTGTTTGAACGGTTCTTCAAGGTTGATCGCTCGCGTGCGTCAGGAGGCACCGGCCTCGGCCTGGCAATCGCTAAGCACCTCGTGCAGGCCCACGGGGGGGTGATCGGTGCGTTCAGTCTTGGGGAAGGCCATGGGTCGACCGTCTGGTTTGTCCTGCCAACGAATGGCGAAAGCGTTGCACCGGTAAGCCAACAGGCATCATTGGCAAGTCAGACGCGCGGGGCTTTGCCATCGAGCGACGCCCCTGACGGCATCCCATCTAGTGCCGTTCCGGGTGTCCCAGCGACCCCGGACACACCGTAGGCGACGAGGAAGTTGACGAGGGGTTCAACGTGCTCTCGGGTCGATGCGCCATCGAGAAGCAGTGCCTCAAGAACGTCCTGTGTCAACCCGAGTTGATGCTCCAGTTCATCTGACAGCAACTCGTTGTGAAAGGCGTTGCGATCAGCGCGTGGATCGTTCACGTACGCAAGGATTGCATCCACCAGTGCCGGGGTATCGACCTGGATTCGGATTAGTCCACTCATTCGTGCCCCCGTGAACCACGATACCGCACCTCCGCCGTTGCAGGCGGGCTGGCGCGGTATCGAGAGTGAACGTGATTCCGTTGCTGTTAGAGTGCGCGGAGGGCGGCGAGTTCAGGTTCGATACCCGCCCAGTCGGCCGGAGACGCCTCTACGTGTGCGTTTTTGACAATCCCGTGGCTGTCGATGATGAATGTTGCCCGGTGGTTCGGAAGTTGCCCTTCATCGACGTTTACCCCGAACAACTTGACAAGCTGATGCCTGAAGTCGCTGAGAAGGAGGATGTGGTCGTCTGGGTCACACCCCTTCTTGAAGGCCTTCTGGGACGGGGAATGATCGGTGCTGACGCCAACGATCTTGGCCCCGAGCGCATCAAATTCTGCAACGTGCTGCGCGTGACCGCTGATCTGACGTTCGCACGTTCCGGTGAAGCACTTCGGGAAGAAGAACAGGACGACAGCCTTGCCCCGGTAGTCACTGATGGAATGCATCTTGCCATCGGTCCCCATGAGGGAAAAGTCCGGGGCGGCATCACCTACGTTAATCATTGCCATGTCCTTGTGAGAAATGAGTTGAACAGGAACGGGGTCGAGTCCGCTCCGCTCAGGGGAAGGCCGGAAGATTTGCGTGGCCGTTGGTCAGTGGATCGGCTTGCCGGCGTTCTTCCACGCAGTCGTTCCGCCTTCCATGATCTTCACGTTAGTGAAACCCATGTCGTGGAGAACCTTGGCGGCGAGTGATGCCTGTCCGCCTGCGCCACATGTCGTGATGATCGGGGTTGAACGATCCTGGAGGCGTGCGTCACGGTAGTGTTCGGGCAATTCGGTGTCTGCACGCAACGGAAGCAGGCCGAGAGGAATGTTGATCGAACCGGCAACGGCGTTCCCGTGCGAATCTTCTTCCTGACGCACATCGATGACGATGGTCTCAGGGTGCGAAGCCATCTGGGCCTCGGCGTCATCGATGCTGATCATCGGGGCGACGGCGCGCCCCTCGGCGACGAGGTCCTTGAAGGTCTTGGCCATTGTTGTTCCTTTCAGGTGGAGACGGACGTGAATTACCTGTGATCGGGTTTTCGGGTGCGTTGGCACCCCCAACGCCAAAGACTACCGAGTGAACCGGGTGAACGCCAAACCAGGGAAACTGCAGTTGGGCAAGGATCAGCTTCCCGGAGGACGGAGGCTCCCATCGCGTAGGCGCTCCCCGACCATTGCCCCAGTCGGGATGGCCTCCACGCCGCGTCCCTCAACCACGAAGGACGCGACGCAGTTTGCAAACTGTGCGGCCGTTTCGATGTCCCTTGTCTCCCCGTAGCGAATCAGGAAGGCGGTGGCGAATACATCGCCGGCGCCGGTTGGGTCGACTTCCTCGACGTCATAGGCAGGGAAGCGTCGACGCGAACCGTGCTGCCAGACGACGCAACCGTGACGGTTTTCGGTCACCACGGCGAGGCGGGCGCGGGTCGCATACTCCTCGACGAGCACCATGTCTCCACCAAGGTCTTCCGCGCTGAAGGTGATGACATCAAGGCGGTCCAGG
>Ga0157549_1173955_pt1 | contig 10057 bp, 4 predicted proteins | sample GEODES039metaT_FD_106779 | JGI IMG/M metagenome (GOLD analysis project Ga0157549, IMG submission 106779) | Oligotrophic lake water microbial communities from Sparkling Lake, Wisconsin, USA - GEODES039 metaT (Metagenome Metatranscriptome) | ecosystem: Environmental > Aquatic > Freshwater > Lake ... | reverse complement strand
TCCTTTTCAAAATTATCGCCTATTTATTATTTTATTTCCAGAATGGAAGCTGACCAATACCGGGAAGTCTCCGAGCTTCTGCATCCGGAATTGGAAGGACAAGATACTTGTCGTCGCTTGCATTTCGTGTAGTTGAAATCGCTATCCTTTGGTAAGAGAAAATCCCTGCGTCTGTTCCATTACTACTGGTAATTTTCATTCCAGAGATAGGTCCATTGGTTGAACTGAGGATTTTCCATCTGCGTTGATCATAGAAACGGTGATCTTCAAAACAAAGTTCAACCCGTCTTTCGTTTCGAATACGTTGTCTTACAAAATCCTGTGTTTTTACAAAACCCGGAACATTTGCCAGACCAGGTTGGCCTGCTCTTACACGGATTACATTCAATGCAGCAATAGCTCCATCCAGATTATTTAATTCACACAGCGCTTCAGCCTGATTCAAATAAAATTCAGCCAATCTGAAATAAATTTTGTTTGAGTTAGTACCCCCTGTGGTAGATCCCCAGTATGAAGCTGAACGATATTTTTTACTGTAATAACCGGTACTACTTTGACGTACATCGTTTATTAACTGTGAGGAAGGGTTTATATTGAATCCAGTACCAGTTTTTCCAAGATACGTATAGATAAGAAGATCAGGCCCTGTTGCCAGCTGACCTTTATACTTTCCGTAGGTAGACTTATTGAAAACAACAGATGATTGAAGCCGTAAATCGCGCCCTGCATAGGGATCTGAACCTGCATTTTCATTGTAAGTGCTATTGAATGACACCGTTGAATGATCATTACTGGTATAAGAGGATACCGGTAAAGCGCCGTTGGTCATTTCAAAACAGTCAACAAGTTCTTGGGTGGGTACAGTACCACAATTGGCAGATTGCGTTGCTGATCCCAACGCTTTCAGATCAACCCCATTATTATTGTTCATCACTGCCGCATCATTAAAATTTGACCTCAGGATTACCTCTGAATTAGCAACGGTAACATCCTGTGTAAAAAGGTTGCCATACGAAGCCATTGGAGTTAAACTGTATGTTGCACCTAATGCTGTGATGCAGGCCTGTGCGGCGTCTGCTGCCTTTTGCCATTTTGCCTGATCCGCCGCAGGATTATTCAACAAACTGGCATTGTAGAGTAACACTTCTGATTTAAGTGCATAAGCAACGCCAAGGTTAACCCTGTAAAAATCCGTAGCATTTGCCCACTTCATTGGCAATACACCACTAGCGATAACTTCATCACATTCTTTGGCAATTCGGTTTGAGATGCCATCGTAAGTTGGGCGTGTTAGTGTGGCCCATCCGGTATAATCCGTTTCAAATGGTTGATCAATAAACGGTAATGGTCCAAAATTTTTGATAAGCGTAAAATGATACCAAGCCCTGATCAATTTAACCTCATCTACATACCTTTTCAAATCAGTAGGACCAATTAGTATTGTATCAACTTTTGATTGCGGTAAGTAAATCAATGCAATATTACACTTTCTGATACCAGTCCAGCAGGCAGTCCATATTGAATTGGCAAACAGATTGTTTACAGGAGTCAACATTCCATTTTGCCAGTCAGAAACTGTTCCTGCCCTAAATCCGTCATCAGTATATGCATCCAACAACAGACCGGAACTCTGACCTGAAAATGAATTATTTAACTGTTGGTAACAATTGGATGCAAAGCCAGCGATTGCAGGTTGTTTATTCAATAACTGGTCAACAAGTACCTTATCGGTTGGTAAAGGATCTAAATCTTTAACACATCCAACGAGTATTAAAAGTAAAAGGAAAAGCCCCGATTTAAAATGGAAAATATTTTTTCTTTTCATTGTTTTGAGTTTTTAGATCTAAAATTTTACGCTTACACCAAAATTATAGGCTTTTAGAACCGGATAAACGGTATTGCCGGCATGAGCTTCAGGGTCGAAATCATCTGTCGGTAATTTGTCCCAAACAAAAAGATTTAATCCATTGGCATAGAATCGGATTGAGCTGGCATTAAGAAATTTCGATAATTTTTGAGGCAAGTTGTATCCTATCTCAATATTTCTCAAACGAAGATATGAGCCGTCTTTAATCCAGTAGTCACTAGTAATATTATTGGTTGAATTAACTCCAAGACGCGGATAAACAATAGGAACACCGGTTCCAACTTTATCTGGAGTCCAGGCATTTTTCATATGTTCAGTGAAATTATCTTGGTTTGACCATCTACCGAATCCATTAAGATTAACAGTGCGAAGGGCAGAGCCATTAAAAAACAGATTTAAATCGAAACCTTTGTAATTAACCTGTGTATTAAAACCAAAGGATATATCAGGAGCCGAACCATCACCAAGTGGAGCCTGGTCTTTTTGGTCAATAATACCATCGCGGTTTAAATCTACGTATTTGATATCGCCCGGAATAGGTTTTCCCCCAAGTGCAGATTGATTAGGCCAGGCATTAATCTCCTCTTGTGTATTGAATAAGCCAGCTGTTTTGTATCCCCAGAATTGATTAATCGCATACCCTTGTTGCCGATATCTATAAGCAAACGTTGAATCATTGGCAAATTCAGCCATAAAGCCCCGCTTATTGTGGCTATAAGACATATTACCGCTCACATTAACAGTCAGATCATTGTTAATTTTTTTGTTGTACCCAACAGCTACTTCAAATCCTTTATTTGTATTATCACCAAGGTTAGCAGGTGGAAGCTGCCCTGTGGTAAGACCCATAAACCCTGTAGGAATTATAGCTATACCGTTAACGACGATGTCAGTGTTTTTGTTATAGAAGATATCCGCTTGAAAAGTAAGCGATTTGAAAAACGCTGCTTCTATCCCAACATTGTATTTGGTAGAAGTTTCCCAACTGATATTTGGATTCCCCACCTTAACCTCATTCCCACTAGCATTCCATGATGAAAGGAAAAGGTATTGATTTGCCGTAGAATAATCGTAAACAGTATTTCCGCTTTGACCAGCCGAAGCACGCAATTTTAAAAATGATATATTCTTTGAGTTGTGGAGAAATTTCTCCTCAGAGAGCACCCATCCAAGAGACAACGAGGGGAATAACCCAAACCTTTTCCCTTTTGCAAACTGTTCATTTCCCTGATAAGAAGCATTGGCCTCTACAAAATAACGGTTATCATACGCATACGTAAAACGACTGGCTAAATTGAGGTAGTTCGAAGGCAATAAAGACTGCGATTGCTGCATATATTTTTCTGCCAACAACAAACCCGTTACGCTGTGTTTACCAAAATCGCGGTTATAATTCAGCATCGCCCTCATGTCATACATATAGTAAAAAGAGGTATTTTGTGCATCTCTAAGGCTTGAATTGGTTGACCCTGGAACTGCGGCATACCCCAATGAATCCGCTCCACTACGCGCTTTAAGTGTTACCACTTCCCATGTTTGATAGGTCCTGCTTCGGAGTTGCATGTTAGATGAATTGATATCAAAAGCGAATTGACCTGTTGCCGATAACCCCGGTATAAGTTTGTCGAGTTTTTGACGGAATCCAAAAGTATTACTTAACCTGGTTATTGTTTCCAGTTGGTATCCGGTTCTATTCATCATCCCATAGATCGATTGGAGAGGTGAGTTAGTCATTTTGCTTCGGTTAATCAACACTTCACCGGTTGGTGTAAGGTTATTGAAAGCATTATTGGGCGTTTGATAGAGTTTGTTTATCATATCGTTCCATCCAAGACCAGCTCCGATAAATGGTGCATTGATATTCTGAATGTATCCGCCTACATTAAGCCATGCTTCTAAATTGGGGTTCAATGACACTTCCAAATTGGTTCGGAAATTGAACCGCTTTGTAAAAGATGCAGCATCATAGCTGTATTTTGGAAAATCTTCATTAGCAAAAATTGATCCCTGCGAAGTGAACCCTAACGAAGTGAAATAGCGCATAAGCTTATTACCGCCTTGCAAGGTGACATTCACACGATCCACTTTCATATAATCGTTCAGGAATTCGGAGATCATATTTCGATTAGGGTAGAATTGCGTCGAATCCCCAATCTGGTAATGTTGAAGTTCAGCATCACTATAAAAACCCGTTGGGCCCGAAATTACAGGAGCACTGCCTTGTACATCAGCATAGAGCGTGTCGTTGGCCCTGCGCTGATTGAACATTCTAGCATAATCGTAAGCCGAAACAGTATGGGGTAAACGTGTAGGTGACGCCAAAGTATGATCGATAGTGACATTAATTTTTGTTTTTCCCACTAAACCTTTCTTCGTTGTGATGATGATTACACCGGCTGAACCACGCATTCCATAAATAGAGGTAGCTGCAGCGTCTTTTAATATGGTCACACTTTCCACTTCGTTGAGATCTACACCGGTAATGTAACGCTCCACACCATCTACATAAAAAATGGTTCCATTGCTGTTGGGAGAGTTGTATCCCCTTACATGTGAGTCGAAGCTTTCTCTCCCGGGTTCTCCATCAGTTTCAATCACACGTAAACCTGGAAGCTTTCCTTGTAAGGCTATCAGTAAACTGGTTGCCCTGGTTGCAACCAACTCTTCACCCGAAATAGTATAAGTAGAAGCAGTTACACTGTGTTTAGACTGTTCTCCATAAGCAACAGGTAGATATACTGTTTTCTCCATTACAATCACAGCATTATTTTGTGCTTTGACATGGTTACTATGAGATTTGTTGTAACCCGGAAACACAAACGATAAAGAAGCAGGCAGTTTATTTACGCTTATCGTAAAATTTCCTTTTTGATCAGTTTCAGCTGATATCGGATTCCCATTCTGAGTAATAACTACTCCGGATAAAATAGCGCCGTTGTTGTCAGTTACTTTCCCTGAAATACGCTGCTGAGCCTGAGCATACAACGTCCCAAGAAAGATACAACATAGCAGTAAGATGTATCGTTTTAACAATTTTTTCATATTAATATTTTTAATAACTTATAATTTATTTCGTGTTGCAACTTATTACCATGCTGCCGGTTGGGTAATACCCGGAAGTAAATTCTTATCGGCTAAAGGAATAGGCAACACTTTGTATTTCTCGTTATGGCAAGCCCATACATAAGGACACTTTAAACGTGTATAGGTATAATTGGCGCCCACTTTTTGGGGAATAATAAAACTTACAATATTGTTATTAACATCACTGATTAAATTCCATCTTCTTACATCGTAGAATCGGCTATCTTCGAGAACCAGTTCAACCCGGCGTTCATTGTATATCCGTTTCATCAGCCATTGCATATTACCTGGTTGAGCGCCCGGAACGTTTCGTATAGAAGGTTGTCCTGCACGCAAACGGGTTTTATCCAATGCATTACAAGCTTCATCAAGACGTCCGGCACCACATAAAGCCTCTGCATAGTTGAGCCAAATTTCCGCAATACGCATTTGTACAGTATATTGAAAGGCTCTTCCTGTAGTTTTACCATACCAGATTGGATCGCGGTCCTTTTTAAAGTAATAGCCTGTACAGGTTTTTGTTCCTGCACCGGAGGTGGTATTTCCATTGGTACCGGTACCGGGGCAACCCAGAAAGGTGAATACATTAATCGGTCCCATATCGTAAGACTCGCCAAAATAGCTTCCATTAAAGGCAATATCTTTTGCCAAACGTGCATCTCTGTTCGCATAGGGATTATTCACATCATCGTAACCGGCAGCAATCGCTTCTGGGGTAAAAGTCGGTTTAGCATGCGTTGCATCATAATTCTGAATAATCATTGCGCCGTTCTTCATCTCGTAGCAATCCACAATCTCCTGAGATGGCGTCTCTCCACATTTATTAGGAACACTAAGGCTTACCTGTGGAACAGTAGCTGAAAGGTTCATCCCTGCTATAGTACTATATTGGTTAAGGACTGCTCGACCTCTCCAGATAACTTCATTGGCCTCAACATTGATATTAATATTGGCAATGTACATAGATTTAGTATTGCTCAAAGGTTCAAGCGTAAAGGCATTCAAATCAAGCAGCTGTTTTGCAGCTGCCGCAGCAGCTTCATATTTAGCTTGGTCTCCCGTGGGGTTGTACAATGGGCTGGCATTAAATAACAAAACACGTGATTTTAGTCCATATACATACGCAAGTGGCATACGGAATTTATCATTTGTATTGGTTGGGTCTCGTTTGAGAGGAATAATTTTACGGTCAATAACCCCTTGCAAATCAGCTGCAATCTTTTTTGCTGCTTCATCAAAGGTGGGCCTTTTCAAATCTTTCCAGCCAGTGTAATCAGTTTGAAACGATGTTTCCAAAAAAGGCAGCGGGCCATACATAGTGATTAATTTGATTTGATAATATGCCCTGCAAGCAATTGCTTCATCCTTCATCAAATCTCTTTCAGACTGTGGCATCAGATCTAATGGAGCAGTAATATTCTTTATATTATCGAGAAAAATATTACACTGACGGATGGCGCCCCAATATCTACCCCAAAAGCCTGCAGTTTGATTCATATATGGATTATTGGTTACACCTTCATTTGCACACCATACTGCAGCATTTGATGGCGTAAATGATCCAGAAAGCCATGCTCCTACACTCTGGCCTTGTGGGTCAAAACAATTATCGGTAAGCGTTTCTTCACTTGACCAAAAGTAAAGGAACATTCGATGGGCAGGAATACCTGCATAACAGGATTGAAACATTCCCCGCACCATGTCAGGATCAGCCAGTTCCTGGGCAAGTGTCATCCTTGAATCGGAGGTACGCTCCAATGCCTGATCCAAACTCTTCTTGCAACTTGTTCCCAGTATGAGTAAAAGAAACAAGGCTGGGATGATGCGTATGATTTTATTTATTTTTTTCATAATATCTGTATTTATAAACATTAGGTTAACCTGTCACATTAAAAAGAAACATTAACACCTAGATTGAAATTTTTATATATCGGATGGTTAAGTGAATTAGAAACTTCCGGATCTAGAATCTTAAATGGCATATTACTGAATGTAAACATGTTTAAAGCATTAAAATAGAACCTTAAATCTGACATCCCGATTCTTGAACTTAACTGCTTAGGAAGGGTATAACCCAGTTCAACATTCTTAACACGCATATACCACAAATTAATTTCCCAATAGTCACTTATTTGTTTGCTAACGGTATTCCCATCGCTATGTATTCTTGGATAACGTATATCACCCCCATTGGCTACTTTGTCTGGAGTCCACGCATATAAATTAGGGGTGTAATAATTTTTCACAGAAATATTATTTATAACATTCACTGAATTACCGCTATAATCAAAAATAGCACGTCCGCGGAAATCATAGTTATAATTGGTTACACCCTGCAGCATAATACTCATGTCAAATCCCTTGTACTCAGCGTTAATGTTAAAAGAAAAACTCAATTCGGGAACAAGTGGGTATTTCATTGGCATCAAATCTTTCACGTCGATTTTGCCATCTTTGTTTAAATCAGCATATTTTAAATCTCCAGGCAACACTACTGATCCAAGCCCTGCATGGCTTGGTGAGGCATCGATATCTGCCTGATCTTTAAAATAACCCAGATTTTTGTATCCAAAAACCATTCCTACTGGATAGCCCTCTATTTGATTTCGATAAGCATACGTAGAATCGAAAGGTACCTCATTGGCCTTTAAAACTTTGTTTCTGGCATAGGCGGTACTGAAAGTGGTCCTGAAGAAGAAATCTTTATTTACTTTTTTCTGGTAGGATAATGTTGCTTCAAAGCCCTTATTTTCCATTACACCGTTATTGGTAGGAGGCAAGTTTAATTGACCAAACATATAAACAGGTAAAAGCGATCTGGTAATTAGGATACTATTTCGCTTTTCGTAGAATAGATCGAAATCAAATCCAAATCCCTTTAAAAACTTGCTTTCAAATCCAAAGTTGTACTTATTTGCAACTTCCCAACCTACATTGGTATTGGGTATGCTGTTTTGGTATACAAAAGTCGGAAGGCCAGGGATAGCTGTTATACCATTAAAATATCCACCTGTGCCCTGCGTCCAATCATCAAGATATAAAAAACGTGATCCCGAAATCTTATCATTTCCTACCTTACCATAAGAAGCACGAATTTTCAGCAATTGGATAGCTTTTGATGATTTCATAAAATCTTCCTCACTGATTACCCATCCTGCCGAAAAAGAAGGGAAAAAACCAAACCTTTTCCCCGGAGCAAATTGTTCTGATCCGTTGTAACCAAAGTTTACTTCGCCAAGATAGCGGCTGTCATAATCATATGTTAAGCGCCCTACTAAGCCTATGTAATTAAAAGGAACCTGGGCATCTATTGTTCTTTGATTCTTATTATACAACAACATTCCTGTAACGGCATGTTTTCGAAATGCATTATTGTAATTCAATGAAGCCTGCAAGTCATAATTAAGTGAAAGGGACTGATATAATACACTAGAAAGTCCCGTCTCTTGTCTACCGGAACCAAGTATATACGTAACGGTATCTTTTCCGGCAGGGGTTTTTGAAAGGATAGCATTATAAGTTGAAAAGGTGCGTTTATAACCACGAATATGAGTGGCCATGGGATCGTAAGAAGCAACTACTCGTGCTGAAAGGCCATCGGTTAGAAAATTTAATTTATGCTCAAACCCAACGGTACTGTTAATCGAGTTGGTAGTAGTAATTCGAAAGCCTCCTCTGTTTAACATCGCGTAGGGTGCCTGCTCACCTCGTAAATCATTTCCGTTTGGCGTGTTATCAGCGCCAACTATTGAAGGCAAATCGAGCATATTAGCCAAAAGCAGATAATAATAATCCCCAGTTGTACCGTTTGAGCCAGCAGAAAAAAGCATCGGGTCATTTTTATCCTGCAGATACCCTGCTAAGTTTACCCATGCTTTTAGGTTTTTGGTGATTTTCATATCGAGATTAGCACGATAAGTAAAACGGTTTAAGTATTGCGCGTTGTCATAATTATATTCGGGGTTTCGTTCGGTCTTAAAAGGACCACCTTGGTGCATATACCCCACACTTGCAAAAAATTTTGTAGTCTCGTTCCCCCCTCTTATGTTAACTTGATTGGTTTGCATAGGCGTATAATTATTCATAAACTCTTTATACCAATTTCTGTCTACATAATATTCAGGGAGATCACCATCTTTGTAGTGTTGTAAAATTTCCGGCGTGAATGGTAATGTGGCTGTTGAGTCATTCATGCGTACTACCTGATTCCGCAGCGCCATAAAGTCATTGGCATTCACAGGGGTGGGTAAGAAAGTAAGCGCCTGTGTTGTGTAGCTTGTGTTTGCAGTAACCTGTGTTTTTCCACTAATTCCTTTTTTGGTTGTAACTATGATTACACCATTTGCCCCACGAACCCCATAAACGGCAGTTGCAGAGGCGTCTTTTAGAATAGAGATCGATTCAACATCGTAAGCACTTAGTGAATACAGCTCTCTTTCAACACCATCCACCATTATCAAAGGTGCTGATGAATTCAACGTAGCCTGCCCTCGGATAAACGTCTGAAGAGACTCCTTACCTAGCTGTCCATCTTTTTGCATAATGGTCAACCCTGGTAACTTTCCTGCTAGTCCAACAGTAAGGTTGCCAGAAGCAGTACGAACGATTTCTGCTGAAGTAATCGTCCCTATAGCAGCCACAACACTTGTCTTTTTCTGTGTACCGTAACCCACCACAACTACTTCATCCAAATTTTCATTTTTGGCTACCAAGATTACATTCCCGGCAGTATTTTCATTGATTATCTTTATTTCCTTTTCTTCGTAACCCACCAATGAATAAACAAGGGTAGCCCCTTTTGATGCCTTAATTAAATACATTCCTTTTTCATCCGTAGTAGCCGTACTAGTACTACCCTTAACAAGTACAGTTACACCGGCCAAAGGAATATTTTTTTCAGATAAAATAATTCCTTTAACAATTATTACTTGTTGGGCAAATGAAAAAGAAACCATAAAGAGAGAGAGAAAAAAAAGAATTAATCTTTTTTTCTGATGCAATTGCAAAAGCTTTTTTTTAAACATAGCATTAATTTTGGTTTTTTTTAAAATGACACAATCGTTAAAATCTCTTCAAGTTCAATCTGAGATTCTAAAAAATATTAAT
>Ga0157549_1202438_pt1 | contig 10233 bp, 1 predicted proteins | sample GEODES039metaT_FD_106779 | JGI IMG/M metagenome (GOLD analysis project Ga0157549, IMG submission 106779) | Oligotrophic lake water microbial communities from Sparkling Lake, Wisconsin, USA - GEODES039 metaT (Metagenome Metatranscriptome) | ecosystem: Environmental > Aquatic > Freshwater > Lake ... | reverse complement strand
TGAAACATTACTTGAGATTCCACATACTGATTTCGTCGCACGATTAGAAGAAATTAAAGGGAATTTAGAGCCATTAGAAAGATTGTGGATTACAGTAAAATCTTTTGTTGAGAAGACTCATTATTGGCATGAATCGAATATTGCTGAAATCGATCCTGAAGAAGCTGAAAGGACTTCAGATGAGCTTTATCGTACTTTAGTTAAATCAGGAAAAGAATTTGATAAGATGGGTGAGAAAAGACAAGTTGCTAAGAGAATTGCAGAGAGTCTGCAAGTAGAGGTGAAGGAATTCATCAATGAAAGTGTTCCATTGATGCTATTGATTTGCAATCCTGGTATGAGAGAGCGTCATTGGAACGATATAGAAGTTCTAACTGGAATTCAAATCCCTAAAGGCGAAGTGTACACTGTGAATATGATGCTTGAATTAGGACTACAACATCATGCGAAGGCTATTGAAGATATTTGTGTATCAGCTAGTAAAGAGTATGCATTACAGATTGCTATGGATAAGATGGAAAAAGAGTGGAAAGATATGATTTTTGATACAAAGGAATATCGTACGAGTGGTACTCGAATCTTGTCAGGTATAGATGAGATTCAACAGTTACTTGATGATCAAATTGTTAAGACACAGGCAATGAAGGGTTCTAGATTCATCAAACCTTTCCTAGCACAGATTAGTCAATGGGAAGAGACTTTAACTTCTATGCAAGATATCTTAGATAATTGGTTGAAAGTACAATCGACTTGGTTGTATCTAGAACCTATATTCAGCTCTGAAGATATTATGAGACAGATGCCAACGGAAGGGAAAATGTTCAAAGCAGTAGATAATACTTGGAGATTATCAATGGCTCAAACATTTGCTGAACCTAGTTGTGTGAAGGTAGCAAGAAGACAAGGATTCTTAGAGTCTTTAATTGATGCTAATGCGAAGTTGGAGCAAATTCAGAAGGGATTGAATGATTACTTGGAGACGAAGCGACTTGCTTTCCCACGATTTTTCTTCCTATCAAATGATGAGTTACTAGAGATTTTAGCAGAGACTAAAGATCCTTTACGTGTTCAACCTCACTTAAAGAAATGTTTTGATGGTATTGCGAAATTAGAATTTCAAGCAAATCTAGATATCACTGCATGCTTTGATCCAAAGAATGAGAAGCTATTATTTCCATATGAGAAAGTTGGTCATCGTAAGATTAATCCAAATGATTCTGGTGGTAATGTAGAGAAGTGGTTAATTGAAGTGGAATCAATGATGAAGAAAAGTCTTGCTTATGCGATTGATTCCTCTATGCGTGATTATTTATCATCGGATCGTATTGATTGGGTTCAGCGTTGGCAAGGACAAGTAATCATAGCAATTAATCAAATCCGTTGGTCTTTCGATGTAGAAAAGGTGTTATCTGATCTACCGGATGGTATTGGCTTACTTAGATATTGGAAAAAACTTTGTGATGAATTGATGAGAACTGTAGAGTTAGTACGTGGTGATATTTCCAAACAACTTCGTATTGCATGTGGTGCCTTAGTAGTAATGGATGTTCATAATCGCGATACAATCGAAGAAATGGCTATGATGAAGATAAGTTCATTAACAGACTTCAATTGGCTTGCTCAACTTCGTTACTATTGGAATGATCAAGGAGAATCATCACGATCGGGTAAACCTTGTACAATTACTTGTAAAATGATCAATGCAATTGCCCTCTATGCATATGAATACATTGGTAACCAAGATCGTCTAGTAGTTACTCCTCTCACTGATCGTTGCTATCGTACTCTCATGGGTGCGATTCATTTGAATCTTGGGGGTGCACCGGAAGGGCCCGCTGGTACCGGAAAGACAGAGACAGTGAAAGATCTTGGGAAGGCGATAGCAATTCAATGTGTCGTGACAAATTGCTCCGATGGACTTGATTATCTTGCCATGGCAAAATTCTTCAAAGGTCTTGCATCATCTGGTGCATGGGCATGCTTTGATGAATTCAATCGTATTCAACTTGAGGTATTATCAGTTGTAGCTCAGCAAATTATGCAAATTCAAATGGCAAAAATGAAAAATTTAGAAAAATTTATATTTGAAGGAACTGAATTACAATTGATGCCAACTTGTTGTCCTTTCATTACAATGAATCCAGGATATGCTGGTAGAGCGGAATTACCTGATAATTTAAAAGTTTTATTTCGTACAGTAGCAATGATGGTTCCTGATTATGCAATGATTTCTGAAATTATTCTATATAGCTTTGGTTACACAACTGCAAAGCCTTTATCAGTGAAGATTGTTACTACTTATAAGTTATGCTCTGAACAACTATCTTCTCAAAGTCATTATGATTATGGTATGCGTGCTGTTATTGCTGTACTTCGTGCAGCTGGTAATTTGAAACGATCAGATGGTCATCTCCCTGAAGATGTCTTAGTATTGCGATCTATTATTGATGTCAATCTACCTAAGTTCTTATCACCTGATGTTCCTTTATTTGAAGGTATCGTATCTGATTTATTCCCAGGTGTTAAGATTGATCCACCTGATCGTGATGCTATGAAGACTGCCTTTGATGATGTATGTAAAAAGATGAGCTTAGTTAATGACGAATACTTTTGGGATAAAGTTGTTCAGATTTATGATATGATGGTTGTAAGACATGGCTTTATGATTGTTGGATTACCATTCTCTGGTAAAAGCTCTGCATGGAAAGTACTTGGTGATGTTCTTGGTTTGTTATGTCAACGATATCCTGACGATAAAAGATGGTCCAAAGTGATTCCTATCCTGCAGAATCCCAAATCGATAACAATGGGACAATTATATGGTCAATTTGATCCTGTTTCACATGAATGGACTGATGGTGTTTTAGCTATCAACTATCGCAATGCAGCTTCGAACAAAATTGGAACTCCAGAAGATCGTAAATGGATTTTATTTGATGGACCAGTTGATGCGATTTGGATTGAGAATATGAATACTGTACTTGATGATAATAAAAAGTTATGTTTGATGTCAGGTGAGATCATTGCGATGACAGATGTTATGAGTATGATGTTTGAACCCATGGATCTTCTTGTGGCATCACCTGCGACTGTCTCTCGATGTGGTATGATTTATATGGAACCTGAAAAGCTAGGTTGGAAACCTCTGCTAGAAGCATGGTTACAGACCTATTTACTTAATGGGAAATATGCTGCAAATGTTGATCCAGAGGATGTTAAATTTATCCTATATCCAAGTGATATTGAATACATTCAAGCGTTGTTTGATTGGTTAGTTGAGCCATCGTTATGTTTCGTTCGTAAAGAAAAGTCTGAAATGTCTCCAACAGTAGACTCAAATCTGATCATGTCCATGTTAAATAATTTAGAATCATTGTTAATGAGAGCATTACCAAAGTATCGTAACGCTGATACTGGAGCAGAAGAAGAGGTAACTGATGCGAAGAGATTAAAGCAGAGGATTCAAGATATTGAATGTTGTTTTTTCTTTTCCTTAATTTGGTCTATTGGGAAAAGTGGTACAAGTGACTCTCAAAGTAAATTCTGTACTTTCTTAGATAATTATATGAATAATGTGGATTGCATTGAACAGAATTATCAAGGCATCTGGAATTTGCTTCAAATGCGTGAATGGAAAAAGCCTGATTTCTTTACTTCACCTATGAAAGGAGTGATGACATTACCGATGCCTTTCAAAACAGATTTCTATGATTGTTTATATATTGCTGAAGATAGTAAATGGAAACATTGGACTGATATGTTACCGCAATATGTCATTCCCCCTGATACTCCTTATAGTAACATCGTTGTTCCGAATATCTACACAGCTCAATATAGCTTTATGATTGAATTATTAATACCACAAAATAAAAATGTTCTTATGTGTGGACCAACTGGTACAGGTAAATCTGTATATGTTTATGATTCTATCTCTGTGAAACTTCCTCAGAGTAAATTCAAGCCTCTTTGTCTTGGATTCTCTGCAAAGACATCAGCAAATATGACTCAAGACATCATTGATGGTAAACTAGATAAGCGTAGAAAAGGTGTGTATGGGCCTCCATCTGGTCAACAATCAGTTATTTTTATTGATGATTTAAATATGCCTGAAGTAGAAACATATGGTGCACAGCCACCTATTGAATTAATAAGACAATTGATTGACAATGGTGGTTGGTATGATTTGAAAGAGAAGACATGGCGTACCATCGTGGACACATCAGTGATTGCTGCGATGGGACCAGCAGGTGGTGGTAGAAATGGTGTGACTCCAAGACTACTGAGACATTTCAATTTATTTGCATTCTCTGAATTTGATGATGTTACATTAAGACGTATCTTCGTCGTGATAACTTCATGGCATTTCCAATCATTTGCAAGTGATGTGAAAGCTATTTCAGATATTGTTGTTGATGCTACTTTAGATACATATCGTTCCGCGATGAAGTCATTACTCCCAACACCACAGAAGAGTCATTATACATTTAATCTTCGTGATTTTAGTCGTATCATTCAAGGTGTATTATTATGTAAGCCTTCTGAATCTTTTAGTAAATCGAGTTTAGTTCGATTATGGGCGCACGAAGCACTTCGTGTGTTTGGAGATCGTCTTATTGATGATAATGATCGATCTTGGTTCCATGGTCATATTCAACAAATGTGTTCAACTAAATTCAATGTTAATTTCTATGATACTTTCAAGCATCTAGATCGCACGGGATCAAAGAATATCTCAGTTGCTGATATGCGTAATCTGATTTTTGGAGATTATATGTCAGATGATGATAGTAAATTATACTTGGAAGTGATGGAGTTACCTGTGTTGAATCTTCGAATGGAAGAATATCTAGCAGAATATAATCAACAAAGTCGTAAGCCTATGGATTTAGTTATGTTTGGATTTGCTATTGAACATATCTCTAGATTAAGTCGTATTCTGAAGATGCCTGGTGGAAATGCATTATTAGTAGGAGTTGGTGGAAGTGGTAGACAATCATTAACTAGACTTGCTGCATTCATGGCTGGGAATATTGTGTTTCAAATAGAAATTTCAAAGAATTATGGTGATGTAGAGTGGCGTGAGGATTTGAAGAATATTCTTAAAGGTGCTGGTTGTGGTGCTCAACCAATGACATTTTTATTCTCTGATACTCAGATTAAGAAGGAGACATTTGTAGAAGATATTAATAATATGTTGAATAATGGTGAGGTTCCAAATATATTCCCATCTGATGAAAGAGCTGCTATATGTGAAGGTGTGAGACCATTTGCTAAACAAGTATTTGGTAAAGCTGCAGGAGATATGCAAATGCAAGAATTATATTCATTCTTTATTCGTCGTGTGAAACAAAATCTACATATTGTATTAGCATTTTCACCTATTGGTGAAGCATTTAGAGATAGATTAAGAAAATTCCCTGCTCTAATTAATTGCTGCACAATTGATTGGTTTACTTCATGGCCTAGTGATGCTTTAATGGCTGTTGCACAAAGATTTTTATCAAATGTCAATTTTGATACTGAATTAATTCGTTCATCGATTGTGACAGTATGTCAAAGCTTCCATCAAGATGTTATCAAATTAAGTGAAAGTTTCTTATCAAGTCTTAAGAGACGTAACTATGTCACACCAACTTCATATTTAGAATTAATTGTTGCATTTAAACAGAATCTTGATTTGAAACGAATTGAAGTGTCTCAATCTAAAATGCGTTATGAAATTGGTTTGGAAAAATTAGCATTTGCTGCCGATCAAGTGAATAAAATGCAGAAAGAATTAGAAGATCTTCAGCCTGAATTAGTACGATCTGCGAAAGCAACACAAGAATTAATGGGACAGATAGAGTTAAAAATGCCTTTTGTATTAGAGACTCAAAAGACTGTATCTGCAGAAGCAGCAGAAGCTCAGAAAGAAGCTGATATTGTAGAAGAGCAAAAGAATAGTGTTGCAGCTGATTTAGCAGTTGCAATTCCAGCTTTAGAAGAAGCTGTGAGAGCGTTAGAAACAATTAAACCCAATGATATCAATGAGATCAAGGCATTAAAAACACCACCAGAAAAGATTCGAATGGTTTGTAAAGCAGTATGTATTATGTTAGATGTACAACCAGTGCGTATCCCTGACCCAGAGAATCCTACTAAGCGTATTATGGATTTCTGGCAACCATCACAACGAATGCTTGCCGATCCTGGCTTTATGAACTCATTAATAACATATGATAAAGATAATATCAACCCGAAATTCATTGTAGCAATTAAGAAGGAATTTATTGAGAATCCTGATTTCAATCCAGAGGTTATCGCTAAGGCTTCAAAAGCTGCAGAGGGTATGTGTAGATGGATATTTGCAATGATTACTTATGATCAAGTTGCCAAAGTGGTAGCACCAAAGAAAGCAGCACTAGAAGAAGCTGAGAGGCAATTAGAAGCCACAAATTCTGCTTTGAATTTAAAGAAATCTGCATTAAAGCAAGTCGAAGATGATTTGAATGCATTGCAAAATCAATTAGCTGCCGCAAAACAAAAGAAATTTGATTTAGAAACACAAGCTGATTTATGTGATAAGAAAATTATACGTGCAAATCAATTATTGGAAGGTTTAGGAGGAGAAAAAGATCGTTGGACAGAATTTGCTTTGCAATTAGCATCAAGATATGAGAAATTAACAGGTGATGTATTGATTTCTTCTGGTTTATTAGCTTATCTAGGTCCATTCACTGCTGTATTTAGACAAAAACAAATGACTGATTGGGTAACATCCTTGAAAGAAAATCAAATCCCTTGTTCAGATAGTCCAACTTTAAGCGGAACACTTGGTGACCCTGTGAAGATAAGACAATGGAATATTGATGGATTACCTACTGATAATTTCTCTGTTGATAATGGCATCATTGTCTTTAATGCTAGAAGATGGCCATTAATGATTGATCCTCAAGGTCAAGCTAATAAATGGATTCGTAACATGGAAAAAGCGAATAATTTACAAGTTATTAAACTTACTGATGGTAATTATTTACGTGCTTTAGAAAATTCAATTCAATTTGGAACACCGGTGTTATTAGAAAATGTTGGGGAAGAGTTAGATCCTTCTTTGGAACCTCTATTACAGAAACAATTATTCAAACAAGGTGGAGTGAATTGTATTCGTCTTGGTGATTCAACTGTTGAATATAGTGATCAATTTCGATTCTATATCACAACTAAATTACGTAACCCACATTATCTACCTGAGGTCTCAGTGAAAGTCACTTTATTAAACTTTATGATAACCCCTGAAGGTTTACAAGATCAATTACTAGGAATTGTGGTATCTCAAGAAAGACCTGATTTAGAAGAACAACGTAATGTACTAATAGTAGAATCAGCAGAGAATAAGAGGCAATTAAAAGAAATTGAAGATCGTATCTTGCATATCATGAGTAGTTCAAGTGGAAATATCCTTGAAGATGAGACAGCCATTCAAACATTAAAAGGATCAAAAACATTATCTGATGAGATTAAAAAGAAACAAGCTGTAGCTGAAGAGACTGAAATCAATATCAATAGTGTAAGGCAGAGTTATTCTCCTATTGCTTATTCATCACAGATTCTATTCTTCTGTATTGCGGACTTAGCCAATATTGAACCTGTGTATCAATATAGTTTAACATGGTTCATCAATTTGTTTATTAGTTCTATTGAGAAATCTGAAAAAGGTCGTGATGTTGCTAAGCGATTAGAAAATCTAGAAACACATTTTACATTTTCATTATATCGTAATGTATGTCGATCATTATTAGAAAAGGATAAATTATTATTTTCATTCTTACTCACAAGTCGTATTATGGGTGGAAAAGGTAATATTGATGATAATGAATGGTTTTTCTTACTTACTGGTGGTGTTGGATTAGAAAATAGAAATCCAAATCCAGCTCCTGATTGGTTAAGTGCTAAAAGTTGGGATGAAATTTGTAGGTTAAGTGAGATAAAGAAATTCAAATCATTCAAAAGAGATTTTATTGATAATTTATCAAGTTGGAAGAAATTGTATGATTCTTTATCACCTCAAGATGAAGAGATGCCTGGTTTATTCAAAGGTGCGACAGGATTAAGTCATTTATGTGCTTTAAGAACAATTCGTTCTGATAAATTAATTTTAGCTGTACAGAAATTTGTGATTGGTATTATGGGTGAAAAATATGTGAAGCCACCACCATTTGATTTACAAGCATGTTATAATGACTCTTCAGCTATGGTACCACTAGTATTCATTCTATCAGCTGGTTCAGATCCGATGGGTGCAGTATTCCGTGCAGCTGAATCATTAAAAACACAAGTGGATCCTATTTCGTTAGGACAAGGTCAAGGTCCAAAAGCAGAGAAATTAATTGCTCGTGCAAAAGAAAAAGGAACATGGGTAGTTTTACAGAATTGTCATTTAGCTCCTTCATGGATGAATACATTAGAAAAGACATGTGAAGAATTAGATCCGGATGAAATGCATCCAGGATTCCGATTATGGTGTACAACTTATCCTAGTGACATTTTCCCTGTTTCTGTCTTACAGAATGGTGTGAAGATGACTAATGAACCACCAAAAGGTATTCGTGCGAATCTTCTTGGTTCCTTTAATTCAGATCCTATTGCTGATGATGAATTCTATAATTCATGTGAAAGACATCCATTTGAATTCCGTAGATTGATCTTTGGTTTATGTTTCTTTCATGCTGTTGTTCAAGAACGTCGTTTGTATGGTCCCTTAGGATGGAATATTCCTTATGAATTCAATGAATCTGATATGAGAATCTCTGTACAACAATTAAAATTATTTTTAGATGAAAATGAAGAAGTACCATTTCAAGCATTATTATATACAGCAGGTGAATGTAATTATGGTGGTCGTGTTACTGATGATAAAGCTAGACGAACTTTAATGTGTATCTTATCAAGATTCTATAATCCAATATTTCTATATGATACACATAATATCTCTCCATCTGGAATCTTTTCATGTCCTCCTGATGGAACAAGACAAAATTTCATAGATTTTATTGATGCATTACCACTAATTGCAGCACCTGAAGTGTTTGGATTACATGAAAATGCAACATTAACTAAAGATCAAAATGATACAAATGCTTTATTATCATCAGTTATTGATACAGAAGGTGGTGGAGGTGGTGGTAAAGGTGGTAGTGGTGTAAGTAAAGAAGATACAATTTTATCTGTTGCAAGTGATATTGGTAATAAGACACCAGAAAACTATGATATGGAATTTGCACAATTAAAATATCCTGTTTTATGGGCTGAAAGTATGAACACTGTATTATGTCAAGAATTGATTCGTTATAATAATCTATTTACATTAATGAGAACTAGTTTAAGTAATATTCAAAAAGCTGTGAAAGGCTTAGTTGTGATGTCATCTGAATTAGAGGTATTAGGTAGCTCTTTATTTGTGAATCGTTTACCATTGATGTGGAAAGGAAGATCATATCCATCATTGAAGCCCTTAGGAGGGTATGTGTCCGATCTACAAGATCGCATCTTGTTCTTCAAAGACTGGTTGGAGAAGCAACCACCACCTGTCTTCTGGCTCTCTGGATTCTTCTTCACTCAGGCATTTCTTACTGGTGCTGCACAAAATTTCGCAAGAAAATATACTATACCTATTGATGATGTAGTATTTGATTTCGAGATGAAACATGAAGATAGATATTCGATTGGTCCTGAAAATGGAGTATATACGTATGGTTTATTTATTGAAGGAGCACGATGGGATAAAATGAAGAAAGCTTTAGCAGAATCAATGCCAAAGATTTTATTTGCTTTAGCACCAACCATGCATTGGGTACCATATCGAAAGAAAGATATTCCAAAATATCCGCATTATAAATGTCCTGTGTATAAGACTTCTGATAGAAGAGGTATCTTGGCAACTACTGGTCACTCGAGTAACTTCGTATGCTTCATACACATGCCCTCCGAAAAGTCAGAGAACCATTGGGTGGAGCGAGGAGTGGCTATGCTTACTCAATTAGATGACTAGATTCATTGGTAGATAGGCTTTATGAAATGGAAAGATGACTAGATGAGACTGTATGTATGTATGTGCGGATGGATTGATGATGATGATGATGATGATGAAAGTCTTAGGTATGGATGATATATGTCGCAGAGGAAGTTGTGTTATATATTTAGTAGTATGATTTGATTATGATTAGTGATGAAGGATGTTGATGATGGTAATCCTAG
>Ga0157549_1004898_pt1 | contig 10313 bp, 3 predicted proteins | sample GEODES039metaT_FD_106779 | JGI IMG/M metagenome (GOLD analysis project Ga0157549, IMG submission 106779) | Oligotrophic lake water microbial communities from Sparkling Lake, Wisconsin, USA - GEODES039 metaT (Metagenome Metatranscriptome) | ecosystem: Environmental > Aquatic > Freshwater > Lake ... | reverse complement strand
GTGCTCACAAAAATATGAATTCCCGATGCGGGCTTGGACACAGACAGGCACAAGACACGGACACACTGGCAGGCACAAGACGCAGAGCACAGGACACAGACACAGGACACAGACACAAGACACAGACACCAGGACATCATGATGCACACAAGACACAGCCTGAAACTAAAAATGGACGCACACACACACCGTGACACAACGATGGACCGACTCGGAAAAAAAACAGACTCGGACGGACTTGAAGACAAGGGCAAGGAGCCAAGGTCAAACGTGAGGTTGAACATGAAGAACTTCGTCGGTCCGAGTCCCCGCCTCGGATTCCGAGTCCATGGTAGACGCCCCGGGCCCACTGGCACTCTCCGAGTCCATCGTATTGCCACCACTAGTGCCAGTGGTGGGCTGGCGCGGTGACGATGGGGCTGGCTGAGCCACCCGCATCATCATGCGCGCCCTCGCAACCCTTGACTGGCTTTGCTGACCACTGCTAGAGGTAGGATCAAGAACTGGGGCGGTGGCGCCGGAGCAACTTGCCAGTGAAGCCTGAGGACAATGGCTCCGACTCGGAGTCATAGGCCCCACTGGCACACTGCTACCGAGGCTGCCCGACGCCTCCGGCACCGCAACAGTAGTGGCAAGCTCACGCTGCACGATGGGGCCACTGGCACATGAGCCTGGAGCAACGTTCGGCCCGGCCCCGGTCCGGCCCTGTACCAGTGCCAGTGGAGAGCCCCGTGCCATTGGGGTGGCCTTTGCCCGATTGCGGTTACGGCTTGGGTCCCATTCACTAGATGTACCGTGGCCACTGGGGCATGCAGCAGGCCCCGCCAGCCTGAGCAAACGGACGATGCCTCTCAGTCGATGGGACGCACCTGCTGACGCTACTTCGGGTGCACTCGGGCTTGAGCCACTAGCCCTGCCAGTGCCTGACTGTGGATCAATGGCAATGGGAAGTAGACTCGGAGTGGTGTTGGGTGCCGCCGCCAAAGGAGAGCCACTGGCATGCAGATGGGGCGAGAGTGGTAGAGGTCCAGTCATCAGTGGTGCCAGTGGCAGTGGAGGCGCGGTCAGAGGTTGAAGTTGAGGCCCCTCAGTGGACACGGATGCCGCCGGCCCGGGGGACCGCCGCCGGCGGATGGCAATTGCGTTCAAGACGCTAGTAGCAGAAGGGCCCCGTAGGGGGTTCACGTGCCATGGTGACGTCTTGCTTGTCTTCGGCGCCGGGTGACCACTGACAGGCGAGTTCGAGCCTGTAGAGCTTGACTCGGAGCACACAACCGACGCCTTGCGAATGCTCTCCTCAGCTCGATGAGCGTATCGCATGGAGCGGTACACCTCCAGTCCCAACATGGCCACGAAAAGGCACACGGAGGCCACCAGGATCAGGGCAACAGCCCAGGTGAGGACTATCTGCCCGCCACTGCCCTCCACAAGCACCCCACTCTGAAACACCATTCCCGCCAACAGAATGAACATGGAGGTCGTCAGGTACACCGACTCCAGCCTGTTGTAATCGAATGTATAAACAAGACGCTGCCCTGAGGACAAAAGGGACGTATCTCTCAGTTCGCGATGATCTTCAAGTTTGCTCGGTGGCAAGAAGGGCAGGTAGTTAGTGTGCAGCGCGTACGACACGAAGATGATTGCCGCACATAGGCTTGCTTGGAACAGAGGTGCGGAGCTGAACATCAATGCCACGGTCACCTCTAAAAGCTTGCGCAACGTTAGTAACATGCGCCACCAGAACGTCTCGGGACGGAAGAGACTGTACAGCTCTTCAAACCGGCGCCGGACCCGAAAGTGGGGATTAGACTGCGGGGTATTTCCTCTGCCTTCGGCCCGCAGGGACTGGTCCATAAAGATCGCATGCCGGTGTCGCACAAGAATGAAGAGGAAGGTGGCTGGCAGACCGACAGTGTAGACCACAAGAGAAAGGATGGCGGCTGGCTTCAGGGAATTCTGGACACCCCCGGGCACGTTGCACTTGATGCCCGGGTCTGCATCAAGGATCCACACGCCATCTTTGTTCTTGGAGCAGTCAAACACACTAATGGCGCCCCTCACCAAGTTCAGGTACAGGAAGTACAGTGCAACGATGCAAAGACCAAGATAGCCATCAAGCTTTGCTTGAAAATCGGACCACCTCAGTGCTTCTTCCAGTCGCCAGCTGCCAGTTCGGGTCACGGCCCGGGTGGTGCTTCCCCGCCGGCGATAGTGTGGTTTTACGAATCTTTTCCACCAAATAACAGCGATATTTCGCAAGATGTGCAGTGCAGCAAGGAGGGCGATTCCTGTCAGAAGGGCCAGCGGAATGGACTGCATGATATAGAACTTGAGTTTGAAGCCCCAGCCACCGATGGAGCACTCGGGTGCCAGGAATTGCTCATTGAAAGACGACATGGATGCAACGTTGAACATCTTCGTGAGTGCAAGTGGCCATGCGAATCCGAAGGACGTGAATATGGACACCACTTGAAGGAAGTCCACCCCAATGCCAAGAGCGCTCAGGTTCACACGCTTCCGCCGAGCAAAAGCTAAGAGGACCAAGGCGAGCACTACAACTCCTACATATGCGACGATGAGCAGGTACGCCCGTTTAGGACACTCCACACATGCAGTACCCAGGCGATAATAGCCTGCACTGCACTTGCTGCAGGCAATATCGGTGTACCCTGTCGCGCACTCTGGCAACGAGACGTTCAACAACGAGAACCCAAAACTCCGGAGGCCCATCGCCACTTCTGCGATCGCAGTGGCGTTTGTCGCATTGTCCTCCTGAATGTGCAAGGACGTGTTCAAGGGCCCCAGTAGACTGAAGCGCGACAACAGGCTTTCCAGCTCGGCATTGCAACCCTGCACGCCGGAACATGCACTGGTTTGGGTGGTTAGCAGGGCAGAGTACATCCCTGCCACGTCTTCAGGCCTCTGACCCGGACAAGCCGCCAGGGGCACGCACGCCGGGTACTCCAGCAACGACGACGAAAAGTAGCCAGGTGTGGGCAGCGGCACGGGGTAGAGGCCCAGGCAGACCGCATTCTTTGGGCAGGGCCCACACCGGCTGCCGGGCAGGGCATAGCGCCCCTCACCACACAGCCGGTCCATCATGCCCCCTGTGCTGTTCACTCCATTGAGGGAAACCACAACTGCCTGCCTGCCGACAATGGAGGCTGGTGCTGTGCATTGTAGAGAGGACGAACTCTCAACCACTAATTGGCTGCACATGGTAGACCCAACATACACCAGCGGGCTTGGCCCCCACTGATTGTTTGGGAGACCCAGGTTGGTGCCTCGCACCCTGATGGTGCATGGCTCACTGGCGGAGCATGGGGAGGGTGACACAAAGCTGACGACCGGCCCAGTGTACGAAAATGGGAAGGAGGCCACGCCGCTGTCCGCCACCTGGACACGTAGCTGGGTCGACCCGAAGCCCGGGCCAGGGGGCACGGTGCAGTGGAAGGAGGTCATTCGCGTCGGGTCCACGATGGTGACGTCGAGGCAGGAAAAGTTTCCGATCTTGACTACCATGTCAGGTGCGTAGAAAAAGTTCTCTCCGAACACGGTCACACGAAAGAAACCCTCCACCGGTCTCAGACCATCCGGTGTCTCCACACGCGCTATGGTTGGGCCTGCATACCGCAGCCTGGGCACCACGGATGGCGGGTCGCCGCCAATCCCAACCACGCCAGCTGATGAGGAGTTGCCACGGGGCGACCCTTGCAAGGGAGTGCGAACAACCACCACCGGAGCTCCCGACCCCGGGGGCGCCCGACACGAAATGGTGGACGCCGTTCGCGTTGAGGGGCTCACTTCCTCACACAGGCCGTTGCCGACGCGCACCACGACGGGCCATGGCAGTCCCGGGAACCCTGAGCCGTGAACAATGACGAGCTCGCCCCCCGAGGTGCCGGGCGGCTCTCCACTTCGGGACACCACCGACGTTACTGTCGGTCCAGTGTACGCGAGCATTTGGGTGGCGATTGTGGCCTGTCCACCCGCAACAACCACGATGGTCACTGCAGGGTCCAGACCGGGTGGCGCGAGGCAAGTCACGGCTGACTGCGACCATGACAGCACGTCGCATTGGACCGCCTGGGGCACCAGCAGCTCTGACGGGCCCCACGCATCCAGTGCGGGGTTGTAGGTGAGGCCGCCCCCTTGCCCAGGAAGCGGAGGCTCCGCCTTCAACACTGCGATGCCCGAGGGACGACCGCTGCACTGCGACCCGCCAAAATTGCTGCCAAACACGGTGATTGTGCCGCCGGATATTGGAAGCCGGCTGGGTGAGACGCTGGCTACAGCGGGTGCCAAGTACCCGACTGAGCCGTCCAGCGGCACCCACAGCCCGCGAATGAGCATTTGCCAGCCTATGCCCACCCCGGGCGGGACCGAGCACACGATACGAGACGTGGCATAGGTGCTGGAGGAGTTGTCTGCGAGCACGCAGCTCAAGTTTGCGGGCTGCGGGCAGCCAGGCGGGAGAGCATCTGAGGTGTCCATCCCCAGCATTGCATATGTGGCGATGTCTTGCGAGGTGTTTGCCACAGGTGCCATGGGCAGGGAAAACGTGCCGTCGATGGCGGCGGGTGGAAGGCCAAACCGTTCGCCCACAATAACAATCGTTGTGCTGTCGGAAGTGCTCCACACGGCCGGCCGCACAGAGCGCACGATGGGCGGCTGCAACAGCTCCGCTTCGCTGTACAGCGCCGAGGTGTTTCCGGCAGGAGTCACAACACGCAGCAGTCCCTCCTGCACCCGGGTGACGCACAGCAGCTGGGTGTGGGGCCGCGTCATGGTCAGGAGGTCGCAAGGCTGTGAGTCGATGTCCACGCGCACAAGGTGGTCGGCACCCTGCGGTTCGCCGGGGCTGACTGACCCAACCACAGGCCCGTACTCCTCCCCTGTGACCAGCACAAAGTAGTGCGTGCCATTAGGGGGCTGGAGGAAGGTTAGCACAGGCAGCGTGGGGGGTCGGGTGACCACGGTGAGGTTGGAGGTCGAGCTTTGGTTGGACACCGTGACTGCCAGGGTCCACCGGGGAACGATGCCCGGAATGACTCCCGACACAATGAGACGGAGCTCCTGATTGGACAGCACAATGGCGTTGACGACGATGCTCCACGAGGTGCCCCAAGCTACGACCTGCACCGCGGAGGACTGGGAGGGGGACCCGAACCCACTGCCCACCAGCTTAGCCGCCAGCGCTGACACATCAGTGCCCCAGGAGGCAGGTACCAGGCTGTGCACCTCCGGCGGGGCGTAGGCGAGGTTGGTGGGCCGGAACACTGTTCGCTGCTGCAGCACCTCAAGGATGACTGCGGTGATGCGGCCGGTGCCGGCGGGCAAGGCGCACCGGAGCCGGCGATGAGGGACCGGCATGGTGCAGTTTTCGGTCTGCAGCTGCTGGGACCCGGCCAGCACCCACAGCAACACCGAGGGCACCACGTCATCCACTGGGCCTGTATCGGCAACACCCACCGTCCCTACACCTCCCCTGCTTGAGAACTCCACGGCGGGTCCGAATTCCGTGCCCATTACGTCCAGCAGCGTGCCACCTTCGGTGTCCGCGAACTGCACGTCGTCGTGCGCCCATGCCACTGCTGCGATCGCGGGCAGTGCGGTAGTGGACAGGGGAAGGGCGTTCGACAGTCCCTCCACCTCCACTCGCCACGATAGACCGGCGCCCGCTGCGTCTCCGGTCACGCACCGAATCATGGTATGGTCGGCCACAACGGAGCAGTTGACGGCGTAGAACTGCAGCCAGTCGGCAACGGGGTGTACACTCCACGCACGAACACGCGGCTCGTCATCCACTCGGCCAAAGTTGGCTCCGTGGATGAACAGCACGGCGCCGCCACTGGAGGGTGCCAGGGTAGACCCCGGTCCATCCACGACACTGACAACGGGGCGCGTGTAGGAAAGAGTACCTACACTGGGTTGACTGGCACCCCCGTCCACGGTCACCACAAATGTGTAGTTGGCACCGACGCCGGCGCTGGACACGCACTGAATGGCCACCCCAGGGGACACGATTGTGCAGTTGGCCCCCGACAGAGAGTGAAAGCGCTTTTTGAAGCCCTCTGAGCCACCCGAGTATGCCACCGACAGCACCGTGGTTGACAGCCCAATGTTGCGCCCGGTGATGCTAACCATGCCAGCCCCCACCGTGGGCAAGGAGCCAGCAGGGGTGGTCACCGTCTCTATCTGGGGCGGCTCGGGAGTCACTGGTCGCGGGGGCACACCCGGCGTCGTGCTGCACCCTTGCCCGGAGCGCAGTGAGGAACAAGTGCATGCGCCAACCGGGGTAAACACATTGGCCACAGGGGCCAGTGGGAAGGGGTAGGCACCCACGCTGGGCACAGCCGGTGCAACGCGGGCAGCGTACTGCACACCCGCCGTCAGTCCCGGCACCACGTAGCGTAGCAGGCCGGTGCCATCGCTGGCCCCAGGGACCAGCACGTGCGCCACAGACATGGCTGCGGTGACCACGAGGGACGTCGTTGAGGCAGGGGACCACCCCGGATCCGAGGACACTTGAATGGTGTAGTTGTCCGGCACGTAGCTGCCGTGACCAGCCCCCGTGAAGGCAACAACCAGAGCGGTGTGGGAGTACACAAAGAGGCCCCCGTCACACACGGGGTCGCCCCAGGACCCCACAGACAGGGTGGTGGTGCCGTTGCCAGGTAGCGACGTCCTGTCGAACGACGTGAGGTTGCCCTCTGGGACCATGGTGATGCCCAGGGCACCCACCGCCGTCGCGGCTCGGTACTCGGGAAGGTCGGGAAGGGCCGCTGCGCCATCGTCAACCCGCACCACGGAGACCAGCAGGGTCGTGTAATCAAGCCACGTGCCGTAGTAGCTGGCAGCCCAGTGGGGCGGAGAGAACTTGAGGATGGCATCCACGGCCTCCTTGGTGTCGACAGGTACCTGAACCACTGGCTGATTGAATTGGAGCAGCAACGCGTCCCCGCTGCCAAGGCCGGGTTGCCTGCCGTAGTCCAGCGCAACGGCAGCCCTTGTTGCCAAAAACCGGGGCTGGCTGGAGTCGCCCCAGGTGCCAGTCACCGCGACGTCCGCAGTGCGGGCGACCTGACTGATTTGGGCCGCGTCTTGCAGGCCTCCGCCCTCCAGCAGCGAAATGCGGATGTTGGACAAGACCGTGGACACAAAGTCGTCGTTCACAGTCCCGGCCAGGGTGATGACCAGACGGTCGCCTGCACTAGGGAGCACTGCATCTCCGCCGGACTGCCACAAGGCCCGCACTACAGAGGCCAGTGGTACCGAGAAGCTTATCAGGGCAGACACGTTGGTCACTCTTGGGTGGTTGGTGGGCTTGGTGAAGTACACGGTGAGGGTGTCATCAGGAGAGAGACCGGGAAAGATGGGTTCAAGGTCCGCCGCCACGACAGCCAGAATGCCCGGCCAGCACTGCAGGGCGCCCGGCAGGGAGTCCTCGAAGGGGTCGCACCGCAAACAGGAGGACAGGGCACTTGCGCCTGGCGAGGGGTTGTACGTCGAGCTGGGGCAAGGCAGGCACTCATCCACGCTCTTGGCGCCCTCCCTCTGGTTGTAGGTGCCCGGGGGACACGCGTACGGCAGGCCCTGGATGCAGTACATGCCAGCGGGGCATGGGACACCGCGCGCGGTGGTGGACCCGGGGTCACACTGGACCCCGTCGTCGCAGCGCCCACTGCACGAGGTGTTGGACAGGCCCTGCGACCCCCCGTAACTACCGCTGGGGCAGTCTCTGGCCACACCCTCGACGCACCATCGGCCCAGGGGACACACCGCGCGATCGTATCGACTGCCCACGGTGCCCAGGGTGTAGAACCCCGGCCCCGCCACCAGCGGGACGGCGGACCCAAGGGGGCAATACACGCTGTCGTTTCCACAGGGGACTGGCACCGAGCAGGCGGGGCCACAATAGGACCCCATCTCGCATGTCAAGCAATCGCTTGCATTTTGCCGCTTCGGACGAGACTGGTACGTGCCCCCGGGGCAAGGCACCAGCCCTCCTGCAACGCAGAAGTGGCCGGCAGGGCATTCCACCTGAGCCGCCATGACGTCCGTTGTATTTGGAGCGGACCCATTGGCGGGAACAGTGAAGTACCCAGCCTGCACAGTAAGCGGCGCCCTGGATCCTGTCGGGCAGTACAGGGAAGCGTTGCCGCAAGGAGTTGGCACCACCGTGCCCTCAGGACAGAAGTAGCCTCCTGGACAGGCACCACTGCACAGCACCGTGCTCAGACCGCTGCCGCTGCCGACGGTACCTGCGGGGCATTTTTGCGGGACGGCGGACCCCGGGGCGCAAAACGTGCCCACCCCACACAGCTGGGCCGTGGCGCTGGGTGAGCCTTCTGGACAAAAGTAGCCGCCCGCACAGGGCCCGAAGCACGCCGACGACGTCTCTCCAAACGTGCTGTACCGTCCCGCGGGGCACGCCGTGCAGTTCCGAGACCCAGCGACGCTATATGTGCCCGGGTTGCACGGGTTCGGTGTGGCAGTCCCATCCCCGCAGTAGCTTCCGGCTGGGCACGGTATCGCGTTAGGAGTCGTCGAGCCGGCGGGGCAATAGTACCCACCAACGCACCCCCCAGTGCACAAGGACGATTGCATGAGCGATGCAATCCCATAACGCCCCCCTGGGCATGCTGTACACGATGCTGCACCTGATAAAGAGTACTGGCCCGGGCCACAGGGCTGTGCGGTGGGCGAGGTAGACCCTGTGGGGCACACGTACCCTGCAGTGCAGTCGCCGCAGCTTGTGGCCCTTCTGGAACTCCCGTACCGCCCGGCAGGACAGGGTGTGCACACGCTTGCCCCACTGAGAGAGTACCAGCCAGGGCTACACGGGCTGAGCACTGTTGTGCCCAATGGACAATAGTATCCGCCTGGGCAAACTTGGCAAACAGTGCTGCCCGGTGTATCTGAGTATCGACCCCCGGGGCAAAGGCCGCTGCACTCCGCGGTTGCTAGCCCCGCTGTGGCTCCATACTTCCCCTTATTACATGGTAACGCAACACCTCGATCAGCGTACTGCCCGGGCTGTGCTGGAATAGGTGTTGCCGTTGTCGATCCAGCTGCACAGACGTACCCCGGCCAACACGGGCCCGTGCAGTCGGCAATCGTCATGCCTGCAGTGGCACCGTAACGTCCCACACTGCAGTTGCTGCATGCTGCAGCACCACCGACGCTGTACGTCCCAGGCCCACACAAGACAGCCGTTCCGTTGGTGGACCCGGGCGGGCAGGCGTACCCAGGGCTGCAAGACGAACAGCTGGTTGTTGCAGCCCGATCGCTGTACCTGCCAGCGGGGCACAACTGCCCACCCGCACTCGTTTCACCGGCACCGCATGTGCTGCCAGCAGCGGCGAGGCAAGCTCCGCACGTTGTCTGTCCGGCAGCCGAAAACGTGCCCGGGGGACACAAGGCACATCCACCACCACCAACCGTGCCGTACTTTCCTGCAGGGCAAGGGCTGCAAACGCCAGCTCCGGTAGTGCTGAAAGTCCCCTGCGGACACCTAACCGCCGTGCTGCTGGTAGAGCCTGCTGGGCATGCGTACCCTGCCACACACACACCGCTGCATGCAGCAGAGGTCAGCCCCGCAACGGACCAGAATGTTCCTGCGGGGCACGGCGCGCCACTCGGCTCCGTAGCACCGGCAGCACAGTATCTGCCGGGGACAGCACTGCAGGTCCCCGAACAAATAGGCGACGTCAGCCCGGTGTTGTTGCCATAGAAGCCTGTGGGACACTGGCTGCAGACACTGGCTTGAGGCAGGTTACCGTACGTGCCGAGAGGACACGGAGCGCACGCGCCCATGCCACCGGGGCTATAGGTGCCTGCTGGGCAGAGGACGGCTGTGGCGTTGGTGGATCCGAGAGGGCACGCGAAACCTGCTCTACAAGGACCGGTGCAGTTTGCCCCCTTCACTCGAGTAGCACTCGAAAAGCGGCCACCAGGGCACGGTAGCCCCTGCGCCGTCGTCATTCCAATGTCACAGTAGGATCCAGGTGGGCTGTTGCATGCCCCGGAGCACGAGGAGGAGGTCAAGCCGGGGACGTCACCGTAGGCCGTGTTTGGACAAGGGGTGCACACGCCCGCGCCAGTCCCGCTGTACTGACCGGCAGGACACAGGGAAACGGTGCCATTGGTGGACCCAACTGGACATGCGAAACCTGCTGAGCAATTGTAACAGGAGATAGCCGATGAGGCATTTGAAAATCGCCCTGCCGGACACAAGGAGCCGGTTGAAGAGGTGGAGCCTGCTGGGCAAGCACTTCCCGGCGGGGCCATGCAAGGCCCCTCGCATTCTG
>Ga0157549_1245487_pt1 | contig 10408 bp, 4 predicted proteins | sample GEODES039metaT_FD_106779 | JGI IMG/M metagenome (GOLD analysis project Ga0157549, IMG submission 106779) | Oligotrophic lake water microbial communities from Sparkling Lake, Wisconsin, USA - GEODES039 metaT (Metagenome Metatranscriptome) | ecosystem: Environmental > Aquatic > Freshwater > Lake ... | reverse complement strand
TCGCCCGGCATTACCATTTCAACGCCTTCAGGAAGCTTGATGCTACCGGTAACGTCTGTGGTGCGAATGTAGAACTGAGGGCGGTAACCATCAAAGAACGCGGTGTGACGTCCTCCTTCTTCTTTGCGCAATACATAAACTTCCGCTTTAAACTTGTGGTGAGGACGGATTGAACCTGGTTTGGCCATAACCATCCCACGCTTCAAATCATCTTTCTCTACACCGCGAACAAGGGCCCCTAGATTATCTCCGGCTTGGCCTTCGTCCAATAATTTACGAAACATTTCGATCCCGGTAACGGTGGTCTTTTTTACTTCAGATCCCATTCCAACGATCTCAACTTCTTCACCCACTTTAACGCGGCCACGTTCAACTCGGCCGGTTCCAACGGTACCACGTCCCGTGATGCTGAATACGTCTTCGATTGGCATCAAGAATGGTTTGTCAACATCGCGCTCTGGCAATGGGATATACGCATCAATTGCGTCCATCAAGTCCCAAATACATTTGGCAGCAACACTGTCCCGAGAATTATCGTCAGTTTCCAGTGCTTTTAATGCAGATCCTTTAATAAAGGGAACATCATCGCCTGGATAGTCATATTTGCTTAATAGTTCACGAAGTTCCATTTCAACCAGGTCAACCAACTCAGGGTCATCCACCATGTCGATTTTATTCATGAATACGACGATATAAGGAACGTTAACCTGACGGGCTAATAGAATATGCTCCCGAGTTTGTGGCATCGGTCCATCAGCAGCGCTGACCACCAAGATTGCGCCGTCCATTTGGGCCGCACCGGTGATCATGTTTTTGACATAATCCGCGTGACCGGGACAGTCGACGTGAGCGTAGTGACGATTTTCGGTCTCATATTCAACGTGTGCGGTTGCGATTGTAATACCGCGTGCTTTTTCTTCAGGTGCAGAATCGATCTGATCGTATGCTTTGAACACAGAGTTTCCAATGCTCGACAGTACTTTGGTGATTGCTGCAGTTAATGTAGTCTTTCCATGGTCCACGTGACCGATGGTGCCGACGTTAACGTGCGGCTTCGAACGCTCGAATTTTTCTTTAGCCATTTGGCATTCCTCCTATATTTATGACTTGGAACGATCTGCGATGAGGGTGTCGAAGATTTGTTTGGGGACCTCACTATACATAAAGAACTGCATAGTGTAAATACCGCGACCCTGGGTCATCGACCTCAAAGTAGTGGCATATCCAAACATTTCCGACAGGGGAACAGAGGCCTTAATTTGCTGAATACTTCCCATAATTGCGTCAATCTTTTCGATCTTACCCCGTCTACTATTTAGATCGGAAATAACATCGCCCATATGTGCCTCTGGAATTTCAACTTCCACGTCCATGATAGGTTCAAGAATTACTGGAGATGCAATTTTAAATGCATCTTTAATTGCGTAGGATGCTGCAATTTGGAACGCGATATCAGAAGAATCCACTGGGTGGAACGACCCGTCCAATACAGCTACCTTAACATCTACTACAGGGTAACCAGCAATAACCCCGGTCGCGAATGCCTCTTTGATCCCTTTTTCGATGGAAGGGATATATTCCCTAGGAATTCGTCCGCCCACAACTTTGGACTCAAAAGAAAAACCTTCACCACGATTCCCAGGATTACATTCGATGATACAGTGGCCGTACTGACCTCGCCCACCGGTCTGCCGAATAAATTTTCCTTCGGCTTTTGCATACGCTTTAATTGATTCACGATAGGCAACTTGAGGTTTCCCAACATTTGCTTGAACGCCAAACTCTCGCATCAGTCGATCGCAAATAATTTCCAAATGCAACTCGCCCATACCAGATATAATCGTTTGGCTTGTTTCAGGATCAGTTCGGAATTGAAAAGTGGGATCCTCGTCAGACAATTTCTCTAACGAAGTGGACAGTTTTTCTTGATCAGACTTTGTTTTAGGCTCAATTGCAACAAAGATAACCGGCTCTGGAAAATCAATATTCTCAAGAACGACAGGCTGGTCTTCAGCACATAATGTGTCACCTGTCTTAGTATACTTCAAGCCAATCGCCCCAACGATGTCGCCAGCAGAGGCCCCTTCCAGATCAATTCTAGAGTTAGCATGCATTTGCATAATACGACCAACTCGCTCGCGCTTATCCTTAGTCGAATTAAGTACATAACTGCCCGGAAATAACTTTCCTGAATAAAGGCGAAGGTAGGTAAGTTTACCAACAAAAGGATCCGTTTGAACCTTAAAGGCCAATGCAGATAATAGATCGGTTGGTGTTGGATGAAGGCGAATTTCATTCCCTGTCTTTGGATCCGTTGCGGCCACATCACCGACATCTACAGGAGATGGCAAGTAATCAACAATCGCATCAAGAAGAAGCTGAACACCTTTATTTTTAAAAGCAGACCCACAAAATACAAGAACTTTTTTTCCTGTAACAGTTAACTTCCGAAGTGCAGTTTTTAACTCATCCTGAGACAGATCTCCGGTATCCAAATATTTTTCAATAAGGTCGTCATCCGCTTCACTTGCTGCTTCCAACAGACGTTCCCGAAGTTTGGCAACCAACTCAGCACGCTCAGGAGAAATTGGCTTTCGCTCGACACGAACACCGGCTTCATCAAGAAAATGAACTTCCTCGTTAGTCACAAGATCAACAACCCCATCAAAACGGTCTTCTGCACCAATGGGATAGTTAACAATGATTGGATCTGCATGGAGGTTATCCACCATCATCTTTACAACGCGGTCAAAGTCCGCACCCACACGATCCATTTTGTTAACAAAACAAATCCGAGGCACTTTATATTTAGTCGCTTGTCGCCAAACGGTTTCACTCTGAGGTTGAACACCGCCAACAGAACAAAACACGGCCACCATTCCATCGAGAACTCGAAGGGAGCGTTCTACTTCAACAGTGAAGTCAACGTGTCCAGGTGTATCAATAATGTTAATATTATGGTCGCCCCAATAACAGGTAGTCGCGGCAGAAGTAATAGTGATACCACGTTCCTGCTCTTGAACCATCCAGTCCATCGTCGCATTACCATCATGCACTTCCCCAATTTTATGGGACTTGCCGGTGTAATATAAAATCCGTTCAGTTAGCGTTGTTTTACCAGCGTCGATATGAGCTGCAATACCAATATTGCGAAGGTTATCTAAAACGATTTTCCGTTCCATTGATTACCACCTAAAGTGAGAGAACGCTTTATTGGACTCTGCCATTTTATGCGCTTCTTCACGTTTCTTTATTGTACTACCGACTTTGTTGAAGGTGTCCACCAACTCGTCCGTTAGGCGTTCTGCGTAGGGCTTTCCAGAGCGGTTCCGTGAATTTGTAATAATCCAACGAACAGCTAATGTAAATCCACGATCTGCTTTCACTTCAATCGGAACCTGATAAGTAGATCCGCCAACCCTACGGGACTTAACCTCCATCAAAGGTGATGCGTTTTTAATTACTTTTTCAAATGCCGCAACAGGAGTTTCATTAACCGATTCAGCCAACCGGCCCAATGCATCATAAACAATCTTTTGGGCGATGGTTTTTTTCCCATCATACATTACCTTATTAATGAACTTGGCGATTTTAACGCTTCCAAAAACCGGATCTGGAGTTTGGGGGCGCTGAAAATGCCGTTTTTTTCTAGTCATCTATTTCTTAACCTCCTTCTTAGCACGTTTTGTTCCATATAAAGACCGAGAACGCTTACGATTGTTAACGCCTTGCAAGTCGCCGCGACCACGTTCAGTGTGATATCGAACCCCAGGCAAATCTTTTACCCGGCCCCCTCGGATATAAACAACAGAGTGCTCTTGCAAATTATGACCTTCCCCTGGAATGTATGAAGTAACTTCATACCCATTAGAAAGTCGAACCCTGGCCACCTTCCGCAATGCAGAATTTGGCTTTTTAGGGGTAGTGGTATAAACCCGGGTACAAATTCCCCTGCGTTGAGGACAGGCCATCAACGCAGGTGATTTCGTCCGGGGTTTTTTCGGACTCCGTTTGGTCCGAACTAACTGATTAAAAGTAGGCAATTTACTAACTCCTTGAACTGGAAAAAAAATCGTAATCGATTAGTTTATCGATCACATTAAACAAGTGTCAAATCCAATAAAACCAAATCGACGTTATTCAACAGTTTCCATCTCAAATTCAACATCTAAATCAGACCCTGAATTCCCGAGCGCAGGGGCCATCGGTTCGTACTCAACATTCGAAAATCCAACACGACTATATAACGGCATACCCGTTCCAGCAGGAATTAATTTTCCGATAATAACGTTTTCTTTCAAGCCATACATTGGATCGTATTGACCTTCAATTGCCGCTTTTGTCAGAACACTTGCAGTCTGTTGAAAGGAGGAAGCAGAAATAAAACTTTCTGTATTGAGCGAGGCACGAGTAATTCCGAGAAGAACCCGCTCACCAACACAACATTCTTGATCATCGTTCAAAAGACGAACATTTGTGGCTTCAAACGATCGAATATCGATCAACTCGTTTGGCAAATAGGTACTTTCACCCATTGAAACAATATTCACTTTTCGTGTCATCTGCCGAACAATAACTTCAATATGCTTTGAGTTAATCTGAACACCTTGAGAGGTATAGACCTTCTGAATTTCATCACCTAGATATGTTTGCGCAGCAAATACACCCTTGGTTTCCAAAATATCATGGGGATTAATAACACCGTCGGTGAGCTGATCTCCGCGACGCACTTTTTTTCCCGAAAAGACTTTCAATCGAATTCCAAATGGAATCTTATACTCTTTTCGTGCGCCAGCTTCTGAAGTAATGCTAACAGCCCGGTATCCTTCTGCGTCTGAAATTTCAATCGTTCCATCCAGCTCACTAATAAAAGCGGAATCTTTAGGACGACGGCCTTCAAATAATTCTTCAACCCGCGGAAGACCTTGAACGATATCCTTTGTCTTAGACGCATCTGAATCACTAATCCGTTCCCTAGCAAGAACCTCACCAACACGAACGCGAGTGCCTTCTGCCACAAAGAAACTAGCACCCGGCAATACAGGATACGATTCCCCAGGGCTGATGGTGAGTCTAAATGACTCCCGCGATTTAGTCTCTTTACCCTCAACCTTAATAATATCCACTACAATACCGCCGGATTGAAGACGAACACCAGGTGCAAGGTCTCCCTCAAGCTTGATACGGGCCCCTGGAGTGTACGCGGCTGCGACTTTCTTGGGAACAATATAGTCGTGAATAATATCAGGGTTAAAAACAAAAATTTCAGCATCTTTAGAACTTACAGAATCCACGACTTTTCCGAATTCATCTTTTCGTTCTTGAAGATCTCCACCAATAATTTTGATCAAACCTTCACTCTCAGCCACTACATATTCGTAGGTTGGATCGTATTCAGCGATTACATCACCAATTGCCAATGCCTTTTTCGGTTCGGCAACAAGTGTACTGCCCCGTGGAATTAGGTAGGATCGCTTTTGAGTTTCATCGAGAAGTACATTCAAGACACCTTCACTCGTCGTGACCCAATAGTTCTTACCGCCTAGCTCGCTAATACGGCTAGTCATAAGTTCTTTAGGGATATCAAGGGTACCCGCATGCTTCGCTTTAATTTCAACTTTAGAAGATTTTCTAAGGTCGACCCCGCCAGTGTGAAAGGTTCTCATGGTTAACTGAGTTCCCGGCTCCCCAATCGACTGAGCAGCTATAATACCAACGGCTTCACCGATGTTTATGAGGCGCCCAGAAGAAAGATCAATCCCATAGCATTTCTGACAAATTCCACGCTCGGATTTACACTTATAAATACTGCGCAATTTGACAGAATCCCGACCGGCCTCATGGATAACCTGAGCTTGAATATCAGTAATCAATTCACCTGCGCCTACTAATTTTTGTTTGGTAACCGGATGGAATACATCTTCCAGGGTATACCGACCCACGATCAATTCGATCAATGGAACGATAATATTAATTCCGTCTTTAATCGCCTGAACGTCAACGCCATCGTCCGCTCCGCAATCCGGCTCGATGATCATGACATCTTGCGCCACGTCAACCAATCGTCGTGTCAAATATCCAGAGTCAGCGGTACGTAGAGCGGTATCAACCAACCCTTTTCGCGCACCGTAAGACGAGATGAAGTATTCGGTCAATGACAAGCCTTCCTTAAAGTTAGACTTGATCGGAATATCCACAATACGTCCCTGAGCGTCGGACATTAAACCCCGCATCCCAGCCAACTGTCTGACCTGATCCATGTTACCCCGAGCACCTGAGTTGGCCATGATATACAGATTATTCAGACGACCCAACGTATTTTCGAGCGCCTGTGATACCAGCTGGGTGGTTTCCCGCCAAATATCATTACTACGAAGTTGTTTTTCACGCGCGGATACACTTCCGATACTTCTAAGTCGATCTAAGGTTTCAATTTCCTTCTCAGCATTTTTCAACAACTGTACCTTTTCAGGTGGAACCTGAAGGTCATCAATTGAAATCGAAATTCCGGACAAAGTTGAATACCGGAAACCCATCGTTTTGAGACGATCCAAAAGGGCAACAATAACGTCGCTTCCATATTTATGGAACCAACGGAAAACAAGTTCACTCAATTTCTTTTTACCAATTATTTCATTGATGTACTCGTCGGACTCTAACCCGTGTTGCGCCAAAATCTCAGATACGGCTGTATTTAATACAATACGTCCCATCGTGGTGGTGTATCGATTTTTTCCAAGACGACAAATGATTTCAGACTGAATCCCGATCACTCGGGCTTCCCATGCACGCAACGCTTCTGAAGCATTTGCAAAGGCCTTACCTTTACCCAACATGCTCTCCGGGTTATCTGCAGTAAGGAAATAAATGCCCAGAACCATATCCTGAGTTGGCGTTACAATTGCCTTCCCACTTGATGGAGACAAAATATTGTTCACCGCCATAATTAGAAGCCGCGTTTCGGCTTGTGCCTCCAAAGACAACGGAACGTGAACGGCCATTTGGTCACCGTCGAAGTCGGCGTTAAAGGCGGTGCATACCAAGGGATGAATTTGAATGGCAGAGCCTTCGACTAGAATAGGTTCAAATGCTTGAATACCTAATCGGTGAAGTGTCGGGGCCCGGTTCAGAAGTACAGGCTGCCCTTTAATAACTTCCTCCAAGACATCCCAAACAACGACGTCACGCTTTTCAATCTTTCGTTTTGCGCTCTTCACATTGGATACGTGACCGTACTCAACAAGTTTACGAATGATAAATGGCTTAAATAACTCCAACGCCATTTCTTTTGGAAGCCCGCATTGGTTGAATCGAAGATGAGGCCCAACCACGATAACTGATCGAGCTGAATAATCAACCCGTTTTCCCAACAAGTTTTGTCGAAAACGACCTTGCTTACCCTCGATAATATTACCAAGAGATTTTAAAGGACGCCCATTAGAGCCAGTCACCGACCTGCCTCGTTTGCCATTGGAAATCAAAACGTCAACAGCTTCCTGTAACATTCGTTTTTCGTTTCTAACGATCATCTCAGGTGCGCCAATATCGATCAAACGTTTCAAACGGTTATTTCGATTTACAACCCGTCGATACAAGTCATTAAGGTCAGAGGTGGCAAAACGCCCCCCTTCCAACTGAACCATCGGACGCAAATCGGGAGGCATTACTGGAATTACTTCCAGAATCATCCATTCAGGTCGATTACCGGACTTAAGGAGCGACTCAACCACTCGAAGACGTTTTGTAAATTTAAGGCGTTTCTGCCCTTTTACATCAGAAAGCCCTTCACGAAGCTGATTTGCAGCCTCTTTCATGTCCATTGCAGCCAGAAGCTTCTTAATGGCGGCAGCGCCCATTTCAGCTTTAAACTGATTTCCATATTTTTCTTTGAATTCAACATATTCAGTGCTAGACAGCGTCTGCTTAAGTTGAAGTACAGATTCAATATCCGCACTGACTTCAGTAACAATATATGAGTCGTAATAAATGACTTCTTCAAGTTGCCGAGAAGAAATATCTAATAGCAATCCAATATAACTTGGAATTCCTTTTAAAAACCAAATGTGACAGACATCAGCTGCAAGCTCGATGTGTCCCATTCGTTCACGACGCACCTTAGAGTGGGTTACCTCAACTCCGCAACGTTCACAAACAATGCCCCGGTACCGGACCCGCCGGTACTTTCCACAAGAGCATTCCCAATCTTTAACAGGTCCAAAAATTTTCTCACAGAACAACCCTCGGCGCTCAGGCTTGAACGTCCGATAATTTATGGTCTCCGGCTTTTCAATTTCGCCGAAGGACCAAAATCGAATTCGATCGGGAGAAGCCAATCCAATTTCTAGGTAATCGAAATCACTTGGACTGTTAACCAGCATGTTTAAAATCTCCTTTAACGAGTGTCAATTTCAGCACCTTCATCAGACTTGATACGAACATCTAAAGCGATTGATCGCAACTCTCGAAGCAATACCCTAAAGGATTCTGGCGTCCCGGGGCGAGACAAACTCTTACCCTTGATAATCGCCTCATAGGCTTTTGCACGTCCAGTAAGATCATCTGACTTAATCGTCAACATCTCTTGCAATGTATGTGCAGCGCCGTACGCCTCAAGTGCCCAAACTTCCATCTCCCCGAACCGCTGACCGCCGTAGTGTGCTTTACCCCCTAATGGCTGTTGGGTCACTAAGGAGTAAGGTCCGGTGGATCGGGCATGAATCTTGTCTTCAACCAAGTGAATCAATTTCAACATGTACATGCATCCAACTGTCACTTCACGTTCGAATGGTATTCCTGATCTTCCATCTCGTAACGCAACTTTACCGGTAGGACTGATCCATGACATTCCCGGAATTGAAGCGGCTTCATTTAACTTTTCTTCAACCTTATTGACAGAGGCCATTTCGCCGAAAATTTCATCAAATAATTGAACTTCAAAACTGGTTCCCAAGTAATGAGATGCCATACCCAATAGGGTTTCAAACAACTGACCAACGTTCATCCGAGATGGAACCCCTAACGGATTCAAAATAACATCAACCGGGGTTCCGTCTGGAAGAAAGGGCATGTCTTCAACCGGAAGAATGGTAGAGATAACCCCCTTGTTTCCGTGCCGTCCGGCCATCTTGTCCCCAATAGAGACTTTCCGAAGTTGGGCAACGTAGACACGAACAATACAATTGACTCCCGGCGGAAGATTGTCTTTGGATTCTTTAGAAAACACCCGAACACCGATTACTTTTCCTGAACCGCCGGAGGACACACGAAGACTAGTATCCCGCATATCCCTGGCCTTATCACCAAAAATTGCCCGCAAGAGCTTTTCTTCAGCGGGAGGTTCTGTTTCCCCTTTAGGGGTCACTTTACCCACCAAAATATCACCAGCCTTTACCAAGGCACCGACTCGAATAATTCCGTTTTCATCTAGGTTGCGAATGGCTTCTTCAGAGACATTTGGAATTTCCCAAGTGATCTCTTCAGGGCCTAATTTTGTGGTACGAACATCCACTTCATATTTATGAATGTGAATGGAGGAGAATACGTCCTCTTTAACAAGACGCTCGGAGATAATGATCGCGTCCTCAAAGTTGTATCCTTCCCAAGGGACAAATGCCACAAGAACATTTCTTCCCAATGCAAGCTCCCCATTAGAGGTGGATGTTCCGTCTGCCAATACCTGGCCTTTTTTAATCTTGTCACCGACTCTCACAAGTGGCTTTTGATTACGACATGTATTTTGGTTGGACCTTGCATACTTTTGAAGAAGATATACATCTTCATCTCCGGCCGAGGTTTTCAAAATCACTTCTTCACCATTCACCTGAGTAACAGTGCCATCGCTCTTTGAAATAACCATCGCGCAAGAATCCCTTGCGACAGTTCGCTCGAGACCCGTCCCCACATAGGCATTCTCAGGATAGATCAACGGAACGGCTTGACGTTGCATGTTTGCACCCATCAAAGCCCGGTTCGCGTCATCATGCTCTAAGAAGGGAATCAACCCACAAGACACACCCACCAGTTGCTTAGGAGATACGCCAATAAAATGAATCTCTTCAGGAGAAACAATTTTTAGCTCTCTGCTATGCCGCGCAACGACAGTCGGACCCGATAGGGTTCCACCTTCCGATGCAGGAGAGTCCCAAGAAGCAATATAATATTTATCTTCAACATCTGCAGTGAAAAACTCAACTTTATTGGTCAGAGTTCCTTTTTCAACTTTGATATATGGCGTTTCAATAAACCCATATTCGTTGACCCGAGCAAATGTCGCAAGGGGACCGATCAAACCGGCGTTCGGACCTTCAGGCGTCTCGATTGGACAAATTCGTCCGTAATGAGAAGGGTGAATATCCCGAACCTCGAAACCAGCGCGCTCTTTAGTCAAACCACCAGGTCCCAATGCGCT
>Ga0157549_1179975_pt1 | contig 10546 bp, 6 predicted proteins | sample GEODES039metaT_FD_106779 | JGI IMG/M metagenome (GOLD analysis project Ga0157549, IMG submission 106779) | Oligotrophic lake water microbial communities from Sparkling Lake, Wisconsin, USA - GEODES039 metaT (Metagenome Metatranscriptome) | ecosystem: Environmental > Aquatic > Freshwater > Lake ... | reverse complement strand
CCTGTCGCAAAATTTTTGCCCTCATTTCTTTCAGTGTTTGATCGCTTCTTTCTCAATCACAGCGTCAACCGGAACCAAGGCGACAACAGGGGTAACGGCGGTAACTTCTTCTTCAGGCAAAGCTTCTGGCATTCTCTCCAAGGCGACTTCAAGCACCTTATCGATCCACTTGACGGGCACTATCTCCAAACCATTTTTGACATTCTCGGGAATGTCTTGCAAGTCTTTGACGTTGTCTTCGGGGATCAATACCGTCTTGATGCCACCGCGTAATGCGGCCAACAGTTTTTCTTTCAGCCCGCCGATGGCCGTGACTTCGCCGCGTAAAGTGATCTCTCCCGTCATGGCAACATCCGCACGGATCGGTATCCCCGTCATGGCAGACACCATGGCGGTGGTCATGGCCGCACCCGCGCTGGGGCCGTCTTTGGGCGTGGCACCATCTGGCACGTGAATGTGCAGGTCTTTCTTTTCAAAGACATCGTCCTTGATACCCAAAAGTCGAGCGCGACTGCGCACCACGGTTCGGGCGGCCTCAACAGACTCTTTCATCACATCACCCAATGATCCGGTGCGCGTGATGACGCCCTTGCCCGGCATCAATGCGGCTTCAATGGTCAGCAAATCGCCGCCCACTTCGGTCCAGGCCAAACCCACCACTTGCCCGACTTGGTTGGTCGCTTCTGCGCGTCCGTAGGTGTATTTTTGTACACCTAAGAAATCGTTCAAATTGTCTGGTGTGACCACGACCTGGGGCGTCATCTGTTTCAACAGCAAGGCTTTGACAACCTTGCGGCAAATTTTAGAAAGCTCACGCTCAAGTGAGCGCACTCCCGCTTCGCGGGTGTAGTAGCGAACGATGTCGCGAACCGCTGCATCAGAGACTTTCAGCTCGGATTCTTTCACCCCGTTGTTGGTCATTTGCTTGGGCAGCAAGTACTTGATGGCGATGCTGGTTTTTTCGTCTTCGGTGTAGCCCGACAAGCGGATCACTTCCATACGGTCCAGAAGGGCCGAAGGAATGTTCATCGAATTAGAGGTCGCCACAAACATGACGTCACTCAGATCGAAATCAACCTCCACATAGTGGTCGCCGAAAGTATGGTTTTGTTCGGGGTCTAAGACTTCAAGCAAAGCACTGGAAGGATCTCCTCGGAAGTCGGTACCCAGTTTGTCGATTTCATCCAGTAAGAACAAGGGATTGCGCGTGCCAACCTTGGTCAGGCTTTGCAATACCTTGCCAGGCATGGCGCCGATATACGTACGGCGGTGGCCGCGGATTTCAGCCTCATCACGCATGCCACCCAAGGCCATGCGCACATATTTACGGCCTGTGGCTTTGGCAATCGATTGGCCCAGCGATGTTTTGCCAACGCCGGGAGGACCAACCAAGCAAAGAATGGGCGCCTTGAGCTTGTCAACACGTTGCTGCACCGCCAGGTATTCCATGATGCGGTCTTTGACTTTTTCGAGTCCAAAGTGGTCCTCGTTCAACACCACTTCGGCATTGCCCAAGTCGTGCTTGATCTTGGTGCGCTTGCTCCAAGGCAAAGCCGTCAGCACGTCAATATAGTTGCGCACCACGCTGGCTTCTGCTGACATGGGGGACATGAGTTTGAGCTTCTTCAGTTCGGCATCCGCTTTTTTGCGGGCATCAGGCGGCATTTTGGCGGCTTTGATCTTCTTTTCGATTTCTTCTATGTCTGCGCCCTCTTCGCCCTCGCCCAACTCTTTCTGAATCGCTTTGACTTGTTCGTTCAGGTAAAAATCACGTTGATTTTTTTCCATCTGTCGCTTGACGCGACCACGGATTTTTTTATCAACATTCAAAATATCAACTTCACGCTCAAGTTGTGCAAAAAGATTTTCCAAGCGGTCACGGATGCTCGCCAGATCTAGGACCAACTGTTTGTTTTCCAACTTGAGCGGCAAATGAGCAGCGATGGTATCAGCCAGGCGACCAGGCTCATCGATGCTAGAGATCGAGGTCAAAATTTCGGGTGGGATTTTTTTGTTGAGTTTGACGTACTGGTCAAACTGCTGCATCACCGCCCGCCGCAGCGCTTCAATTTCACTGCTTTGCTGGGCTTGCTCGGCCGCCACTTCCATGGGCATCACCGTGGCAGTGAAATGGACCTCGCCATCCACAATGGTTTGCACCGTGGCCCGTTGCTGGCCTTCGACCAGGACTTTGACAGTGCCGTCCGGCAGTTTGAGCATCTGCAGAATCGTCGAAATGCAGCCGACTTCAAACATGTCGGTGGCTTCAGGCTCATCTTTGGCAGCGGTTTTTTGGGCCACCAGCATAATGCGGCGGTCGCTGGCCATGGCGGTTTCGAGGGCCTTGATGCTCTTGGGGCGACCCACAAACAAGGGAATAACCATGTGCGGAAAGACCACCACATCGCGCAAAGGCAACATGGGCAGGTCAAGCAAGATGGCGGGTAATGGAGTGTGTCCGGACATAAGGGTTCCCTCAGTTATACGGGATAGATGGTCACGGGACGCCTGATTTCAACCCGCACACACAAGGTGTCTTGAGTTTGCAATCCATTGTCCTTTAGCCTGCGCCCCGGAGGGTTCAGGCTTGTTTAGCCGCTTCGCGGTAAACCAGCAAGGGTGTTTGATTCTCTTCGATGGTGGACTCGTCCACCACCACTTTTTCGACATTCAAAGATGTCGGTAAGTCGAACATGGTATTGATCAGCGCTTGCTCCAGAATGGACCGCAGTCCACGCGCACCGGTTTTACGCGCCAAGGCTTTGCGTGCGATGGCATGCAGAGCGGCGGGACGTATTTCCAACTCGACGCCTTCCATGCTGAGCAATTTGCCAAACTGTTTGACCAAAGCATTTTTAGGCTCTGTCAGGATTTCGATCAGCGCTTCTTCAGTCAACTCGGCCAGAGTTGCCACCACGGGCATCCGGCCCACCAGTTCAGGGATCAGGCCAAACTTGATCAGATCTTCGGGCTCCACCTCATTGAATACATCGGTCAAGGAGCGTTGTTTTTTACTTTTGACTACAGCGCCAAAACCGATGCCAGAGGCTTCGGTCCGGTTCTCGATGACTTTTTCAAGGCCTGAAAAAGCGCCACCGCAAATGAACAAAATGTTGGTGGTGTCAATCTGCAAAAAGTCTTGATTGGGGTGCTTGCGCCCTCCTTGGGGCGGCACACTCGCCATGGTGCCTTCAATCAGCTTGAGCAATGCCTGCTGAACGCCCTCACCCGACACATCGCGGGTGATAGAGGGGTTGTCGGATTTGCGGGTAATTTTGTCAATTTCATCAATATAGACAATCCCGCGCTGGGCACGCTCAACATCGTAATTGCAGCTTTGCAGTAACTTGGCGACGATGTTTTCGACGTCTTCTCCCACATAACCGGCTTCGGTCAAGGTGGTGGCATCGGCCATCACAAAGGGGACGTCAAGCATGCGGGCCAGCGTTTGTGCCAGCAAAGTTTTGCCTGAGCCGGTAGGGCCAATCAGCAAAATATTGCTTTTGGAAAGCTCGACTTCGTCTTTCTTGGCCGTTTCTTTGTGGCGCAAGCGCTTGTAGTGGTTATAGACTGCCACAGCCAAGGTACGTTTGGCCTTTTCTTGGCCAATCACATAGTTATCCAGATTGGTTTTGATATCCAAAGGAGTCGGCAAGCCATCTTTGACACCCGGCGTCAAGTCAACCGCAGGCAACTCGTCCCGGATGATGTCATTGCACAAGTCAATGCATTCATCGCAAATAAAGACCGAAGGTCCTGCGATGAGTTTCTTGACCTCGTGCTGACTTTTACCGCAAAAGGAGCAGTAAAGATTTTTCTCGGAAGATGTGCCTTTTTTTTCGGCCATAACAATGCCTGGTAATTCTAATGGGTCAATGATAAACGAGAAGAAAAACGGCGTTCACCGAACCCGGGAAACGCCGTCCAGATCAAGGCCGAACCGTCTGTGCGATCCCACTAACTTCAAGGGCGCTTGGCTATGACTTCGTCAACTAAGCCATATTCTTTAGCTTCATCGGCAGAGAGGTAGTAATCCCTTTCGGTGTCACGCTCGATTTTTTCGATGGGCTGGCCGGTCTTTTCAGCCAGGATACGGTTCAATTGTTCACGTGTTTTCAAAATTTCACGGGCATGAATTTCAATTTCAGTCGCCTGCCCACGTGTGCCACCCAAAGGTTGATGGATCATCACCTTGGAGTTGGGCAAGCAAAAACGTTTACCTTTGGCCCCCGATGTCAATAAAAACGCCCCCATACTGGCGGCCATGCCCATGCACAGCGTAGACACAGCGGGTTTGATGAAGTTCATCGTATCAAAGATCGCCATGCCTGCGCTGACCGAGCCGCCAGGGGAATTGATGTAGAAAGAGATGTCTTTTTCCGGATTTTCGCTTTCCAGAAACAGCATCTGCGCCACCACCAAATTGGCCGCGTGGTCATTGACCTCACCCACCAAAAAAATCACGCGCTCTTTGAGCAAACGGGAGTAAATGTCATAGGCGCGCTCTCCGCGGCCAGACGTCTCAATCACCATCGGGACCATGCCCAAGGCTCGGGTTTCGAATTCACTCATATTGCTTCCTATCTTCATTTGACTACTTTAACCCTTTTGGGAAACCTTCAATGAGATGGGGCTTGTGGACGGAACTGCAAGTCCTTCACAAGCCCCAAAGGTGAGAAAGTCAGATTTTCAAGTTCGGTACTGCGCCGAAGCTTAGTTTTGTTGGCCCATCAGTTCGTCAAAGGACACCGATTTTTCAATCACTTTGGCCTTTGACATGACATATTCAGCCACATTGCTTTCAATGACCACGGCTTCCACCTCGGCCATGCGCTGATTGTCACTGTAATACCAACGAACCACGTCAGCAGGACGTTCGTAGCTCGAAGACAGCTCTTCAATATGGGCCTTGATTTGCTCCGGTTTGGCGTGCAACGCATTGGCCCGAACCAATTCGGCTACAACCAAGCCCAAACGCACCCGGCGCTCAGCTTGTGGCACAAAAATGTCGTCAGGGATTTCGGCTTTATCGGCGTCCTTGATACCGCGTTGTTTCAAGTCGGCGCGAGCACCTTCTTTGAGGCGATCCACCTCCGACTGAACAATGGACTTGGGCAAGTCAAGCTCAGCTTTGGCGACCAAGGCGTCCATTGCGGCTTGCTTGTTACGGCCTTGCAAACGGGATTTAACTTCGCGCTCGAGGTTTTTGCAAATGTCAGCACGCAAACCGTCCACGGAAGCATCCGCAATGCCCAGTGATTTGGCCAAGGCTTCGTTCACATCAGGCAGGTGTGTGGCTTCGATTTTCTTGACCGTGACCATGAAGTCGGCGGTTTTTCCGGCAACATCTTTGCCATGGTAATCCGCAGGAAAAGCCATGGGGAAGGTCTTGCTTTCGCCATTTTTCATGCCGCGCACCGCGTCTTCAAATTCTTTCAGCATCTGGCCTTCACCGACCATGAACTGAAAGTCTTCAGCTTTACCACCGGAGAAGGTTTCGCCGTCGATTTTGCCTTCGAAGTCCACCGTCACGCGGTCGCCCTCAGCAGTGGCTGTGTCCATCGCTCGCTGCGCAAAGGTCCGGCGTTGCTTGCGCAAGATGTCAATGGTTTTATCAATTGCAGCGTCAGAGACTTCTGACGACGTTTTTTCGACTTCAACACCAGCCAAGTCACCCAATTTAACTTCAGGGTAAACCTCAAAAATCGCATCAAAAGTCAACTCGCCTGTCGGGGCGCCTTCTTTTTCAGAGATACGTGGCTGGCCCGCCACGCGCACTTGAGCTTCGTTGGCGGCGAAGGCAAAAGCTTCACCCACCTTGTCGTTCATAACTTCGTACTGAACCGAGTAGCCATAACGCTGTGCCACCACGTTCATGGGCACTTTGCCTGGACGGAAGCCATCCATCTTCACGGTACGGGCCAGCTTCTTCAAACGAGCGTCGACTTCAGTCTGGATAACGGTCACTGGCAGTGACAGCGTGATCTTGCGTTCCAGCTTTTCGAGGGTTTCTACAGTGACTGCCATGGTGCTTCTCTGGTTAATAAGTTGGTGCGCGGGGCGGGACTCGAACCCGCACAGTATTGCTACCGTCAGGACCTAAACCTGGTGCGTCTACCAATTTCGCCACCCGCGCGGGTCCAAATAAAACGGGCGGACAGATTAAGAGCGCTTGACGCCAACTCAACCTGATCGCCCGTGTGAAATCGGTCAACCCGCTATTTTACCCACGAAAGTGGGTGTTTTCAGTTTGGCTTGGCAACACGGAACCACGCGGCATACATCGCGGGCAGCGCCAACAGCGTCAGCACCGTTGCCACGATCAATCCCCCCATGATAGCCACGGCCATAGGGCCCCAAAACACGCTGCGCGAAAGTGGAATCATGGCCAAAACCGCCGCCGCGGCGGTCAGCACAATGGGTCTGAGGCGACGCACCGCCGACTCCACAATCGCCGTCCAAGCCGGGATACCTTGCGCCCGATCCTGCTCAATCTGGTCGATCAAGATCACCGAGTTGCGCTGGATCATGCCCATCAAGGCAATCACCCCCAGCAAAGCCACAAAGCCAAAAGGTCGGTTCAAGGCCAACAAGGCCGCAGCCACACCGGCCATGCCTAAGGGACCTGTCAGAAACACCAGCAAGGCTCGGCTGAAGCTTTGCAATTGCAACATCAGCAAAGTGAAGGTAATGAACAACATCACGGGCACACCCGCCGCAATAGACGCAGAGCCTTTGGCGCTTTGCTCCACGGCGCCAGCGACTTCGATGCGGAAATCCGTTTGCCCTGCAGCATGCCATTTGGCCTCCAGGGCTTTCAACTCCGGCAATAACTGTGAGGTGACTGTAGCGCCTTGCAAGCCTTCAGCCAGGTCACTTTGGACGGTGATGGCGTAGTCACGGCCTTGGCGCCAGATCACGCCAGGCTCCCAATCAAACACCGGATTGGCAATTTGCATCAGCGGAATCGATTTGCCGGAAGCCGTGGGCACATAGGCCTGACCCAGATCGGTGATGGCATCGCGTTCAGACAATGGCTGGCGCAACACGATGTCGATCAATTTGTCACCCTCCCGGTATTGACCAACAGGGGCGCCAGAGAACATCGTGCGTGAGGCTTGCGCAATCGACTGACTGCTGACGCCCAAAGCGCGGGCTTTGGCTTGATCCACCTCCAGACGAATGACCTTGACAGACTCGTTCCAGTTGTCGTTAACGCCCCTTGTGTGGGGGCTGCTGCGCATGATGACTTTGACTTCGTCGGCCTTTTCACGCAGCAGTACCGGGTCCACACCCACCACCCTGAATTGCACTGGATAAGACACAGGCGGCCCGTTGGGCAGCAACTTGACACGCCCCCGAATCTCAGGGAACTCTTGCGCCAGAATAGTTGGCAAATTGATGCGCAAACTCTCGCGGGTTTTCAAGTCCTGGGGCAAGACAATCAACTGCGACACGTTGGTTTGCGGAAAGATCTGGTCCAAAGGCAAGTAAAAACGCGGCACCCCAGAGCCCACCCACGTGGTCACCGACTTGACCCCGGGCTCGGCCATCATGCGCTTTTCAAAGCGCTTGGCCACATCCTCACTGGCGGTAAAAGTCGCCCCTTCAGGCAACCACAACTCGACAATGATCTCAGGACGACTCGAATCCGGGAAGAATTGCTGCTGCACCTTGCCCATGCCCACGATGCCCAAAGCAAACATGGCCACCGTCAAACCGATAGTGACCCAGCGGTGCGTCACACACCAATTGACCGTGCGGCGAAATTGGTTGTAGAACGGCGTGTCGAACATCTCATGCGGCTCTGCATTCATATTGCCCTGCGCCTGCTCACGGTGCGCCGGCGACTTCAGCAACCAAGCCCCTAGGAAAGGCACAAAATAAACCGACGCCACCCAACTGATCAGCAAGGCCACCACCGTCACCGCAAAAATAGCAAAGGTGTATTCGCCGGTCACTGACTTGGCCATGCCGATCGGTAAAAAGCCTGCGGCCGTGATCAAGGTGCCCGTCAGCATCGGCATCGCTGTCAGCTCGTAGGCAAAGGTGGCGGAGCGCACTTTGTCATAGCCCTCTTCCATCTTGCGCACCATCATTTCAACCGCAATGATCGCATCGTCCACCAGCAAGCCCAGGGCAATGATCAAGGAGCCGAGCGAAATTTTATGCAAGCCGATGCCAAAGTAATACATGGCCAAAAAGGTCACCGCCAACACCAGTGGAATAGTGATGCCCACCACCAAGCCCGGGCGCACATCCAGCGTCCACCTTCGCCACAAGGGTTGTACGCCGGGCCGCTTTTGCAAGCCCAGCGCCAAAAAGCTGACCCCCAACACAATCACCACGGCTTCGATCAGTACATTGATGAACTCATTCACCGAACTCGACACCGCCTGCGGCTGATCTTGCACTTGAATCAACTCCATGCCGGCAGGCAGAGAGGCCCGGATTTGCTTGGCGGTCGTTTGCAAGGCCTTGCCCAGTTCGATGATGTCGCCGCCCTTGGCCATCGAGACGCCCAAGCCAATCACATCGCTGCCGTCGTGCCGCACTTTGACCTGCGGCGGATCGATGTAGCCCCGCGACAAGGTGGCCACATCGCCCAAGCGCAATTGGTTGCCGCTTGCGCCACGAATAGGCATGGCACGCAAAGCCTCCAGCGAATTGAATTGTCCGCCCACCCGTATTTGCACCGTGTCTTCAAGGGCCTGCAAAATGCCAGCCGATTCAACGGCATTTTGCTGGTTCAATTGGGCGAGAACCGTTGGCATGTCCAAGCCCATTTGCGCCAACCGTTTTTGGGAAATGTCGATGAACAGTTTTTCATCCTGCACGCCAAACAACTCGACCTTCGCCACATGCTGGACGCGCAAGATCCTTTGCCGCGCTGCGTCTGCAAAGACTTTGACCTCTGCGGGGCTGAAGCCTTGGCCGCGCAAAGCATAAATGACGCCGTATACATCGCCAAAATCATCATTGAAGAACGGTCCAATCACCCCGCTCGGCAAGGTGGAGCGCATGTCACCTATTTTTTTGCGTACGGTGTACCAAACATTGGCCACTTCAGTGGACTTGGAAGAGTCCTTGATTTCAAAAATAATCTGCGACTCGCCTGGCTTGGAATAACTGCGAATCTTGTCTGCGTAAGGTGCTTCTTGCAAAGTACGCTCGAGTTTGTTGGTCACTTGCTCGGCCATTTGCTGCGCCGTGGCCCCAGGCCAATAGGCACGCAACACCATCACCCTGAAGGTAAATGGCGGGTCTTCGTCTTGACCCAACTGGAAATAGGCCGCAAAGCCCAGCACCATCAATGAGATCAACAAGTAGCGAGTCAGTGCGGGATGGTCTAGCGCCCATTTGGACAGGTTGAAACGGTCTGAAGCCGGTTGGGAATGCAAATTACTCATAGGGATCAACGGTCCTGCACTGGCTTGATGGGGGCTTTGTAGAGCGTCACTTTTTGCCCTGGGTTGAGCACATGCACACCCGCAGAAACGATGCGTTGACCCGCCGTCAAACCAGAAGCAATCACGGCCTCGTTGTTGTCGGCGGTGCTCACCTCCACGGCTTGAGATGAGACGGTCATCTTGGATTCGTCAAGCACCCACACTGCCGAGCCTTTACCTTCTTGCCGCAAGGCGCTGGTTGGAATCTTGATAACCCCTGGCGCATTGTCTGTCAGGCCAACAGCTTGCACATTGAGAGTGGCTCCCAATGGTAATTTTTCAGCACCTTCCAAAGCCAGTTTGACAGTGAAGGTTCTCGTCACGGGGTCGGCACTGCCTGCAATTTCACGTACGCGCCCCTTGACGACGGGGCCACCTTGGGGCATCACGGCAGACATCAGCTGACCTTTTTGCAAACGCATCACCATGTTTTCGGATACTGCAAATACCGCATCCCTGGGTCCGTCCTGCGCCAAGCGAAAGACCGGCGTTCCGGCAGCAACCACTTGGCCGACTTCAGCGTCCACCGAGGTGATCACGCCAGACACATCTGCACGAAGTTGGGTGTAGCCTGATTGGTTGACTTGATTTTGGGCTTGCGCTACAGCCTGGTCCAGGGTGGACTGTGCGGCTTTCAAACTGGCTTCTCGCCGCTCGAGCTCCGCACTGCTGATGAAGTTCTGTGCACGCAAGCCCTCATAGCGCTTGTATTCGGCTTGGGCCAAATCTCGCTGGGTTCGCGCCCCAGCCACTTGCGCCTGGGCGGCTTGCAAGGCCAGTTGGTAATCAGTTGCATCCATTTGCGCCAAGACTGCGCCGGCAATCACATGCTGACCCATCTCAGCTTGTCGTTGCGTGATTTTGCCTGCCACCCGAAAACCCAAGCGTGACTCCACCCGGGCGCGTACTTCAGCCGCGAATTCACCCCCCGAAGTCACACTGCCTGCACCCACTGTGATCACTTTGACAGCGCGCACGGGCTCTTGCACGGCTTCAGGCTTGGAACAGGCTGCAAAGACCAGGGCACAACTCAGGGCCAGCAAGGGTTTGAAAGGGACGGCTCGCGCCAATTTAAAAGAATACATAAGAACTCAGGT
>Ga0157549_1193760_pt1 | contig 11163 bp, 20 predicted proteins | sample GEODES039metaT_FD_106779 | JGI IMG/M metagenome (GOLD analysis project Ga0157549, IMG submission 106779) | Oligotrophic lake water microbial communities from Sparkling Lake, Wisconsin, USA - GEODES039 metaT (Metagenome Metatranscriptome) | ecosystem: Environmental > Aquatic > Freshwater > Lake ... | reverse complement strand
GTGCGCAAGGCATCAAGCTGATGTCTTCTGGCCGATTGAACGGTATTGAGATTGCTCGTTGTGAATGGTATCGGGAGGGGCGTGTCCCTCTCCATACCCTGAAGGCTGATATTGATTACGGCTTCTCTGAAGCCAAGACCACTTACGGAATTATCGGCGTCAAGTGCTGGGTATATCGCGGTGATCGGTTGGGGCAAGGCGAGACTCCTGGGGTGATAGCAAAGCCAGAGGGCGACGATGATCGACGCCCGCGTCGCAACGGTCGTCCTGGCGCTCCGACAGGTAAGGGACGCCCTGGCGAGAATCCCGGTGCTGAGCGAGGACCACGTGCGGTGTTAAAGCCGAACGAAGCAACCTCGGCAGCAGCTGATGGTGGCGAGGGGAAACCTTCTGGCGTGAAGCGGGTTCGCAAGGCGGTTCCACCAACGCCCGGCGAAGCCAAAGGAGAATAACGATGCTGCAACCAGCTCGCAGGAAGTTCCGTAAGGAGCAAAAGGGTCGTAACACTGGTGTGGCGACTCGGGGAGCCAAGGTATCTTTTGGTGATTTCGGTTTGAAGGCTACCGAGCGCGGCCGGTTGACCGCTCGCCAGATCGAAGCAGCGCGTCGCGCGATCTCTCGCCACGTTAAGCGTGGCGGCAGAATCTGGATTCGGATCTTCCCGGACAAGCCCATTTCCCAAAAGCCGGCTGAGGTCCGCATGGGCAACGGGAAAGGCAATCCTGAGTATTACGTGGCTGAGATTCAGCCAGGTAAGGTTCTGTACGAGATCAATGGTGTGCCTGAGGAACTTGCCCGTGAAGCCTTCAGGCTGGCGTCGGCAAAGCTTCCGCTCAGCACCACGTTTGTCGCGAGACAAGTCGGCGCTTGATGTCTATTGGAGAACTTAAAGTGAAAACATCAGAACTCCGCTCAAAAGATGTGGCCGGCCTCAAAAAAGAGGTCAGCGAACTGCTGAAATTGCACTTTGGATTGCGTATGCAAAAGGCGACGCAGCAACTGTCAAACCACACACAGTTGGGCAACACGCGGCGAGAGATAGCGCGAACAAAGACTATCTTGATGCAAAAGAAACGTGAAGTGAAAGAAGCGACGAAATGAACGAAGCTCAAACTGTCACCAAAGAGAAGACGGTCCGGACGTTGGTTGGTAAGGTGGTCAGCGACAAGCGCAGCAAGACCATCACCGTTCTGATTGAGCGGCGCACCAAGCACGAGCTGTATGGAAAGATCGTCGCGAAGACCAGCAAGTACCACGCGCATGACGAGTCCAATGAGTACAAGAACGGTGATGTGGTGGAAATATCCGAAAGTCGCCCCATCTCAAAGACAAAGGCTTGGGTGGTGACAAAGTTGGTTCAAAAAGCCAGAGAGGTCTGACGTCGTGAGCATCCAACTATTCAGCCGAAGTTGATAAGTTGTGAATCAGTGCCACGAGAGAAAAAGTTAGGTTTCGAGTCAAAAGAGCGGTAAACTAGAAGGCTTCCCTGCGCTGTCTTGGCTAGCCCAGCAGTGCTTTCAACCTAATCCACTTCTGGCAGTACGCCAGAAGTAACGGGACCAAGACTAGCTGAGTGGCGCTTGCTGAGGTAAGTGCCTAATCTTCACAAGTTGGGACAAAAAAATGATCCAAATGCAATCGCGACTTGATGTCGCTGACAACACCGGCGCCAAGTCGGTGATGTGTATCAAAGTGCTTGGCGGGTCCAAAAGACGTTATGCCGGCATCGGTGATGTGATCAAGGTCAGCATCAAAGAGGCTGCTCCCCGAGGGCGGGTCAAAAAGGGTGAGGTCTACAGCGCTGTGGTCGTGCGTACCGCAAAGGGTGTTCGTCGGCAAGATGGTTCCCTGGTGAAGTTTGATGGCAACGCTGCTGTGCTCTTGAACGCCAAACTGGAGCCAATCGGCACGCGAATTTTCGGGCCGGTCACTCGTGAGCTGCGCACTGAGCGATTCATGAAGATTGTCTCGCTCGCTCCAGAAGTACTTTAAAAAGCGGTAGGGGTTAGTGATGAAAAAAATTCGCAAAGGTGACGAGGTCATTGTTTTGACCGGTCGCGACAAGGGTAAGCGGGGAGTGGTTGCGTCAAGGATTGATGGCGATCGCCTCGAAGTTGTGGGTGTGAACCTTGTAAAAAAGCACGTCAAGCCCAATCCGATGAAGGGTGTAACTGGTGGGATCGTGGAAAAAACGATGCCAATCCATCAGTCGAATGTTGCGATCTTTAATTCTGCTGCTGGCCGCGGGGATCGCGTTGGAATCAAACTTTTGGCAGACGGCAAGAAGGTGCGAATCTTCAGGTCTACTGGTGAAGAAATTAAGGCTTAAGGGTCTGATATGGCGCAACAACAATTGGCTCGTCTTCAGGTTATCTACCGGGACACCGTCGCTCCTGGGTTGATGGCCAAGTTTGGTTATCAGTCTCCAATGCAGGTGCCACGCATCACTAAGATCACTCTAAACATGGGTGTCAGCGAGGCTGTGTCGGATAAAAAGGTGATGGAGCACGCAGTAAGCGACATGACCAAAATCGCTGGGCAAAAGCCTGTGGTGACTAAGTCAAAGAAGGCAATTGCTGGATTCAAAATCCGCGATGGTGTGCCTATTGGTTGCATGGTCACCTTGCGTGGCGTTCAAATGTATGAGTTTTTAGATCGATTTGTGACAATAGCATTACCACGCGTTCGGGACTTTCGTGGTATTTCTGGTCGTTCGTTTGATGGTCGCGGAAACTACAATATTGGCGTGAAAGAGCAGATCATCTTTCCTGAGGTCGACTACGACAAGGTGGACGCTCTCAGGGGGTTGAATATTAGCATCACGACCACCGCCAAAAGCGATGACGAGTGCAAGGCGTTGCTCGCAGCGTTTAAATTTCCTTTCAAGAACTGAGGTTGGCCGTGGCAAAACTATCACTCATTCAGCGTGAACTCAAGCGCGAACAGCTTGCCGCTAAATATGCGAAAAAGTATGCGGAATTCAAGGGAATTGCGAATGACGCCAAGAAGACGGATGAGGAGCGATATGCCGCACGGCTTGAGTTGCAAAAGTTGCCCCGAAATTCTTATCCCACTCGTCAGCGAAATCGTTGCGCCTTGACCGGACGGCCTCGCGGTACGTTCCGAAAATTCGGCTTAGGGCGAAATAAGATTCGCGAATTAGCGTTTAAGGGTGACATCCCAGGCGTCATCAAGGCAAGCTGGTAATCTGCGAGCAGATCAGGAGAATATCGTATGAGTATGAGCGATCCAATCGCCGACATGTTGACTCGAATCCGTAATGCCCAAATGGTTGAGAAGCCTACGGTGTCGATGCCATGCTCGAAGCTGAAAGTTGCTATTGCCCAGGTGTTGAAAGACGAGGGTTATGTCGATAGTTTCGTGGTATCAACCGCTGACGGAAAGCCTCAGTTACAGATTTCACTGAAATACTACGCGGGTAAGCCAGTGATTGAGCATATCGAACGTGTTAGTCGTCCAGGACTTCGGGTCTACAAAGGCCGCCACGACATTCCAAACGTGAAAAATGGACTCGGAGTGGCCATAGTGACGACGCCCAAGGGAGTGATGACCGATCGTAAGGCTCGCCAGGTCGGTATCGGTGGTGAAGTTCTTTGCTACGTGGCCTAAGGGGAGATCAGTATGTCAAGAGTCGGAAAAATGCCGCTGACCCTGCCTGCTGGGGTGAAGGTTGCAATCTCGCAAGAAGAAATTCAAGTCACAGGCGCGCTTGGCGCGTTGGTGCGTCCTGCTAACCATTTGGTGAAGATTCACGGATCTGCAGACAGGCTTGAGTTTACGCCTGCTGATGGTAGTACGGCAGCGGATGCGATGTCTGGGACGATGCGTGCGCTTGTGTCTAATATGGTCAATGGCGTCAGTAAAGGGTTTGAAAAGAAATTGAACCTTGTAGGTGTTGGCTTCCGAGCTCAAGCGGCTGGAAGTAAGTTAAACCTACAGATTGGTTTTTCCCATCCAGTCTCGAAAGAGATGCCGGATGGTGTGAAGGTGGATTGCCCGACACAGACCGAAATCGTGATCAAGGGTTCTGATCGGCAGGTGGTGGGTCAAATCGCAGCTGAGGTGAGGGCGATTCGGCCTCCCGAGCCTTACAAAGGTAAGGGAATTCGTTATGCGAACGAGAAGATCACGATCAAAGAAACTAAGAAGAAGTAAGAGGCTATTTTCATGTTGAATAAAAAAGATCAGCGTGTTCGCCGCTCGAGGCAAACCCGGGCGCGAATTGCTCGACAGCGGGTGGCTCGGCTTTCTGTCTTCAGAACCAACTCACACATTTACGCGAGTGTCATTTCCGACGATGGTTCGCGCGTCCTGGCTAGTGCTTCCACGCTGGAAGCTGATATCCGAAAGGAACTCGGTGATGCAGCGAATGGCGGTAATGTGGGTGCAGCGTCTATTGTCGGAAAGCGAATCGCCGAAAAAGCCAAGGCGGCTGGAATAGAGAAAGTCGCCTTCGATCGCGCCGGTTTCGCGTACCACGGGCGCATTAAGGCTCTTGCCGAAGCTGCGCGTGAAGCCGGCCTACAGTTCTAAGCGGGGATTTTAAAAATGGCAAAGTTTCAGGCTCGTGCTCAGACCGAAGGTAATGACGACGGTCTCAAGGAAAAAATGATCGCGGTGAACCGCGTCACTAAGGTTGTGAAGGGTGGTAGGACGCTTAGTTTTGCCGCGCTGACCGTAGTTGGCGACGGAGACGGCCGAATCGGTATGGGCAAGGGCAAGGCAAAAGAGGTGCCTGTAGCGGTTCAAAAGGCCATGGAGTCCGCTCGGCGCAATATGGTCAAGATTTCGTTGAGAAACGGCTCCATTCACCACAAGGTGGTTGGTGAACACGGGGCCTCCCACGTTTTGATGGCTCCTGCTCCGTCGGGAACCGGAATTATTGCAGGCGGTCCCATGCGGGCAGTGTTTGAAGTTATGGGTGTCACCGATATTGTCTGTAAGAGTCTAGGATCTTCGAATCCATACAATCTAGTTCGGGCAACACTTGATGCTCTCAAGCATACAAGTACGCCTGCAGAGGTGGCGGCGAAACGTGGTTTGACAGTTGAAGCAATTTTCAATTGATCCCTTCCTGGAAAATCGATCATGAGTGAAAAGCCTACAGTAAAAGTCAAGTTGGTTCGCAGCATTGCTGGTACCAGAGAGTCCCATCGAGCCACCGTGCGTGGTCTTGGTTTGCACAAGTTGAACAGCGAGTCGACCCTCGAAGATACTCCTTCGGTTCGCGGAATGATCAACAAGATTTCCTACCTGCTCAAGGTACTTTGATTGCTATTTGAAAGTCAGCTATGGAACTTAATTCGATTAAGCCTGCTTTTGGGTCCAAACGTAATCGGAGGCGAGTTGGCCGAGGAATAGGATCAGGCCTAGGGAAGACTGCGGGTCGCGGACACAAGGGACAAAAGTCTCGTGCTGGTGGCTATCACAAGGTTGGTTTTGAGGGCGGGCAAATGCCGCTTCAGCGTAGGCTGCCCAAGCGTGGATTCAAGTCGACTACGCTGAAGTACAACGCAGAAATTACCTTGACTGATTTGGAGCGGATGGAGGTTGCAGAAGTTGACTTGTTGACATTGAAGCAAGTTGGGCTCGTTGGAGAGATGTCGAAGTTTGTCAAGGTAATTAAGACTGGTGTTTTAACTCGCGCTGTCTCCCTCAAGGGAATTTCGGCGACCGCCGGTGCACGGCACTCTATCGAGTCCGTTGGTGGTTCGGTAGCTTGATGCTCATTTGACGACGTTAATCGACTGACCATCAACGTGGCTACCAGTTCTGCACAGGCAGGAAAAGGATCGAAGTTCGGAGATCTTCGGCGCAGGCTGATTTTTCTTTTATTAGCTTTGATCGTCTACAGGGTTGGATCACATGTTCCTGTACCTGGCATAAATCCAGATCAATTGGCCGAACTGTTTAAGGGTCAACAAGGAGGCATATTAAGTCTCTTTAATATGTTTTCCGGTGGAGCCCTGTCGCGATTCTCAGTGTTCGCGCTCGGGATCATGCCATATATTTCTGCATCGATCATCATGCAGTTGATGACATATGTGGTGCCGTCGCTTGAGGCACTCAAGAAAGAGGGTGAGTCCGGGCGCCGAAAGATCACTCAGTTCACGAGGTATGGTACGTTAGGTCTTGCGTTGTTTCAGTCTGTCGGAATTGCTGTTGCTCTTGAGGGTTCCCAAGGGCTTGTTATATCACCTGGTGTCGGGTTTCGGATTACCGCAGTGGTGAGTCTCGTAGCTGGAACAATGTTTTTGATGTGGTTGGGAGAGCAAATTACCGAGCGGGGTTTGGGGAATGGGATCTCGATCCTTATTTTTTCTGGTATCGCTGCGGGTTTACCGGGGGCAGTAGGCGGATTGTTGGAGCTCGTTCGCACTGGGGCTATGAGTGCTGTGGCCTGCCTCTTCATAGTATTTGTAATGATTTTTGTGACGTTTTTCGTGGTTTTCGTTGAGCGAGGTCAGCGAAAGATTTTGGTCAATTACGCAAAGCGCCAGGTTGGAAATAAGGTCTACGGCGGTCAATCTTCGCACCTTCCCCTGAAAGTAAATATGGCGGGTGTGATTCCTCCTATTTTCGCATCCTCAATAATACTTTTGCCCGCTACAGTGGTTAGTTGGTTCGCAACGGGTGATGGCTTGAGGTGGTTAAAGGATTTGGCTGATTTACTCGCTCCAGGTCAACCGATTTATGTTCTTTTGTACGCTGCGGCGATAGTTTTTTTCTGTTTTTTTTACACAGCTTTGGTATTTAATAGTCGGGAGACGGCGGATAATTTGAAGAAGAGCGGGGCTTTTATTCCAGGGATAAGGCCCGGAGATCAGACTTCGCGGCACATCGATCGCATTCTCTCGAGGCTGACGCTTGCTGGAGCGATCTACATCACAAGCGTTTGTCTTCTCCCAGAGTTTTTGGTGCTTAAGTACAATGTCCCGTTTTACTTTGGCGGAACTTCGTTACTGATCATAGTGGTCGTAACGATGGACTTTTGGGCGCAGGTACAGAGCTATGTTCAAAGTCAGCAGTACGAGTCGTTATTAAAGAAGTCAAACTTCAGGCCAAGTTGAGGTCTCAGGGAATTTGTGGGTGATTCAGCTGAATTTTTAATCGGATTGCATGTCGAAAGATGACGTTATTCAGATGCAGGGCGAGATTGTTGAAAATCTCCCAAATGCAACGTTTCGAGTAAAGCTCGAAAACGGGCACGTGGTTCTCGGACATATTTCTGGGAAGATGCGAATGCACTACATTCGTATTCTGCCTGGAGACAAGGTGACTGTTGAGTTGACTCCTTATGACCTGAGCAGGGCGAGAATTGTTTTTAGAGCGAAGTAGGTTGATTCTGCCTCGGTTCATTTCTGTGGTATTTTGTTTGACGCCCGATGGGCTTTGGAGATTTTGATGAAAGTTGCTGCGTCTGTGAAAAAGATGTGTCGTAATTGCAAGGTCATCCGTCGAAAAGGTGTGGTTCGCGTTATTTGTACTGACCCGCGCCACAAACAGCGGCAAGGTTAATCCTGGCGGTAAGTAAAGTTATTTAGAGGAAAATCATGGCCCGTATTGCTGGCATTAATATACCTCCACACAAGCATGCGGAGATCGGCCTGATGTCGATCTACGGCGTTGGAAGGACCACCGCACAGAAGCTCTGTGTGAAGAGCGGGGTGCCCTTTAATCGGAAGATTAAGGACCTCACGGACACCGACCTCGAGCGTCTCAGAGAAGAGATTGGGCGCCTTACGATCGAAGGTGATCTTCGTCGGGAAATGTCAATCAACATCAAGCGATTGATGGATTTGGGTTGCTATCGTGGGTTTCGTCACCGTCGCGGGCTTCCAGTTCGTGGCCAGCGGACTAAGACGAACGCTCGGACACGCAAGGGGCCCCGCAAGTCGGGTGCGGTTGTGAAAAAGTAATGTTCAGCATGCCCGTAGCAGGCATGTGCCGCTCAGGTTGAGGAAAAAATCATATGGCTAAGACAGCGAATACAGCCGCACAACGTGTGCGAAAGAAGGTTAGAAAAAACGTGGCGGATGGGATTGCCCATGTGCACGCCTCTTTCAACAACACCATCATTACGATCACCGACCGTCAAGGAGGTGCTCTGGCTTGGGCATCTAGTGGTGGTCAGGGTTTCAAGGGATCGCGGAAGAGCACGCCGTTTGCCGCGCAGGTTGCTGCCGAGGTGGCAGGTAGAGCCGCGCAGGAGCAGGGTATCAAGAATCTTGACGTCCGGATTAAAGGCCCTGGGCCAGGTCGTGAATCTTCGGTTCGCGCTCTCGCGTCTCTCGGTATCCGAATCAATCTGATTTCAGACGTAACGCCTGTTCCACATAACGGATGTAGGCCACAAAAGCGTCGTCGAATTTAGTGGATTGGAATTTATTATTTTGGGATTTGTGTAGAGTTGCGGGTTGTGTATTAGCATTAGTTTTGTTTATTCATAAAACCCCCGGTCTGAGCTATAAAAATAACGCAAGCCAGACTAGCGCAGGGAATTACGCTTGCGCTAAGCAAAAATTAAGGAGTTCATGTGGCACGCTATCTAGGTCCAAAAGCAAAGCTTTCTCGCCGAGAGGGCACGGATCTCTTTCTAAAGAGCGCTCGGCGCCCTATTGGCGACAAGGCTAAGTTTGACAGTAAGCCAGGTCAACACGGGCGGACGTCTGGAACTCGCACCTCAGACTTTGGCCTGCAGCTTCGCGAGAAGCAAAAAGTTAAGCGTATGTATGGTGTGCTTGAGCGCCAGTTCAGGCGCTATTTCGCTGAAGCGGAACGTCGCAAAGGTAATACAGGCGCAAATTTGTTGATGCTTCTGGAGTCTCGGCTTGATAACGTGGTTTACCGGATGGGTTTCGGATCCACTCGCGCAGAATCAAGGCAGTTGGTTTCGCACAAATCTATTACTGTAAACGGGGCGGTGGTCAACATTGCTTCCTATATGGTCAAGGTGGGTGATACTGTTTCGGTTCGCGAGAAGTCTAGAAATCAGTTGCGTATCGCCGATTCCTTGAAGCTCGCGGAGTCGATCGGGCTTCCCGCTTGGGTTCAGGTTGACAGTTCAAAGATGGAGGGACTGTTTAAAAAGACCCCGGATCGCGATGAGTTCGCCGCTGATGTTAAGGAAGCTTTGATTGTCGAGCTTTATTCGCGATAGGCGTTTTAAGATATCTCCGGTCCGACTTTGCGCCAAATTCGGTGAGGGTTGGCTACTTTCGAGATTGGTGGTTGTGATATTCACTTCACCGATGGATCCATCAGCCTTATCGGCGTAATGAGCCGAGGGTATTGAAAGAAAGACTCCATGCAGACTAATTTGCTCAAGCCTAAAGCCATTCACGTCGAACCCCTTGGTGTCAATCGTGCAAAAGTGACGCTCGAACCTTTTGAACGCGGATATGGACACACTCTTGGCAATGCGTTGCGTCGGGTGTTGCTCTCGTCAATGGTTGGCTATGCGCCTACGGAGGTGACGATAGCCGGGGTGTTGCACGAATATTCTGCTATTGATGGGGTGCAAGAGGACGTGGTTCACATCATGCTTAACCTGAAGGGTGTCGTCTTTCGCCTTCACAGGCGTGATGAAGTGACTTTGGTTCTCCGCAAGGATGGCGAGGGCCCCGTGACAGCCTCAGATATACAGGCCCCCCACGATGTCGAGATAGTGAACCCCAGTCACGTGATTGCGAACTTGTCACACGGTGGCAAGCTTGATATGCAGATCAAGGTCGAGAAGGGCCGTGGCTATGTTCCAGGTACGATGCGCCGCTTTGGGGAAGAGTCCTCGAAGTCGATAGGCCGTATTGTTCTGGACGCATCGTTCTCTCCGGTGTCGCGGGTGAGCTATGTGGTCGAAAGCGCCCGGGTGGAACAGCGTACGGATTTGGACAAGTTGGTCATGGAGATCCAGACCAATGGGGCTATATCCCCAGAGGAGTCGATTCGGGCTTCCGCAAAGATTCTGGTTGAGCAGCTGGCGGTCTTTGCGCAGCTTGAAAATAGCGAGATTCTGGCTTTTAATGAGCCTCAGAACCGGAATACCCAGTTCGATCCAATCTTGCTCAGGCCAGTTGATGAATTAGAGTTGACGGTCAGATCGGCAAACTGCCTGAAAGCCGAGAACATCTACTACATCGGTGATTTGATTCAGCGCACAGAAACTGAGTTGTTGAAAACGCCTAACCTTGGGCGTAAGTCTTTGAATGAAATTAAGGAAGTGTTGGCTTCGAGGGGTTTGACGCTCGGTGCTCGGCTTGAAAACTGGCCCCCTCAAGGGCTTGATAAGCGGTAATGTATTTGGGTGGTCTGCTGACCATTCTGGTTAAGGTCTGTCTTAAGGGCAGACCCGGTGCACGTAGAAGTACCTGACACGGCTTCTACTTCAAAATAAAGAAAGGATATGCACCATGCGTCATCGTCACGGTCTTCGCAAGTTAAATCGTACTTCTGAGCACAGGCTTGCCATGCTTCGAAACATGTGTAATTCGTTGTTGAGGCACGAGGCAATCAAGACGACGGTCCCGAAGGCCAAAGAATTGCGCCGCGTGGTTGAACCTCTCATCACTCTTGCGAAGGAGCCTACGCTGGCGAATCGCCGGTTGGCTTTCGACCGCACGCGGGATCGTGAGATTGTTACAAAGCTGTTCAATGAATTGGGTCCTCGATACAAGGCAAGGCCTGGTGGGTACACGCGGATTTTGAAAATGGGGTTTCGAGTTGGTGATAATGCACCCATGGCATTTGTCGAGTTGGTCGATCGCGCTGAAGCTGATCAGTTGACTGGTGGTGAATCGTCCGACTAACAGTGCGGTTTCGGGTCTATCGGTGCGAATTATTCCCCTTACGTTCAAGGTTCGGCGGTACACTTATCAATTCTGGCGCGGGGTGGAGCAGTCTGGTAGCTCGTTGGGCTCATAACCCAAAGGTCGTAGGTTCAAATCCTGCCCCCGCAACCACTTATTGGCAACACAGCCGGCTCATGCCGGCTTTGTTGTTTTTGTGTCGCGATCGCCCGCGTGGTCCTCGACATTACAATTCTGGCTTTAGGTTCTGTTCCCCAAAAGGGAGCTCTCATTAGGACTCAACGTGTTTATTTCTCAAGCCTTTGCCCAAGCAGCACCCGCTCCAAGTGCTACCCCG
>Ga0157549_1300181_pt1 | contig 11293 bp, 10 predicted proteins | sample GEODES039metaT_FD_106779 | JGI IMG/M metagenome (GOLD analysis project Ga0157549, IMG submission 106779) | Oligotrophic lake water microbial communities from Sparkling Lake, Wisconsin, USA - GEODES039 metaT (Metagenome Metatranscriptome) | ecosystem: Environmental > Aquatic > Freshwater > Lake ... | reverse complement strand
TAAAATTCTAAAAGGACGATTCTTGATTCAAAATTAACTATATTTGTTAAAAGATAAGGTTAAGAATTGAATACTAAAGGGACGATGAAAACGTACTTTATAAGGATCAGGTTGTGAGATAATTAGCGCTGCCGGAATACGTTCATTAAAAGTTAAATGCGATGGATATTGATCGCCTTGGATTTGACGATAAAATGAACGCATATGCATATACATCGTACCCCAATCATTGTAATAAAACCAGCGACGATGGTATAGATAACTCTGACGAATTTGAGCAATCGGCATTAAAATATCACCAACACCAACATGATAACTATACCAGTTAATAATTTTATGATTGACTTGATAAAACCCACGATTAGCCCACTGTTTAGCTTGTTTAATACTAAAAGCATAATTACAACGATACATCACGACATCCATCCGTAATTCAAAGAAATTTAAAAACATTAATTCGAAGGCACGTTTAGTACCAGCGACCGATTTTTTAAATTTATTAACTAATTGTTTATATTTGTAGCGGAATAACCAACGAAAGAATTGTTGTTCCCGAATTTGATTGATAAACAACCGACGATAATCTGCAAAACGAGGGTACAGATAAGTTACGGTATATTTACGACGATAAATCGGATACCGTTGATAAACCGTATAATCACGGAAATTAAAATATAGTTTATATTTTTTTTCAATATAAGAAAAAGGACGCCAAGTTTTAATATATTGATATTTTTTAAAAACTAATTTTAAGAATTTTAGACGCTCGCGATTACGTAACCAAAAGTTATTCCGACCCCCTAAGGTACGAAAATACGTCCATTTAAAAGATGCTTCGCGATTAGCAGAGACATCGCATAAATGGCGGGTTGGACGATAACGTGGCATGATACACATACGAGTCCAACCATTTTTCCGAGTCCGACGAGTATATTTAAAACGCCATTTAAACATCCCACGACCCACTTGCGACAGACCATAAGCTTGATTCACTTTAAAGGCTAAATAAACCCCACCAAAGTTTTTCATATGATCTACAAAAAAATGCTTATAGCGCTTAAAGAAATAATAATATAACTGAGTACAATACTGGTGTAAACCGCGATGGTCGCTCGTATCGAAGGCGTGCTCGTAATTAAACTTACTTAACTGACCACGCATGATTTTTAGCCAGAAAGTTGATAATCTTTTATAACCCAAACGATATTTTTTCCGTTTAAATTGTTTTTTAAAAAAACGCATAGTCATAGTTAATTGCTACAACTATGACTTTAAAATTAGATATAAGGTTAAAGAAGTCATTAGAATTCGAAAACGCCTTAACTGTCAAAAACTTTCCAACCCCATCCACAACCGGTAGAATTGGTAGCCCCATGAAAATAATTGCGTCGCACTCTAAAAAATTAGTCACGGTGAAAGCAAAAGGAAGCATACCTACTAAGTTGAGGATCGCCATGACTAAAAATAAAAAAACTAACCAAGGAAAATAAACTTGACCGCGCGTTAGACCAACATTACGATAAGTTAAAATCATTAATTCCGAAATTAATACTTCTACTAAGGCAGAAGAGTTATTTTTTTCTGGGGTTAACCAATAGGCATTGTAGTTGTGATTCATGAAGATCAGACTTAATACGGTTAAAGAAAAACTAAAAAAAATTGAGCGTTAGTATTACAAAGAATGAACGCATAACCTAAAGCGCTCCAGTCGTCGAGGTTTAGCAGTTCGCACTGTTCCAAGGGTGAAAACAAGATACAAGAAGTCATTCTAATTCTAACTATAAAATCAATTAAAGCAGCTTACAGACAAAACCTTCCGGTTTAAAGAACTAAACCTCCTCTGGCACTTCCGACGAAGAGACCCCATTATCATAGGTTTGTTTATCTAACAAAAACTGACGAAAAAAAATCGAATTACGAATAAAGATTTGAAAAGAGCGACTAAAAATATCCTCTTGTAACAGAAGATCTTTCCAACGCTTCAATAAAATGTATTCCGTAATTTGAACCCGTTGAGAAACTAAACCTTTAACTAACCGGGCTAAACCACGGGCTTTATAGTCAAAAGTCCAAGCGCGCTTATTGGTATACAATAGTGGCCATGGTAAAACCGCGCGATGAGCATAAAGACTTAAATCACGCAACACCGTAAACCATTGTAAATTGTAAACACAAGGATATTGCATTAAGCGTAACCACAGACTCCGGGTATAATGATTAGGTAATTCAACAGGAACTTGGCAACGAAAACGATATTGTAATTTATGGTATTGTTGATTGCGTAGATACCAACGATAGATAAACCACAAAGTCGGATCGGTTAGACGAAATTCACGTTGTTTTTTAGTTTTAGTACACCAATGAACAAAATCATTATAAGTCCGGGTCATCCACAAAGTTGGTTTATATTGTAACCAACGCGGATTTACTTTATAAGCAAATAAATGATCTTTGTTAGTACTATAACCTAACCAATTTTGAAATAAACCATGGACTTCTAACGAATTGATATTGGTAGTTTCTACACGAAAAGGATAAGTATTTGAAACCCCTTTCAGATTGGCTGGTTGATTTAGCTGCCATAAATCTAAAACCCAAAATAAATGCAGCATCACCGATTTCTTAACGTCTTTCTTATTGTTATAATGCAGGTGACTGGTATATAAACTACGACGAGACCAAGACACTAATTGCGGCGTTTGCTGCAACCGGCGATTAAATTTCACCAGTAAATACCATTTAGCCCACGATTGTAAAAACGTAGTTAAACGTGCACTTTTTTGAAACATTTTTACAAATTTAACTAAAGGATAGCGAAAAAAAAACATAAATTTCTACGGTTTCGACACAAATGGGCATAAACGCATGGTTTACCCCACAAATCTCGGAACATTGACCATAAAACACACCAGGACGATTAATGAACAGACTAACTTGATTTAACCGACCAGGACAAGCATCTAATTTAATACCTAGAGACGGAATAGACCAACTATGTAAGACATCCGCTGACGTGATTAAGAAACGTAGATGTTGATCCCAAGGTAAAAGTAAACGATTATCAACTTCTAACAAACGTAGAATACGTAAGTCACCCATCTCGGAACTAGCTGCGAGTAGATTTTCTTCGGTTACCATATAGCTATCAAAATTTTTCGCCGTTTGATTTAAAGGATCGACTAACAAGGTATTGTCTTCGGCGATTTCACCATACTCGTAAGTCCAATACCATTGATGGCCTAACACTTTAATAGTCATTTTCGTATTGATTAAATCATCCAATGCATAAATTAAAGAAAAGGATGGTAACGCAATAAGTAATAAAATACCGCAAGGGATTAGAGTCCACACGAATTCTAAATTCGTATGATGGGTTAACCCAGTATAAGTTAGACCCGTCCGATGATCCACCGCCGCATAACGATTGGCATCAAAGAAATAAATAGCGGCACCCATGATGACAGTGACTAAACCCAGAACAAACAGTAAGATGGTCATGACATCATTATGTAAGTTAATGATACCTTCCATGATTGGGGAAGCGGGGTCTTGGAAAGCTAATTGCCAAGGTTCGGGTAGATCACATTGCGCGCCTACGCAGGCTAAGAACGCTAAATGGATACGGAATAAATTAAGCATTCAGCAGCTAAAGTTCTAGAGCTGCCAACTCGGCAATAGAATGAGTAGCAGGTCCATCGACTACATACCCACCCACATCTAATGCTGGCGATAAGGCGCCCTCATAAAGTAAAGGCGAAAACCGCATTGGCTTAAACAAAGCCAGACGTGGCGCCCAGGTAATAGGACAAATAATACGATTAGGCACCGTACAGAGGGTTTCTTCGTGTAACGAAGAAACCGTAGTGTTGAAGGTGATACCATTTGGAATATCTAATGCATTTAAGTTTAAGCTGGATGATACTGGGATGTCATACATCCAAGCCACAGCCAGCTTCCCCGAAAATGTCCCAATAGCCCAGACAATTTGCCCATCTACCAAAGGTAGAGGAGCATGAATCATTAATGGTTGCAGCCAGACGTAAGTGTACACGGATAAACCTAGGCCCGTAATGAGTAGGTTTAAGAGTAACCCGTAGGTACCCATTTGGACGTAAGCCTTGCCTAACCACGGATTACGGAGTTTTTGTAATGCCGGTTCTAGAAGAGCAACCAGTAAGACAACAACAACCAACAAAAATACAATGCACTGTAGAAAAGACTGACTATTCACGAGGTAACTAACCGTGAATAGAATCCATAAATACAAAAAACCGACTAAACTGTAACTAAACAAGGAAAACATTAATAATCGAAATTAACACCCCCCAAACAACGACAATAATCCAATGGCTTAGGTTAGAGTTTACGGCAATGACTAGGTACCTCACCTACAACTGGACTACTACCGGCTACATACTCAAGGATAAGACCCGTAATCCGGTTATAAACAGGGTCCTGCAAAATAACCGTAGTTTTATGTAAGTCTTTTAGACTAGCAGTATTGACTTTATCACCAAGGAGCAGAGTACGATCTAGCGGGTTCAAACCCTCTACAGCATCTTGACGATGTGCCTCTACAACCTCGTAAAGCAATAACTTGTCGCTAAGATCCAAACCACCCAAAACATAAGGAACTCGCTTGGTGTGGTCATAATCAACAAACTCTTCCAGGTCTACGTTCTGTAGCCTTAGAGAACCCGCCGACATTTCAAGCAGGTGTTGCCGTACAGCTAGACCAGGTACCGATAAAGTAGTAGCTACTCGTTCACGCGCCATACGTGCGTGTAGTTCTAAACATGTCAGATAATACCGGTTGAAACGGTGGAAACGGCTATAAACCTCAACCTCCTGATAAATAAAGGCGCGAGCCTCTAACGGCGTTAAGGTCATATCTTGCCCCCAATGGATCCAATTTGCCGTAGAATTGACTAAGATCCCAATACTCCGGTTGCGATCCAGCGCGGGTTGGATACGATCCATATCCCGACGAAGTGCATTATGCACCAATTCTAAAATTGGTTCTACCGCCGTAGACCCCGGATGGGTTTGTCGGGGGCCTGCGGCCAACAAATTTGGCTGATTTACCGCAGACATAAAAGAATCGGCTGCCGGTGATAAAGACACGATCAATCGCGTATTTAACTTTAAAGCTGAAATACTATCTACTGTAGGAACAGTAGTAGGAGTATCCCCATGCACCGTATTGGACAAGGTTAAATCAGTCAGCATGGGACCCCACATAAAAGGTTTAAGCGACGATACCATGACTCCTTGACTTTTCATAAGGCGCGGTAAGACTTGTACATAGTCAACATGCGCGGGCAACATAACAGAACCTAGAGCAAATTTTTGACTTTGCCAAAACCAAATGAGGACGCAAAAAACATAAATAACGTAAGCCAACGTTACTAGGTAAAAAGCAATTACAGGTAAGTAAGAATAAATCAATACTACATATTGATTAGTATTGTTAACCATCAACTTATTTACTACAAAAACCAAAAGCCCGAAGATAAACGTAAGAAGAACTAAAATTAGGTAAAAAGGAATGGGCTGATTAGTCATGCTGTACCCAAAGCACAGAACAACAAAGACGTAACAAGAGGTTACGCTCATGACTAAAGCCCATAGATAAGACATTACCTTAGTTACTACGGAACCGAAATAAGACATTATAATTAACTTTTTAATATGTAAATTAATGATCGATAAAGTCTTTAAAAACTAATTCCTAGGGTTCCACGAAAGACACAGCATAGATTAAACATTAAGGTCGTAATATGGTGGGTGTTATGGGACTTGAACCCATAGCCGACGGTTTAAAAGACCGCCACTCTACCGTTGAGTTAAACACCCCCTGCAGAAAACTAAAGTGGAGGTAGAGAGAATTGAACTCTCGTCTCATGTGTGCAAAACATAAATTCTACCATTAAACTATACCCCCACTAATACAAAACCTCTATTATAAAAGGGCAAAACAGGGTCAAAAGGGATTTGAACCCTTATTACAAGTGTGTAAGACTAGCGTTCTACCATTAAACTATTGACCCTGTTTTCTTAATACGGTTGCTAGTTTAGCAACCGTACCCTCCCCCAACAAAAGGAATAGCTAAAATCACTACAGCCACGGCTGATTATACGAATCGAGCAATGTTTAAATAAGCTAACGAAAACGGACCGTAATACCGGGTAATACCACGTTATACCCTTCAGCGGTTTTCTGAGTAATAATCCCGCAAGCAAGACAAGCATCACTATCTTCATTAAATACCACCCCGACTGGACTAGGTAAGCTAGCTAGACCAGTGCTGCGATTAGCACAGCCAAGATCAGTCTCGCTACCCGTAACAAAGCTAATTAAGCTATCGTCACTAAGGTTACTAGGCGAATCCACCTTAGCCTGACGGAAGCTTGCCCGCGTCAGTACCACGTCATGACCAACAGCAGTTTGACAAATACCAATATCGTCACTAGATGACGGCAACCCAATGGGGCTAACCACACCAGAGCTTACCGTAGCACGAGCAGCACTAACCGGACTAACAGCATTCTCCGAATCACTAACTACACTCCAGACGCTATGGTCACTAGACGAATCCCCATCACCAGACAAAACAGACACAAAATCAAGAATCGATTTTGAAATCCGAGCATAGTCTGGGTGATACAGCAAAGTACTGAGTTTGTCTAGTTTGTACAAACTGACGGTCTCTGGCTTGCTTACAAATAGCTTAAGATCAATGGGCTGTAGTACAGCTAACGCTTCTTCACGCTGCTCCTGTAAACCACGTAAGATTTGAAGTTTTAGTTGGAGCGGTAGTGGATTCATAAAAACTGGTTCTGGTTGAGTAATATCTAATTCAACTAGCCCTTGCAGTTGTTCATCGGATAGCTTCGGAAATTTAGAAGACAACGCTTGGGCTGGTAAGGATAAAGTACAAGCGACTTTATCGCGGGCCATTTGCGCGTGTAGCACAAGACAATGCCGTTCGTAATAGGTAAAACGAGAGATGCCTGCGGGAAAATAGTCGTTACTACCCATGATCAACGATTTAGATTCTACGTCAGTTAAAAAAAACGTAGGATCACCCGCATTTTGTTTCGCGGTCGCCCCCCGGAATAAAACAACAGCTTGATTATGTCGATCCAGCGCCATTGCCATTGGAACTGGATCAATATTTTGAGCAATTAGCTCGTACACCAAAATTTTATTCGTCTCAGCGTCTAAGGCTTCTTCGAAATTTTCAGCTTCTGGCTTAGCACAATAGGCCGTCCGACATAAGAAAAAAATCACGAAAATCATAGCCGTAAGATAACTAGAAAAAAAAGTAAGCGTGGTTACGATGTGGCTAATGCCTAGGGGATTACACGCAACCACAACGTATAAGTCAAGACAATTTACAGGTAAAATAAATAACTCAAGACAAAGAGCTCGTGATAAAACAAAAAGTCCAAAGGCTAAGAGGAATAGATTGATAAGCAAGGCTAAACTATAAGGTAGACTGAAAGTATTAAAAAAACTAAACGCTAAAACAAAGAAGAATAAATAGCCATAAAGCCGGAGACGACTAGCCGTAGCTAGGCTCCATTTGTGTTGCCCAAACATTTTACGTAAGTTATTCGCATTAAACATTATAGTTCGGTTTTTTTTAATAATTTTTGTCTTTAATCTTATACCTAGAATAACAAAACTAATGAAGAAACGCAAATATATAGAATCGGTAGATCCCTTTTTTAATTTCTACCAGCGGGCGATTATAGGGATCACGTAACATTGGATAGTGCGCGAAATCTCGGCGAAGCCACTCTGAATCATAGAAAACAAATTGCATGCAGCCCGGAGTTTGGGTGTGAATCTTGGCGTGTTGTGAGACTTCTAAAATATGTAGTAAGTCTACATCCCCTTGGAAGACTTTACGTAAATCGTGGTACGCTGCACCATATGGATGGTTATGCGTTTGTACATAAAAATAAGATAAATACCAACGTAAATTCGTTAGTTGATTCCCGGTAAAATAAGTATGAAGCATTGGCTTACCAGCAGCTACATAACAGGGGCGAAGCTTTCGATCAACAGGTTTGCTAAAAATAATAGCATCATGCCGCTCCAGAAAATCATTAAAAGCGCTTAAAAACAAAAAGTTAGTATGTAACTTTTTACTCGAATAAGCCTCTAATTCAATGGGTTTGGCTAAAAAAACAGCACTTTCACCTGAACGAAAATCTGTTGGTAGTTTAAATTTACTATTCCATAAAGGAATGCCGTAATACTGATAAGAATTAATAGAATACGGCGGCCGCTTAGGACCACCCCCTAACGGACGGTATTCAAAATTATACTCAAAAGCACCATCAAAACGAAAACCATAGGTTTCGGAATAATCGGACACTGACATCTTTTTTAAGGTGTCAACATCGACACCACGAAACCCATATAAAAAATCTTTGTACTTCATCGTATTGGTTGCGGTGGCCGCATAGTTGGTTGAGGTAGTAAACGGATGAAAGAAACCCCCTTTAGGATTGGGTTTAAGATTGTCATAGAGTTCTGGCAAATAACTACCATAGGTCTCACGAGGACCCACAGTTAACGCCGTAGCATTACGTGAAGCTACGACAAAATTATCGACTAGTGGTGATAAAGACACACATAACCGCGTGTCTTGTAATAAAGAGTTAAAGGTTACACGCGCGTCTGCCCAAAATTGAAGAGGACCTAAGGGCTTAAAAAGCACTGTAGGCGTTGGAACTTTAATAAAATTATTTAGCGTATCCCCGGTAGGGAAATCGCATGAAGAAACATTGAGTGTTACATTTTCTAACGGAATAATCGTAAAAAAATCCTTCCAAAAAGAGTCACTAACAACAGAAGTTTTTGAAATTTCCGGGAACAGAAATCGATGACAATGTGACAATTTACGATATTCCGAAAAAGGAAACTTATTAGCATTAATACGAGCTGCGGGGGCCCAATCAACTTCAAAAGGTAAAACTTTATTTGGATGTAAACGAGAACCCTGATATAAGTCCGGGGGTCCCATATCACAACTGGCTACCAGATCTGGACTACAAAACAACCAACCCAGGAGTAAGAAAAAGTATAGCAAATAAGAAGCCGCGGGTACGCATGAAGCTAGTGCGGGTAGGTTGGAGTAAATTACAACAAAGTATCGATGGGTATAGGTGACCATTAATTTATTCACCAAAACCACACAAATAATAAAGAACAAACTAAAAATTACCAGAATTAAATAATAAGGTACGGACTGATTAGTAACACTATAAGCGAAGCAGATTACGATAAAAACGTAACACTGCAAGCTAAGCAGTACTAAAGCCCATAGGTATGCTACTAAAACCCAAATTACAACTAAAATGCGTTTCAAGAATAACATAATGATTCTATATTTTAAGTGCGATCACGCTTACTTTGTTTTAATAACAGGCTTATTCCATGCATCACGAACAAGCGGATACACCGTTACAAAACGACGACGCCACTCTTCCTGATGTAAAGTAAATTGAATATTACCTTTGTTCCCGCCCACATAGTCAAGATCTTGTGAGACTTCAAGAATATATAACAAATCTAGATCACCGGAATAGGCGCCTTTTAACAACTGATAGCCATAAAGGTGGTTATGGGTTAAACTAAAAAATAGCATAAATACCAACTAATTCATCAGACTTAGGAAAAAAAGAGCGTTCAAACGTATAATCCGGGCGCGTAATAACAATATTACGAACAATGGCCTGTAATAAGAAAGAAAACTAACCGCCAATAGCAATAAATTGACAAGAAAGATTAAGCTATAGGGAAGACCCAAAACTAAAATGTTAACTAGACTAAAGGCTAAAATAAAAAATACATAGCCGACTCGCCGTAGCTAAGCTCCAATTATTATGTTTAACCATTTTAGCGTATAATTTAGCAAAAGTAAACACGACTGGAACTAAGCGGACTAAATAAACTACCACTATAACCTGTTACTACTGAGCGCGTCCATAGTAAAGCTTAGATACGAGTATCAAATAACAAAAACCAAAGGTAAGAAAGAACGACAACAAGAACAACAGAAAAAACAAGAAATAAAAAAACTGAGGTGGTGGCTCAAAGCCACCACAAGTTGGTTCTAAACCAGTTGAACTAACTCAGACCTAACATTATCCAGCGACAGGTTCCCCTACCGCTACCTTGTTATGACTTCATTTCGATTAACAATTGCCTGCTCGAAGACTAATCTATACCACACTTAGCTATAAACTAACGGGTTATAAACTTAGTGTAATCTCTGTCGACCTCCGCCTCCCAAAACGTGACAGGCAGTGTGTACAAGACCCGGAAATTATTCACCAGCGGAAAGCTAACGCCGATTACTATCCATTCCTCCTTCATGCACTCGAGTTGCAGAGAACAATTGGTACTGTGAGAAGTTTTCTTGATTGGCTCAGACTTCTCATCCTTGCATCCTTTTGTCATTCCCCTTGTCGCACATTTGTAGCCCAGTCCATCTACATCATAAAGACTTGACGTCATCTCAAGCTTCCGACCGTGGCGGTACACTACTATCCATCAATGCCACACTGGACATCAACTACAACTAGCGTCTGAGGTTGCGTTCGTAATTACAGCTAAGAATGAACCCGAAGAGTCACCACACGAACTTACGACAGCCATGCAATAGCTCGGGTTCTTATAACAATTTGCAACTCCACTCTCATGAAGATTCAAGAACCGACAAGGTAGAGTGCGTCTAACATGACCTTAGTTACATTAAACAACTTAAACTCACTGGTAAGGTTTTACGTGGAGCATCGTATTAAACAACATGCGCCATAGATTGTGCGGATCCCCGTCAATTTTTTTAAATTTCAGTCTTGCGACCGTACTCCCCTAGCGGCAAATTTAACGCCTTAGCTATACCACCAGTGTAAACCTTTACTTCGACCTTACCGAGATCTATCTAACACCAACAATGAATCTGCATCGTTGAGGGCATGGACTACCAGGGTCTCTAATCCTGTTTGATCCCCATGCTTTAGTACGCTAGCGTCAGTTTTACCTAGATAGGCGCCTCCGCCACTGGTGTTCCGAAAAGTTTCACAGCATTTCATTGCTCCTCTTTACATACCCCTATCTTATATAAACTCTAGATAAACCCCACATCTCAAACTTCTACCCTTGCCGGCCAGTCTTTCTACGAGCGTCAGCCATTTATCCGCCAAGGTACCCTATACGCCAAGTCACTATGAATAACGCTTGTTCCTCTCGTCTTACCGCGGCTGCTGGCAC
>Ga0157549_1039055_pt1 | contig 12038 bp, 1 predicted proteins | sample GEODES039metaT_FD_106779 | JGI IMG/M metagenome (GOLD analysis project Ga0157549, IMG submission 106779) | Oligotrophic lake water microbial communities from Sparkling Lake, Wisconsin, USA - GEODES039 metaT (Metagenome Metatranscriptome) | ecosystem: Environmental > Aquatic > Freshwater > Lake ... | reverse complement strand
GGCGTTTTTCGTCCGGTGAGTGTGTTTTTTCGATTTGGAATCCGGCACCAACGCTGGCATCGGGTTAACCCTTAAGAGATTACGATCATGGCTATTTCTGGTTTGAGCACGGCGCAGTTTTCGGGTCTCGCAACTTCGGTAATGGCAGCACTGGATGCTGACGATATCGCTGTAATTGCGAATCAGGTCTCGACCTTGAGAACCGACCAGGTTGCTACGATTAGTACGATAGCCATCGGGGCGCTCACCAGCGATCAGTTCGCCAACTTCTACAGCGAACAGATCGCCGCGATTACCTCGGCACAGATCGGATACCTCGATCCGACGAACGTGGTTCCCAATATCTACGTCACCGGGGTCGTGGCTTTCTCAGACGGCGCGATCCGTGGATTTAACCAAGACCAGACACGCGCCCTGACAACAGAGCAGTTCAGCGCACTTGTAACGTCCCAGTACGCAGGGCTAACAAGGGACCAAGTTTCCGCGGATTATCTTTCGACGGCGCAGGTTGCTGCCCTTGAGTCAGATGACCTCGCTGCCATCACGACCGCCGCGATCCAGGGGATTTCAGTCCCGGACCTGCGGCCGGCGGCTATCGTTGCGGCTCTTACAACAGCTCAAATTGTTGCTCTCACAGAGGAACAGTTCGGTCGGGTCTCGCGCGGGCTGTTCCAGGAGTTGCAGGCCTCCCAGGTCGAAGCGATCCAAACCTCCGATGTGCTCCAGCTGAACGTGTCCACGATTATCAGCAGCCAGATTGCAAGCTTGTCGACAGCTGCTATCGCAGCCTTGGACGGGGGTGTCCAGGTCGCTAGCCTCTCCGCTGGGCAATTTGAGGTTCTATCAACAGCGCAGGTGGCGGCCCTGGGGTCGACTCAATTCGGCTCATTCACTGTGGGACAGGTCGCCAGCCTCGACGCACTTGCCACCACTGATTTCATTGCTGCGATCGGCGCCGATATCGTCGGGCTGACGAACATCGCGTCACTCGGTACCGATTCTGTTCAGGCTCTAACCACCCTCGAAGTCGCGGCGATTTCTGTTGACTTCGGGCAAGTCAATGCTCTCAAGACGAGTCAGATAGCTGCACTGCTGACTGACCAGGTTCGGGCGCTGGGATCTGCTCAGGTTGGGGCTATTTCGCCAAATCAGGCGGTGGCGTTCAGCGACGCGATCTCGGCGATCACTACAAGCGCTATTCAAGGACTCCTTCAAGGCCCTCTGAGCGCGCTGACTACGGTTGGAGTGACATCACTTACCACGGCTCAAATTGTTGCCTTGACGACGGATCAGTTCGGCTACTTCTTAGACAGGCAAATTGCTAATTTGTCTCCGTCTCAGGTTGTCGCTATTCGAACTGACGATGTCAGGTCAATTTCGGCATCTACGTTCGCGTCCTCGTCCATCGCGTCGCTCTCTACGAACGCGATTGCTGCGCTCTCGGCAGATGCACAAATCTCGGCGCTGTCGACCCGTCAGATTCAGCTGCTGACCACTGGTCAGTTCGTAGCGTTGACGAGCGGTCAAATCGTATCTTTGTCGGATACAAGTGTCGCTGCGATTCAGACGGCCAACGCGGTTGCAATCGGCGCGGACATTGTTGCTCTGGGCAATATCGTTCGACTGACGACCGCTTCGATTGAAGCATTGGCGAGCTCACAGGTTCAGGCGCTGGGGACCACACAGATTCAAAGTTTGACGGTGACCGCTCAGATTGACGCGCTGTCGACGAGCCAGGTCCGGGCGTTGAGCGGAGACCAGGTCGCAACGCTGGTGGATACGCAGGTGGCCGCGATTGGCGCCGACATCTCGGCGCTGTCTTTACCGGAAAGAATCACAGCGCTTTCAGGGCTGACGACGGTTGAAGTTCAGTCCCTAACGACCACTCAGTTCGTGGCGATGACAGCGGCGCAGTTCACGCAGTTGACTGGCGACCAGGTCGCGGCGATTGAGTCGTCCGATGCGATCGCCATTGGTTCAATCGACATTGTGTCCTTGACTGCGATCGCGTCGCTGGCAACTGGTTCGATCGCAGCGTTGACAACGGCGGAGGTGACCGCGCTGACCACTGCGCAGATCGCTTCGCCTTTGGGGACAGCCCAGATGTCGGCGCTTTCAAGCCAGCAGCTTGGGGCTCTGAATTCAGCCCAGTTGTCGAACCTCGCTCCAAATCAAGTTTCAGCGATCGGCCAGGACATCGTGGGTGTTCTATTACCCCAAAACCTCAGTGGCGATGCCATCGGGGTTGGCCTTAGAACCGATCAGATTCAGATACTTACGACTGTGCAGTTTGGCGCATTGACCGCGACTCAGTTTGGCCAGCTAACGGGCAATCAGGTCGCAGCCATTGGTTCGGCGGGCGCGGTGGCGATTGGTGCGACTGACATTGTGTCTTTGACCAATATTGCTTCGATGTCGACCGGGTCTTTTGCTTCGTTGACGACTGCCGAGGTGGCAGCGCTGGCAACCTCGCAAATCGTTTCGCCCCTCGGCACGTCTCAGATTCTCGCGCTTTCGACCCGGCAACTTGCGGCGCTCAATTCCGCTCAGTTAGGAAACCTGGCTGCGGAGCAGGTTAGTGCAATTGGTACGGATATCGTAGGGGTCCTTCTTCCGCAGAACCTGAGTGGCGAAGCCATCCTGAGTGGCCTCACCACCCAGCAGGTTGACGCGCTCAGAACCTCCCAGTTCCTTGCTCTGACATCGGCGCAGTTTGGCCAACTAACCGGCAATCAGGTTGCCGCAATTGGGTCCGCAGGCGCGGTTGCTATCGGCGCAACTGATATCAGTTCATTGACCAACATCGCCTCGATGTCGACCGGATCGTTTGCTTCGTTAACGACTGGCGAGGTCGCGGCACTGATCACAACGCAAATTTCGGGTTTGCTGTCCACTCAAATCAGTGTGTTAGGGACTCGGCAGTTTGCTGCATTGGGCACCGATCAAATTGCGGCCATCAGCCAGGGTCAGTCTGGGGCGATTGGAAGTTCCTCTTCAGGCATTTTGGCACCTCAGGATCTGACGCTTGCTGCTATTCAAGGCCTGACTTCGATCGAGGTCGCTTCCTTCAAGACGTCGCAAATCCAGGCCTTGACCTCGAATCAGTTCACAGCGTTGACAAGCGCCCAACTGGTTGGTCTAGGAACCAATCAGATTCGAGCGATTGCGTCAAATGATATTCAGGGGCTTTCAATTGATTCGTTGACCGCTGGTGCGCTCCTCAACAATGTATTCGCGCTTGCAACTGGAACTGTTGCCGCGCTATTGGATACCCAAGTCAGTGCACTGACGACTGGACAGATCCAGGCTCTCGATACCGCGCAGTTCGATGCATTGACCTCCGCCCAGTTCGCTGTATTGTCCGGCAACCAGGTCGTCGCAATTGGAACTGCAGGCGCGGTTGCGATTGGTGCCACCGACATCGTGTCGCTGAGCTTAATTGCGTCGATGACGACTGATTCGATCGCAGCCCTGAGCACTGCTCAAGTGACGGCACTCACTCCACAGCAGGTATTGTCGCCCTTGGGTACGGCTCAGATGCTGGCGCTTTCGACCCGGCAACTTGCCGCACTTAATTCAGCCCAGTTGGGGAATCTCACAGCAGAGCAGGTGGCTGCAATCGGGACCGATATCACCGGAATCGCGTTGCCGCAGAATTTGACCGCTAGTGTGGTGCAAACCGGGCTGACCACCGACCAGGTTCAAGTACTCAGGACGGCTCAGTTTGACGCGTTGACGTCGGGGCAATTTAGTCAACTAACTGGCAGCCAGGTTGCAGCAATTGGAACTGCTGGTGCGATTTCAATCGGTGCCGCGGATATCGTTTCGTTGACGAATATCGCGTCGATGACGACCGACTCCATCGCAGCCCTGGTTACTGCTCAAGTGAACGCACTTACAGCGGCGCAGATCGTTTCGCCGTTGGGTACTGCCCAGATGTTGGCACTTTCGACCCGGCAGCTTGCAGCGCTCAATTCAGCCCAGTTGGGGAATCTCACAGCAGCGCAGGTGGCTGCAATCGGGACCGACATTACTGGAATCGCGCTGCCGCAGGACCTGACCTCAACGGTGGTAAGAACTGGCCTGACAACGGATCAGCTGCAGGCACTCAAAACGTCACAGTTTGATGCGTTGACCTCGGCTCAGTTCACGGTTTTGGAAGCTAGCCAGGTTGCCGCAATTGGAACCGCGGGTGCAATTGCGATTGGCGCTGCTGATATCGTTTCCTTGACCAATATTGCGTCGATGGCGACCGGATCGATTGCTGCGCTGACGACGGCTGAGGTTGCCGCAATTACTTCGGCCCGTGTAGCGGAGTTGACCACAGGACAAGTCGAGGCTCTCAAAACCTCGCAATTCGATGCTCTCACTTCGGCGCAGCTGGATGTATTGAAAGCAGAGCAGGTTGCCGCGATTGGATCATCTGGTGCGATCGCAATTGGTGCGACCGATATCGTTTCCTTGACGAATATCGGTTCGCTTTCGACTGCCTCGGTCGCAGTACTCACAACCACCGAAATGGCCGCTGTCCTAACTACTCAAGTCGAGAAGTTTGGTACAGCGCAGATTGAAGCCCTCGGAACGCGGCAGTTCGCGGCGTTCAACTCGGCGCAACTCGGGACTTTGGTCGCGGCACAGGTGACCGCGATTGGGACCGACATCACTGGGGTTCTGCTCCCGCAGGATTTGACTACAAGCAGCCTCGAATCGGGGTTGGCGACTGACCAGGTTCGGGCACTCAAAACCTCCCAGTTCGACGCGCTGACCTCGAACCAGTACGCTGCATTGACAACTGGCCAGGTTGCTGCAATCGGATCGGCAGGCGCGATTGCCATTGGTTCGGCAGATATCGTGTCGCTGACCAATATCGCCTCCATGGCGACAGGTTCGGTTGCAGTACTGACGACCGCTGAAGTGGCTGCTATATCACTCACCCAAGTGGGCTCATTGGCCACAGCGCAACTCGAGGCGCTCGGGACGAAGCAGCTCAATGCACTTTCAGCGGATCAAGTTGCAACGCTCGTGGCAGATCAGGTCGCTGCAATCGGAACAGATGTGACGGGGGTCCTGCTGCCGGAAAACCTCACGAACTCGGCTGTTGTTGGCTTGACGACCCTGCAGATGCAGGCGCTCAAAACCTCGCAGTACGATTTGCTGACTGCGACCCAGTTTAATCAGCTGACCACTGCCCAAGCGGGGGCCATTCAGTCGGCGGGCGCGATTGCAATTGGTGCGACCGATATCGTCTCGCTGACGAACATTTCAGGGATGGCAGGGGCCACGATTGCAGCCCTTGCGACCAGCCAAGTCGCCGAGCTGAGCGCTACTCAGGTGACGTCGCTGCAAACTACTCAGGTCGGATCTTTGCTGACACGCCAGTTCGCCGTGCTGAACGCAACTCAGACTGCTGCGCTGACTTCAGGGCAGGTCGTTGCAATTAGTGGCAACATTCAGGGACTCTTGTCACCGGCAAGTCTCACGACTTCAGCTGCAGCGGGATTGACCGCAGCCGTCGTCGGGTCAATGTCTACCTCACAGATCCAGGCGCTTGCGACAGCGCAGTTTGCGACGTTTACAACTGCACAACTCGTCAATCTTGTGTCGACGCAGCTTGGTGCGATTGAAGGGGATGATGCCCGGGCAATCTCGGTTAACACATTGACCTCTGGTCTGCTGGTTACAGGCATTGCCGCGTTCTCGGGTGACACCGTGAGCGTGTTGTTGACATCTCAAGTCGCTGCGCTAACGACGAGGTCAATCCAGGAGCTCACGACGGCTCAATATGCGTCGATGACAAGTGAACAGCTCGGTGCACTGACAAGCGTTCAGGCTGGGGCTTTGCTGACGGCATCCATCCCCGCGTTTGGCGAAGACGTTGTCGGCTTGAGTGTCATCAAGGCCCTCACAACCGATAGGATCCAGGCACTCACCTCGAGTGAAGTCTCCGTCCTTTCGTCTGGCCAGTACTCGAGTCTTACGACAGGGCAGTATTCCGCGTTCACGACGGATCAGGTCAGCGCACTCGAGGCGGCGCAGTTTGCCTCGATTACAACCGCCTCGCTCTCGGCGCTCGGGACCACATCGATCTCGCTGCTATCGACGTCATTGGTCCAAAAGTTCGCTACTGGGCAGATTGCGGCACTCGCAACGGGTCAAATTGCGGCACTGACCACCACACAGTTCTCTACCTCTGGCCTGACTAGCCGCCAACTCGCCGCGTTCACGACGACTCAAGCTGCTGCGATTGAGCCAGACGATGCGTTGACGATCGACGTGGCCAGGCTGCCGTCGCTGACCAACATCAGCGGTCTGCTAGCGAACGTGTTGAACACATTAACGACAAGCCAGATCCTTGCGTTGTCGCAAGCGCAGATTCGAACACTGGCGACTGCAGCGGTCAGCGTACTTGCCACCAGTCAGTTGTCTGCCATCACGACAGCTCAAGTCAGTGCCTTTAGTTCGGTACAGGTCCCGGCACTCACTGACAACGGGGTTGTCGCGATTGGGACAGATATCAGCGCATTGGGCAGTTTCAACTTGCTCTCCGCGGCCAAGCTGTCAGCGTTGACGACCGACCAGTGGGCGGCCATTGTCTCGAGTCAGGTCTCTGGGCTGAGCGCATCTCAAACCGTTGCAATTGCGACTGAGGACGTGGCTGGGCTCCGGACGAGCGTTATCGCGAACCTTGGAGGGTTGTCTGGGGTCCCGACGGACTCAATTCAAGCGCTCAGTACACTTCAGTTCCGTGCGCTGACTTCAGCGCAGATCGCCGCCTTTGCAACGGCGCAGTTCAACGCGCTCAGCACAGCTCAGGTTGCGGCGATTACCGCGGCCCAGGCGGTCGGGATCGAAGGTTCAGACGCTGCTGCCCTTGGCACTGCCAAGGTCACATCCTTGGGTGTACTGTCAGCGATGACGACTGCCAACTTCTTAGGGTTGTCAACCGATCAGGTTCAGGCTCTCAGTACTGCCCAGATCGCAAGTCTCACGACATCGCAGATTGCAGTGCTGGATTTCGCGAAGAACCCAATCGCGGCTTTAACTTCTGCCGAGTTGCCGGCTTTGTCAGCGACTCAGGCGGCGGCAATTACCCCTGCAGCGATCACAGGCATCAGTTCCTTTAACGTTGCGTACCTCACCAACATTCAGGGCTTGACCACTTCGACGGTGGGAACACTGTTTACCAGTCAGATTGCTGCGCTGACTTCTGCGCAGTACGTTTCGTTGTCTGCAGTTCAGTTCGGTGCACTCAACACGGCCCAAGTCGTTGCGATTTCTTCAAGCGGGGTAACTGCGCTTTCGGGTACGAAGGGCGACCTGAATGCACTCTCAAGGCTAGACCTTCTTGCGACGGCGACCATCTCCGGGCTGACTTCCTCGTCCATTGCGAACTTGTCGACAACGCAGATCTTGGCGCTGGATACCGCTCAATATGCTGCGTTGACCTCGAGCCAGTTTGTTGGATTGGCGGCTGCTCAGGTTGCAGCGCTAACGACGGAAGATGCTCGGGCGATCAGTACAGATTTGATCGGGGTGACCACAGTTGCGTCCCTGTCCTCTTCGGCGTTCACCAATCTGGCCACATCGCAGCTCAACGTCCTTCGAACGGCACAGCTTGCTTCGCTCACGACTACTCAGATCCGACTGATGGATACTGCTCAGGTCTTTGCTCTAACTTCGTTGCAAGTCGGCAGTCTCAGCGCGACTCAGGTTGGGGCCTTTGCCGCCGGAATCTCTGGCGTCGACGTCAACGCGGTTTCCTCGCTGAAAAACCTGGGTTCATTGGCCAGCAGCGCGGCAGCCGCTTTGACCAGCCCGCAAATCGCCAAACTGGGTACCGCGCAGGTGGCTGTACTCACGAACACGTCGATTGGTGCCTTGGCGACTGCAGCAGTCCAACAGCTTACGACCGATCAATTGGGTGCACTGAACACCAGTGCAATGAGCGTGTTCTCAGGCGATCAGATTGCCGCGGTTGGCACGAATATTCCCTCTCTTGCTAGGGTTAATGGCCTCTCGACCTCAGCTTTCCTCGGCATTACAACCGCGCAGTTTGCGACTTTGACAACCCGGCAGATCGCTTCGCTTCAGACTGGGCAAATTCGCGTTCTGGACTTTGGAAATAACCAGATCGCTGCGTTGACCTCCGTTCAAGCGGCGGCGTTGGCCGTGGGACAGGTTGCAGCGATTCAGCCGAGCGCCGTGACCGGCATCCTTTCCGGAAGCCAGGTGATGGCGTCACTCACCAATGTGGCGTCTCTCACATCGACAGCGTTTGGGGTGATGCTGACCTCCCAGATCGAGGCGTTGACTACCAGTCAGTTCGGGCTTGTGACTGCCGTTCAACTTGCTTCGCTGTCATCCGCCCAGGCGGCTGCGTTGGAGAGCCGTGACCTCGCCGCGATACCAGTGGCGAAGCTGACTTCGTTGGCAAATGTTGGCTCGCTAACGACTGGTGCAGTGACGGCTTTGACGACGACTCAGATCGGTGCGCTCGCTACAAACCAGATGGCGGCCTTGGCTACTGCTCAGGTTGAAGCCATGACTTCAAGGCAATTTGCCGCACTCGTGGCGAGGCAAGTCGCTGCGATCGAGGCAGTTGATGTGGTCGCCGTTGGATCTGCTGATATTGCTGCGCTGTCCAATTTTGGGTCGCTCACCACTGCAGCAATTCGGCTTCTCGAGACCCGCCAACTCGCTTCGCTGACCACGGGTCAGGTGACTGCACTGACAACCCGTCAATTGGTTACGCTCGAGAACCAGCAGTACACCGCTTTGAACTCGAGGCAGTTGGGCGTGCTGGCTCTGACTCAGGTCTCTGCAATTCAAACTTCGCAGATCACTGGGATTTCTTCCCTCAACACCACTTACCTGACCAACGTGGCCGCCCTCTCAACGGCTACGGTGTCGACACTATCGACCGACCAGGTGCCTGCACTGACAACGGTCCAAATCCGTTCTCTCGGTACGAGCTCGGTGGCGGCACTTTCGACCGGTCAGTACTCGGTGTTTACGTCCAAACAGCTACCTGGATTGTCGACAGCACAGGCGGCTGCATTGTCAAGTGCTCAGGTGGTTGCGCTGGGGACGGTCAACATCAATAGCCTGGCGTCGGTGTCGGCCCTCAAGTCCTCAATTTCGGCAACTTTGGGTACTGATTTGGTCGCGGCCTTGGGTACGAGCCAGATTAGAGGACTGACGACTGGTTTCTTGTCGGTGCTCAAAACCGCTCAGTTCGATGCGCTGTCTTCTTCTCAGGTTTCAGCCCTGACAACCGGGCAGGCTCCGGTGCTTTCGACGGCAAGTATCGTTGCGATTGGCGCAACGGATATCCAGGCGTTCTCGAGCATTACGGCGTTGACCACGTCTGTGGTAGGCGGACTGACGTCTAGTCAGGTGTTGGCGCTTCAAACCAGTCAAGTGAGGGGACTGCCAACCACTCTGATACAGGCGATGTCAACGGCTCAGTTTGTAGCACTCACTTCGCTGCAACTGTCGTCGCTTTCGACCACGCAGGTGGCAGGGTTGTCATCAAGGTCGATTGTGGCGATTGGGGGCGACATTGTTGGGGTCACTGGAATCGCGGCCTTGGCGACGACACCGACGAGAGCGCTGACGACAGCTCAGGTTCAGAGCCTGTCGACCACGCAGATCGTTGAAATGACGACGGCCCAGTATTTGGCTCTGACGTCAGGGCAGTTTGCGGTGCTCTCGGTCAATCAGGTGACCAGCCTGGCGACGAACGACGTAAGGGCTATTTCGTCTGCGAATATCCCGGCGCTGCCAAACATTTCGTCGCTGAGTTCGGGTGCGATTGCAGCGCTGACTACAGTTGCTGTTCGAGCGCTAACGACCGCGCAGATTGCAGCTCTCACGAGTGCGCAGATCGGGGGGCTTTCCAAGATCACGGGAGTCTCTCTGACAGCGATCCAGACCCAGGCGCTTCATGCTAATAGCGGGTTTGCGCTTGCATCTTCGGCGGGTCTCCTGACCGCCGGCAGGCTCTCACCGATGGCGCTTGACCTGGACGACAACGGAGTTCGCACCGTGTCAGTCGTAGCCGGAGCGGTGTTCGACGTCGACGCCGATGGCGTCTCAGAGAGCGTCGGCTGGTTGTCAACCGCGGATGCTTGGCTTGCCCTGGACCGCGATAGCAACGGCTTGATCGACGATGGACGTGAGCTCTTCGGTGTCGGCACATTCATGCCTGATGGTTCAAAAGCGCTCGATGGATTTGCCGCCCTCCGTGTGATGGATACCAACGGGGATGGGGTGATTGACGCCAATGACGCTGGCTTTAACAGTCTCTCGGTCTGGGTGGATGCGAATGCCAACGCCAAGACCGATGCGGGTGAACTGCGGACCTTGCGTCAGGCTGGGATCGACTCGCTTTCCCTGGTCGCCAAGCCAACCGCGATCATCGATCAGGGCAACCTGATCGGATTGATGGGTAGTTACACGACGACCGACGGCCGTACGCATGAGATGGCTGATGTGTGGTTGACGGCTAACCCGCTCGGTGTTCGCGTTGTTGACCTGTCTGCAATCGATCACGGGGCCGCGAACGCCGGCAGCTTGGGTCGGATTACCTTTACCGGTAATGGAGCCGGGGACACTCTCAAAGTATCGCTGGGAGATGTTCTCAGCTTCGGCGAGGCGTCTGTGGTTGCTGGATCCTCGTTGGGGGACCCCGGCGTGGCCAAGCAAATGGTCGTTAGCGGCGAGGCCCAAGACACTGTTCAACTGTCCGACGCAGCGAGCTGGACGATGTCTGGGACAACGGTGATCGGCGATGCGTCTTACCGGGTGCTCACACAAGGGTTGGCTCAACTCTTGATCGAGGACAAGGTCAAGATCGTCACTGTTTGATGGGTTTGAGGGCGGGGCAAGCGGGGCGCCTCTAGACAGGGGTGCCCCGATAACACCGTGATCGGTGGACCGGATCAGATCTGCGACATCTGTTGGTTGATGGCACTAAATTTGGGGCGGTTTTTTGGATACGCGAGATTACTCGGCGCTGACGACGTCTCAGGTTGCAGCACTCACCAAGGATTTAGTGAGTGCTGCCACGACGGCGCAGGTTCGCGGGCTTGGCGATTCCAATCTCGCGATCCTGTCCACTAGCCAGATCTCGGGTCTTACAACTGCCGGCATTCAGGCGCTGTCAATTACCCAGTTCGACGCGTTGACGCCGCGCCAACTCGCGGGCCTCAGCGCGAGTCAGGTTGGTGCGATTCTGACTGAAGGCGCCGTCGCGATTGGCGCTGCCGACATCAAGTCGCTCGCGAATATTGCGTCGCTGACAACCGCCGCGTTGACGGCATTGACGTTTGAAGAAGTCGGAGGGCTGTCCTCACGCCAGATTCAGGATCTGAGTACGCTCCAGTTCGTGGCTCTGACGTCCACGCAGTTTGGGGCGTTCCGCAGTGCGCAGGTGTCCGCGATTGGCAGTGATGCAGCGATCGCGATTGGTGCGGGTGATATTGCATCACTTGCGTCCATTGGATCGCTGGGTACGGGCAGTTTTGTGTCGCTCACGAGTGCGCAGTTACTGGCGCTGACGACCTCGCAGTTTGATGCGGTGACGGGTAATCAGCTTGCGGCGCTGAGTTCGGCGCAGGTGTCGGTGATTGCGACCGATGATGTGGTGGCGATTGGCGCAACGGACATCAAGTCGCTCTTGGGCATTGCTGGCTTGGGCACGGGTGCGGTTGCGGTGCTGACCTCGGGCGAGATTGGTGGCCTGACGACAGGTCAGATTGTTGCGTTGACGACCGCCCAGTACAAAGCGCTCACGAGTGATCAGCTGGGTGCGCTCAAGACAGGGCAGCTGGGTGCGATTCAGTCCGATGATGTGCAGGCACTGGGTGGGGCGCTTGTGGCGCTGCCTGGAGTGGGGTCACTGGCCCCAGGGGCCATACCGCTGTTGGACACCGCAACGATCGCGTCGTTGTCGACCCTGCAGATCCAGGGATTTACCTCGCGCAATGTGTCGGCGCTCAACACCGCGCAGTATGTGGCACTGACGTCCACGCAGT
>Ga0157549_1266463_pt1 | contig 12213 bp, 1 predicted proteins | sample GEODES039metaT_FD_106779 | JGI IMG/M metagenome (GOLD analysis project Ga0157549, IMG submission 106779) | Oligotrophic lake water microbial communities from Sparkling Lake, Wisconsin, USA - GEODES039 metaT (Metagenome Metatranscriptome) | ecosystem: Environmental > Aquatic > Freshwater > Lake ... | reverse complement strand
CACTGACGAAGGGAGTTCAAGAAGGATTACCGTGAGTTGTGTCATCAATGGCTGCTGCTGGAAGCCCTGTAAGACCAGCTGATGCTGCCGAAGCAACGCAGAAGAAGACGTTTCAACGTTGGATTAATGCAAAGCTGGTTGCTGCTGGAAAATTACCAATCTTAGATATTTCGCGAGATCTATCGTCTGGAGAAAAGTTCGCTGAGCTTTTGTTGGCAATTTCTGATCCCTCTGGCCCTATAAAATTAGGCACAATATCATCTATAAGCGCTACAGCCAACCCAGCTGCAGTCTATCTCAAAAAGGTAGGAAATGTGGGTGAATGCCTCAAATTCATTCAATCGAACAAAGTGCGTTTGGAGAACATTGGACCTGAAGATATGGTGGGCAAGGGCGATTCCCCTCCATCGCTGAAGCTCACTCTAGGCTGCGTTTGGAGTATCATCGACAAATGGGATATTTCAAATATTTCAGAAGAAAACTCGAACTCGAAGGACGCGCTGCTCAAGTGGTGTCAACGCAAGACGAAAGATGCATTATACAAAGATAAAGGCGTGAGTATTTTGAACTTCGATCGCAGCTGGAAAGATGGTCTTGGTTTCTGTGCTCTCATCCATGCGCATAAACCCGGTCTCATCCCTTTCGAGACGCTCAGCCCGGCAAATGCCGCTTACAACCTCGAGTTGGCTTTCAAGACCGCGGAGGACCTCGGCATTCCTCGGTTTATGGACGTGGAGGATATAACAGACAACGTCAAGCCTGATGACAAAAGTATCATGTCCTACGTTGCCCAGTACTTTAAGTATTTTTCACTTGGCAACAAAGCCGATTTGGCCGCCAAGAGCATCGCCTCCATGGCAAAATTCAACAAAGAGATAAAAGATGCTGAAGATGAGTACCTCTTGGCTGTGAAACCCTTAATTGCTTGGGTAAAAGCTAAAACCGAGTGGCTCACACAGCTTGACTGCAAGAACTCTCCAGAAGAGACCAAGTCTGTTTACCAAGCCTTCAATGTTTATCATAACGACGAAAAGCCTGCTAAAGCTATTGAATTCTCTCGCGCGGAGAATCTTTTCAACGCACTGCAGCTTCGTTTGCGCTCAGCCAACCGACCCCCTTTCGAACCCGGCATTGGCTTGTCGATGAATGAACTCGATGTATTGTGGGCAGATCTCGGCAAAATTGAGCATGAAAAGAGCATGTATATCAACTCCGAGCGGAAGCGACAAGAGCGCATCGCGGAGATTGAGGCAATGCTGAATCAGAAGATAAAGAGTATTCAGGAGTGGACTGCAAAGAAGCAGGAGTACCTGACCAAAAAAGAGACTATCACGTCTATTACCGCAGCTAACACCATGTTGAAGCTCCAGGAAAGCTTTGAGAAGGAGTACAAGTCAAACCGTACCCGTTTGGAGCCCCTGGATGTATTTATCCAGCAACTCACATCTTTGAACGCGTCAAAAATTCAACAGTCTAAGCAGTCGTCTGGTGAAGTGCGATCGTCGTGGGACAAGTTGCAGCAATTAAGCGAAGCAAAGCGAGAGTTCATTGAAAGTGGATTGGCGCGTGAAAAGGCCAAAGATAGCGCTTGCAAAGAATATGCTGAAATCGCCAAAGACGGTCGCTCAAAGCTCAAGAACAAGCTCCTGGGTCTAAAAAAGACAGGTTTTGGGTCTACGAAGAGCGAAGTGCAGCACTATGAGAAGGTGATGAATGACGAAGAGCGCGAAATCTCTGCCGACGCTGAGAAAATCCGCCAAAATCTCGATAAAGCTATGGATGCCATGGTTGCGCTGGGTATGAGCGAAGATGAGAAGTACCGCTACACTTCTGTTAAGATCCAAGATGTGATGGATAGCCACAAGGAGCTTAAGGTAGCCCTGGAGCTGCGTCGTGCCGACTGGCTTAAGGCGCTGGAACAGCAGGAAAAGATGGAGCAGAAACGTCAGGAATACGCCAATCTCGCTTTGTCACTCGAAGCTAAAATTCGACGTCGTGCTAAAGAAGCAGCGTCGTATGACGATGGGGATGCTGGAACCATTTTCAAGGCGATCCACTCAACTTGCTCTGAATTGAAGGAGCCCAATGAGTGCCTTGAGGTCATCAAAGCCGAATACAACATGGACGAAATCAACGCGGAACTTCAAGCTATCGAACGAGTCGATCGTGAGTGTCGCGAGATGGGCATTACTTCAAACGAGTATACCACAATAGAAGTCCCGAAGTTAGCAGCAGACGTCAAGTTTCTTTCTCTATGGGTGACAAACTTCAAGTCTGAGCTCGCAACAGAACAGTTGGAAAAAGAGCGCTACCAGGCAGAAAGCTCACAACTGTTCAAAGAGCTGCAGAAATGCATTGAGCAATTGGCTGACATGGCAGCGCTTGCTGATAACTCGCTAGCGGGCGTAACTGTTGCCCTGAAAAATTTTCAGGCCTGGAGAATGAACGACAAATCGAAATATTCCTCGCAGCTTTTAAAAATAAAACAACTGTTTAATCGTATTCAGAAGCGCATCGATGATGGACCCGAACAAGAAAATCTCTTCATGGTTCGTCCTCGTTACGAACCCAGCACCGACAAGGCCAAACTAGACTCCGCGTGGTCGCGTCTGGAAAAAGCGGAGCAGGAGCGTCTTAGTAAACTTGAGAAGGAAGCCGCCGTGCAGTCTACGCTCGAGCAACTTTCGCGAGCATTCAACGCCAGTGCCAGCGAGCTCGACCAGTGGATCCAAGCCACTCAGTTCTACCTTAAGCAGACCGAAAAAATCGAGACCCTCGAGACCGCCACTTTGCAGCTCACATCGTTTGACAATATTGTTGCCACCTTTAAGATCTACGAGGAGAAGCGAAAAACGCTGGAGAAAATGGCGGCCGACATTGCTGCTTGTTCCACTTTCGCTGGCAAATACAAAAAGCTTCCTGACGTTGAGGAGCATCTAAAACTGTTGCAGAGCCAGTTCGAGGAGCTACCCGCCTTGCAGCAGGCCAAGCACCAAGCTCTTACTGAAGCTCGAATTCGCGAGCAGGAAAAAGAAACCGCTCGCTTGGATTTCGCTCAGATCGCTGGCGATCTCAAGAGCTGGTTAAAGCAAGCCACGCTGCGTATCAATATTGGCACCGGTGGCTTCGGGACCACCCTTTCTGAGGTGCGAGCAAAGGGTGTTGATATGAAGGTCGAAGTCGAGAGTGTCAACAGCCAGGTTGCCAGCAAAATGGACGAGATGATCGTGCGCTGGAATCGTCTCAAGGAGCTCGGAGTGAGTAGTGATGATTTGGGCCATACAACAATCACTTGTGAGGAGCTGGAGAGTCTGCAGCACCAACTGGTTGATCGCCAGAATATCCGCGACCGGCAATGGCAGGAAGAGCTGGCCAAGCAAGAGCAGATGGAGACAGCTCGTCTCACCTTCGCTTCGGCTGCCACCAGCCTGGAGTACGCCATTTCTAACATAAAATCGTCACTGGAGCAACTGTCTGGGCCTTCCGCTACCGTACTGGCTGCTTTTCCTGAGAAATATCCTCTCAACCTCGACGAGCTTTCTGCTGATGTAGAGGCTGCAAATCAAGACTGTGTCAAACAACTCGTGAAAGACAATGAGCATACCGATCTCACTGTAGAGAAGTTGAACACGCGCCGACAAGACTTGCAACTATGGGTCTCCAGTTTTAAGGTGGATCTCGAAGAAGAGACGGCCGAAATTAAAAAATACAATGAGCGTGCAGCTGAACTAACGGCATGGATCGCCAAGGACACCGCTTTGCTCAAGCAGCGCATAGACAGCGCTGGCGCGGGAGATACCGAGGTCGACCTGATCCAAGTGCGCGCTGCTATCGACGCCCACCAAGGTTGGCGCACTACTGAAAAGGCGGCGCACTCTGCCATACAGGGCGAGCTTAAGCTGCAAAGAGATAAAATCGAGCTGCTTTTGAAGGACTCTGTTCGCAAGCGACCCAACCACATACGACCCCCTTTTACACCCGCTGAAGGCCAGTCTGTGGAGGACATCGAGCGTGCGTGGAACTCGTTGGATGCCGTGGACTCTGACCGTTCACATAGACTACAAGAGCAGCTTGCCCGTCAAGAGAAGATCTTCATGTTAATCACCACCTTCGCCGAAAGCTTGGATGCTTTGACCAAGTGGATTGCGGAGAAAGAAGTGTATTTTTCAGAGGACAAACCGATTGAAGACCTCATCACGGCCCAGGTTCGCCTTTCTGAGTTGGAGGCCACTGAAGTGGAGATCAAAACTGCGATAACTAAACGCAAGGCTCTTGAGGATATTGTGAAGACCCTTCATATGTTAGGCTACCGCGAAATTTCAACTTTGGAACAAAACTGCCTTGGTGTTATTAAGCGATTCAACGAACTGTGGAAAGAGCCCCCGCTTGAATCCAAGGCCAGCAACAAGCGTGATCGTTTGATGGAAGCTGTCAAGCGTGAGCAGGTCAAGGAGCTCACTCGTCTCAAATGGGCCGAAACTGCTAACAAATACAACTCGTGGTTCAAAACTAAACAGTTGGACGTCAGCAGCACTTCTAGTAAGTTTGGTAACACCCTCCAGTCCCTGGAGGCCTTCAGAGCTGAGCTTAAGCGTGACGATGCTCAGGTCGAACTTGAGATCACGCAACGTGAAGAAGCAGCTCGTGCAGTGTGGGCTGAGCTTGAACGCCTGAATATTGGACCGAACGATCTGGCTCACACGTCTGCAACACTGCCCACTCTCTTGGAACTTACGTCAGTGAAGCTTCGTGAGGCTTTAGCCAATCGTAATGCCGCTTACGATGCTGAGCTCAAACGTCAACAGAACATGGAAGCGAAGCGTCGTGAGTTTGCCGATGCCTGTGCAGCCCATAGTGCGGAGTGCGATCGCATTGAGAGTGTCTGCAAGGAGCTTAAAGGCGAGCCAGATGTCGTCATTTCTGGCATCGCCCGCGGCTATCGTGAGGGCGAGCTTTCAATGAAGTTGTTGGAAGCCGTTGAGAACCTGGACAATGAGTGCAAAGCTCTCCTCATCACCGAAAATCCTTACACCAAACTCACTTTGGGTACCTGCAAGATCCGCCAGCAGTCTGTCGCTGGTGTGGTCGCTGGATTCCGTGCCGAGCTAGCCGAGGAAAAACAAGAGGAGAGCTCTTACTCTTCCAACGCGGAGCGGCTTGCCGACTGGCTGGACGATGTGATCGTGAAACTGGGCGATCTGAGTTGCTTGGATAACACGCTTAAGTCTGCCAAAGATAGTTTGCAGACCTTTAAAGACTGGAACCGCACTGAGAAAGCAGAATTCTCCGCAATTAAGTCATTTGCCCAAAATAAGTGGGAGCAGGTCAAGTACACTCTGGCCAACGGCCGTTACGACCGTCAGCTTGCTTCTTTTCAACCGGGCAAGGGTCTATTGATTGAAGAAATTGAGCGAACTTGGAAGAAAATGGAGATTGTTGAACAAGATCGTCTCGAGAGGCTTCAAGCTGAGTTACTTCGTCAGGAAAAACTTACCGCTCTCAAGAAGATTTATGACAGTACCACGGAGGAGCTGCTCACCTTTATCGATATCAAGGAAAAATACATAGCGTCTCCGATCAATATCTACTCGCTCGAAAGCGCGCAAACTGAGGTTGCTGCTCTTCATGCTGCTCTGCGTGAGGTGGATGATTACGTCACGAAGCGCAATGGAATATGCCACGTGTCGTTACCAAGTGACGATCCTTTAAATTCTAAGGAAGACAAAGCGGCCCAAGCACCGGCCTCTGCTTCTGCTTCTGCGGGGGTGGATGCAGCATCTAGCGCTCTCGCTTTACAAGAAACCATGTTCACTTTGAAGCATCGCGATATCATCGAAATTGGTGATAAAACGCGCCAGCTTGTCAAACGGTTTGATGAAGTGAGTGTCACCGGCGCTGAAAAGATGGAGCGTGTCCAAGCTGCGCTCGCTATCGAGCAGGCAAAAGAAGACGCCCGCCTCTACTGGGCAAAGTTGGTTCACACCTACGTGTTGTTCCAAAAAAATCGCATGCTCGGCTTGACGCTTGTTCGAGAAAGCTTCGGATCTACATTGATGTCGGTTCAAGACTACCGGCAAATTCTAGATGAAGATGTTGCTCGCGCCACACGCGACGATGATCACCACTTGGCCACCCTTACTGCAGCTTGGGCTCAAATGGAGGCACAAGGAATTGTGGATGAGAAGGACAAACTTAAGCACACCGACCGGAATTTGGACGCAATTAAGCAGCTGAGTGCTGATCTCCATAAGAAACTGGAATTACGAGAAAAGGCCTACGAAGAAGAGCTTGCTCGACAGAAAGACATGGAGGATGCTCGTATCGCTTACGCCACTGTAGCAGAACAGTTACACTCACTTTGTGAAAAGACTAAGAGTATCGTCGAAGCGCAGCGACAGGAACCGGAACTCACACTTAAGTTCTTGGACTGCAACTACCCAGTTAGCCCTGCAGTTTATGTTGCAAGCTCGGAAACCCCTCTGGCCAAGACACCGCCACCCGAAGGTTCCGTCATTGCTGATCTCATGGTGCAAGTGTCAGAAGCCCAGAAGCAGATCGACCAAAAAGCCATCACGTTCAATGATCACACTGATCTCACAACCGATATTTGCAGTATGGACGTGGAAATGCTCAAAGCTTTCGTCAGTGGTTACCGCGACGCGCTCACGGAAGAGCAGGGCCGCAAAAAGTTGTATGACCAAAAATCCAAACTTCTCAATGAGTGGCTTGATGAGAGCATCAATCGCTACAGCAATCCCCAGTCTGACAACACGCTTGCCGGCATCATGGCTCTTTATTCCGAGTTCAACACCTGGCGCGCCACAATCAAAGCAAACAAAAATGCGCTTTATATTGAAGTCCGAGGATTGTCAGAAAGTTTGACCAGCTATTCGGAGGAGCACAAGAAAGATCGCCCTCCATTCACCCCAGCCATTGCCATTTCTGCTCTTGAAGCCCGATGGCGTGTGCTCCTTGAGAGCGAGGAACAGTATGATATGTTTCTGAGCTCGGAGTTGGGACGACAGCAACGCCTCACCTTGCGCTACAATCGCTTCAAGGATTTGCTTAACGACTTCGAGAACTGGTTGTCTGAGAAAGAGTTGTACGCGAATTCCGATGAAGCTCACCTTACTCTTCTTGGAACTGCTATTCAAGAAATCACTGTGGTGGAATTAAACTCTAAAGATCTGATTGAGAATCACGGCACAAATTCGGCTATCATTGCGCTGGGCGCCGAACTTGTCCGTGATAAGTTCATTTATAGTGACGAGGTTACGGCGAATGCGGCTGCACTTTCTGCACGTTTTGACGAGCTAATTAATAAGCGTGCTCCAGAGAAAAAGGCTCGCGTCATGGCAGTCAAGGCTCGTTTGGAGTCGGAAGATACCGCGCGCCTGGAGTGGTCCAAGCTGTGCATCGATGTTGCCACTTGGCATAAGGCAATCATGTTGACTGTCAGTTTGAACCCAGAGAGCTTCGGCAACACTCTCAAATCGGTGCAAGCGTATGCCACTACTTTGGAGGAAAGCGAGAAGCATTTGGCTGACAATGTCGCAGTAAAGCTCGAACCTCTGACCAACTGCTGGGGCAGCATAACACAGCTGGGCATTGCTGGCGAGTTGAAGTATGCGCCACAGCAGCCTTTCGACATTGTGCAGGCGTCCTTCTTCGAAGATTTAAGTAACCGCATCAAACTGCGACGTCAGAAATACCAAGAAGAACTCCAGCGCCAGCAAAGTATGGAGGAGAAGCGGCTCGAATTCAAGGCCGTCTGCAATGAGTTTGTTGCTCTGAGGGACTCTATCCAAAGCAAGATCATCAACTCGACGGGCGAGGTTAATGAAGTTCAGCAGGTTATTAGCTCCACTTACCAAGATGGGGCTCCGATCAAAGCCATGTTTGCAAAGGTTGTGCAGGTTGATCGAGAGGCACGCGAGGAACACTACATCACCACCAACGAGCACACTGACTGGACCGTAGTTCGGTGCGAGAACGAGAGCAAATCTCTTTCACAGTTCATTGGTGATTTTACGAGCGATCTGAACGAAGAGCAACGTGCCAAAGCTGATTATGAAGCCAAGGCATCGAATCTCTGTGACTGGATTGCTGCCAACACCGCCATGTTACTTGACCTCAATCCTTTGGCCGAGAACAGCTTGTCCAATATTCAAGAACTCATTTCTCAATTCAAAAGCTGGCGCGTTTCTGAGAAGGCATTGTATGCTGCCAAGAAAACTGACGCGGTGACTCTGTTCAAGCTCATCGAGTCTCAGATTCTGCCTAGCTTTAGGGACAAGTACAGGCCGCATGTTCGTCCCAGCTTCCAGCCCAATGCAGATCCGTCTTTCATTGAGGAGGCATGGAAGAAGATGGCGGCTGCTGAGGAGGGGCGTGAAGCTGAGTTCAGCAAACAGCTCGCTCGACAGGAGCAGATTGCGTCGCTCATGTCTGTGTTCAACACGGACTCCGTCTTGTTTGACCAAGCAGTTGCTGCCCTGGAGCGTTCGTTTAAGGAGGAGCAAGCTGTGGAGGGCGATGAATTGAGTCTTCAAGCTGCGCAGACCACCATGAGCACTCTGCTTGCCACTCAAAAATCGATAGATGACATCAAAAGCAAGCGCAATGCACTCGACAAAGTCGCTGCTGAGCTGCAGCAGCTCGATGGCAAGGAGAAAGACGCCACTTCTAGCTCTGTGAAAAGTTTGGGTGCTCGCTTCGATGCCTTGCTTCCTCTTGCTGAGAAGCGGATTGCATCTGTCAAGGCCACGCTCGAAAGGCAGCAGGAGCGTGAGCTGCAACGCACACGATGGGCTGGCGGTGTTGCTGACATCCGCGCCTGGATCAGTCAGCAAATGGTGTCTATTGATGGCGACCTCGCAGTCAAGGGTGCTTTCGGAGCAAATCTCGCCAAGGTCATCGCCTTCCGAGCCGATCTTGACAAGCAAGACAAGGCCATTTCTGACGAGCTGCAGTCCAAATTAACGAACCTCAAAGATATTTGGTCCAGTTTGGATTCTTTGGGCGTATTAAAAAGCCTTGGCGATCCTGTTCGCGGCCTCGTGTACACTGAAGTGAAAATCGCTGACGTGCTGAAGGATGCTGATGATCTCAGCAAGAAGCAGGCCGATAGAATAGCCGCTTACGAGACTGAGCTTCGTCGACAACACTCTATGGAGGAGAAGATCAAGAAGTTCGAGCTGAGTTTTGCGACCTTTAGAAGCAAAGTTGAGGAACTCGCCAAGGAAGTTAGCGGTATGTCTGGTCCTGCTGCCAAACTGATCCCGGTTCTGGCTCTCGATTCCTCGGCGCTTCGCTTTTTTGGGCAGAAGGAACTTGCGGTTATGATGGAGGAATTGACTCAACAAGAGCAAGCTGCACGTCTGGAAGACATATCTGGCTTAGATCAACTGTTGGAGAAAGCAAAGCATCTCCAAGTTTTGTACTCTAACGGCATTGATCAGGTTGTGGATGAATTGAAAGAAGAAAATCAGGATCAAATTCGCTACGCGGATAGCAGTGCTGCGCTTATGAGCTGGCTTGAGAAAAATTCTAAGTTACTGGCCGATTTTACCGCTCTGTCTGCCAATACTCTCGAAGCAGTAATGCAGGCTGCCCAAGCCCATAAAGAGTGGCAAGCTGACAAAGCTAACCAGGCTGTGAAGCTGGGGTCTCTTTTGCAGGAACACAAACGCATTTCAACTGGCGCAGCTGAGAAAATGCGAGTCAGATCTGAATCGCAGTCAAAGCAACTCACAGAAGAGGAGCGCCTTAACATCGCTCACTTGCTGCCAGTGCGATCGGCCTTCGAGCCTGCTATATCGGTCGCAAGTGTGCAGCAGGCCTGGGATGAACAAGAAGCCTTGAGTTCCGCCCGAAGTGATCGACTCAATGCAGAGCTGGCCAAGCAGCAGACGCTCACAGCCCAGTATAATCTTTTCGAGACCAAGGTTGCTGACCTCCGTAGCTTTATCGTCGACAAACGCAAGGATTTCAGCGATGAAGTCTCTTTGAATTCGATTGATACACTCGAGAAGGCGAACCTCTACACCAACATGAATATTGCATGGAACAAGGACTGTATCTCGGAAAAAAGCAAACCTGAAGATATTTCTAATCTGGCCAAGCAAATTGGAGAATTGGTTCATTGCAAGCAGTCTGAAATCAACCAGACGGCGGCCTCAGTTGTACAAGAATTCGCCGAGCTCAACCCTCTCTTTAAGACTCGGGCTGACCGCTTGAAGCAGTTGGTGCAACGCGAAACTGAAAAGAAAAGGGCAGCCATCCAGTACATCGAGGACGCCAACGACTATGTTCAGTGGGCCAAGGAGCAGGTCGAGCAGATTTCGCAGTACAACTTTGGTGCCGATTACGAATCCGTTGTGAGCTATGGAGATATCACGCTTCGTAACCTCACCATGGCTGACGAAATGAAAAACGAAGCAGACTTCGGCAAGGCTATTGAGGCGTTCCAAACTGCTGTTGCTCTTGGTGTCAAGGAAAAGGACTTAGGCCCATTCTTGGTCACTGCTCTTGAAAAGGAAAAGTCCGTCATCATAGCGGCTCTTCTTGAGCGTGAGAAGGCATTTCAAGCTCGCCTCGCAGAGGTGACGGAACAGCACCAGGCCGCCCTCAAGTACGCCCAAGCAGTCGAGAGCTTCACCCAGTGGCTCAATGAACACAAGAAGGCCATAATCGCTGTGCAAGGACAAGATGCCACTGAGCGCGCTGCTGGAAAATGCGCTATCTACCTCAAGCCTGGCACCGAGCTCGTCCTTACTGGAGTGACACCGAATGAAAGCTTGCGAGCCTATGTGGAATTCCAGAAATGCCAAGAGTTGGATGCCAAGTGCAAAATGTTGGGTGTTAAAGAGAACCCTCACACGCAAACTGACTTGGAGGACCTGCGGGACACCTTCCTCACTTTCAAATCCTGGATGGACGACGAAATTGCAACCATTATCAAGTCAAAGGATTTGGCTGCAGCCATGCAAAAGTTGCGGGAGCGCATGGCCCAAATGGAGAGAGAGGATAAATTGCGCATGGAGTATGCTGAGAAGGCCCAAGGACTTTTGGTGTATGGCTCTGAAGTAGTTGATGTATTGAGCGAAGACTTGGCATTGTGCAAGTCCGTTGAGGAAGTGGACCAGCAGGCAGAACGCTTGTTCCGCGTGCAGGCTTCTCAGAAAGAAATGCGTCTGTTGGCTGACCAGGCCGAAGCAAAAGCAGAAGAAATGCGAGCTGAGGGGGTCAGTGATATGGGCTTTGATTCTGCCAAGATTCGCGACGACTATGCTTCTTGGGTTCAACAGCTGGACAAGCGCAAGCGAGACATTGGGGAAGTGCGTAAAGTCCAAATGAAGAACCAGATGCTGCGCGAAACTTACTGCAAGGCAGCTATCGCTTTTGCTGATTTTATCAAAGTAAACAATCAGGCTGTTGATGCGGCCAAAGGCAAAGATATCGAAGAGCAACAAGCCGCTCTCACTCAAATCCAGACCGCTTGCAAGGCGAAGCTGCGCAAGGACGACGGTGGCAAGCTGGAGCAGAATGCCAAAACTGCGCACGATGCACTGGCCACAGCTGGCATCGACTTTGAGTCCAGTGCTTCCACAAGCTCTGCTGCAGCGAGTGCTTCGCCTAAGAAGCCAGCAGGCCCGAGTGTTCCTGTGCTTTCCTTCCTTGAATTACAAGTTCAATTTGATGCTCTCAAAAGAAAAGTTACCGAGACTCTGAATCAAATTGATAAGCAAATGGCGCTTGCAAAGGGTGAAAACCCAGATTCTGTGAATGAACTTCGTGAGATTTTCTTTTCGTTCGCTAAAACTGATGAGCACTACGTGAAGCGCGATGAATTCATCAAGCTCATGGCTGCTTTGGGAGAAAATCTACCTGAAGACGAAGTTGATACGTTGATGAGCAAAATTGATAAAGGTGGTGACGGCAATGTGAGCTTTGTTGATTTTAAGGACTACTATTTGAACAAGAAGCAAGGCCAAAACAAGCAAGATATGATCGCGTCGTTCGAGTCTTTGGGAGGTGCCAATGGCACCATTACCAAGGCGCAGCTGAGCTCCAAACTAGATGCTGCCACCGTAGATTATCTCTGCTCTCAATTGCCCTCGAAGGGCGCCGACTCTTACGACTACGGGACCTATTGTCAAGCTCTTTAAAGAGCAGATTGCTTGCATTGCATTTTTTTTTTTTTTTTTTTTT
>Ga0157549_1300412_pt1 | contig 12923 bp, 17 predicted proteins | sample GEODES039metaT_FD_106779 | JGI IMG/M metagenome (GOLD analysis project Ga0157549, IMG submission 106779) | Oligotrophic lake water microbial communities from Sparkling Lake, Wisconsin, USA - GEODES039 metaT (Metagenome Metatranscriptome) | ecosystem: Environmental > Aquatic > Freshwater > Lake ... | reverse complement strand
CACATCTCGGCACTCACCTACGCGAGAAGGTATGTGAGTGATTTCTTGGCTGATCATGCTGGCTATTTCATTCACAGAGTAGTTTTTTCCTGAACCGATGTTATACACTCTACCACAGGTATCAACCGTGAAAGACTGTGCAGCCAGTATATTTGCCTGCACCACATCGCTTACATGAACAAAATCCCTGCGTTGCTCACCATCACCAACCACCGTGAGAGGCAGTCTGCTGTCTCGTTGTTTCAAGAATATCCCCATCACGGGAGCATATGATCCTGTATCGGGTTGTCTATCTCCGTAGACATTGAAATAACGGAGGCAAACTGTCTGCAATCCATACAGACGAGAATACATTGCACACAACTGTTCGCCCATGAGTTTGGTGAGCGAGTACGGATTCAAGCAGTCAACGGGACTGCATTCGGATTGTGGAGATGGAGAGTTGCCGTAAACAGCACAAGTAGAAGACATGACTACTCTACCCACATCGCACACTCTAGCACACTCCAATACGGTAGCAGTGCCGTTGGTATTGTCCTCCACCGTTCTGACTGGATCCTCTATGCACACAGGAATCTTCGTCAGAGCAGCCATATGGAACACAACATCCTGACCTTCAAATAGGCGGCGAACCATCGTGTAGTCATTGATATTGTGCTTGTAATTTTTGGCTGCATCATTCCAGTAATAGCGGGAGGCATCAGATGACTCATTATCAATCACGGTGACATCGTGACCATCTGCTATCAGACGATCTACCAAATTTGATCCAATAAATCCTGCTCCACCGGTCACTAAACACTTCATATGAGTCACATCCATTCAGAATTGTTTAGTGTCCATTCAATGTACTTACTAAGACTGTCTTGAAATTGAACCGGAGCCTTCCATCCAAGACTACGCAATTTTTCACCATCAAGCGCATATCTACGGTCGTGACCCGGACGACCCATATGAAAATCTACCAATTCATACTTCAAGGGCTTATCCATGATGTCAGCAATCATATTAGCCATTGTCAAATTATCAATCTCAAGATCGCCAACTATATTGTACCGATCCGGAACAATATTCTCTCCCTCGTTATACAATTTTGGCTTTATATTTTGCAAAATGTACAGAACCGCTGATGCTGCATTCCGTGCGTGTAGATAAAATCTAGATCCAATGTTTCCTTCTGATCCATGAACAGTTACAGTCTCTCCCTTATTAATCTTAGAGATCAATTGAGCAAGATACTTCTCTTTATCTTGACTCTCTCCAAAAATATTCATGGTGTTGGTAATGATCACTGGTAGATTATATGTTCTCCAATAAGAAATTGCAGTTGCTTCCTGACACGCTTTGGATGCGCTGTATGGATTGCTAGGAACAATTGAAGACCACTCTTGGTGATTCACTCCATCTGGCGCTACTCCATAAACCTCATCTGTAGAGAACTGCAAAAACACTTCGGGATTCACTTCTCTTGCAAACTCCAACATATTGTACGCAAGTAAAGTGTTTCCAACAATAAAGTCTCCGGGATGATCAATAGAGCGGTTGACATGAGAGTTGGAAGCGATGTTCAAGATGTAATCAACTTTTCCGATCACTTCTTTTGTATGACTAGTGAACGGTGCTTCAAGATCGTGTGTGATGATTGTAACACGATTACTATCTTGTCCATCAAGTGCCAACTTTACTCTCTCTGGAGTACCCTTGTGCTTCCAAGAACACGGACACACAAAACTCCAGTCAGTGTTTATCAAAAGATGACGAAGAATATGGGAACCAACAAAACCAGAAGCACCAGTCAACATTACTCTCTTCATTGTATTTCCTCTTAAAGATTACAAAAATTTACCAATCAGTTCACTGCTGATATTCTCAACGACATATTTAGGGTGGTTATCCAAATCAATCGGAACACTTCTTAAAGCCACTCCATCTCTGCCAAAGAGATCCCTCATATCCACGATGTTTTTAGATATGTTGTTTTTGTATACATCGTGATTGTATTCCGAATGAGAAAACGATTCAATTTTTTCTCTAATATAATTTTCGTTTCCAAAATAGGAATAATGCCAACCTCCATTATCAAGCGTAATGTTTTCGCAGTCTGTTCGTGAAGCACGAACTTCATGTGCGTTAAATTTTCTCAGCACACTTCCTCTGCAAATTCTACTGCAAAGACAATCCACCGTAAGCCTAGTTTTTAGATTGTAGTAGTAGAATTTTTGGTTGAGATGATATACGGTGTCGTATTTAATCCAGTCTGTGTTCTTTAACAGATCGGGATTAGGAATTTCATCCAAATCACTAGTGATGACAATATCGCTATCATCAAAAACAGCAGGCAGCATATTATTTCTTTGGTGGTATTCGTTGCTCCAAATTTGAGATTCATTCAGATAATCTGACCTATGTAAATCAATCTTCTTGTAGATGATCTTATGTAAAAATTGACTATACCGATTTTGATGTTCGGCAAAATACAGCGGCTTTGGTTTTCCGGAAAAAGTAGTATCAGATTCGCATATTACAAATTTGTCAACCACATCCGTCAACATTTTAAGTCTCAATTCAAGCAGATCAAACTCTTTGAAAAAAGAGAAGCAATCGTATATCATGTGTTTCTCCTTATCACCAAAACAAGATCATCAAATCTTCCAATTATGTGTCTCATGTCTACTACTTGGTATTTAAAAACATCAGTATCAATAGAAGAAATTAGATGCTGCAAAGAAGCATCATCAGGAATATCCTCTATAACAAGCACCCCTCTTTCGGAGAGCAGACGAACATAATTTTTGACTGCAAAAATTTGACTACCTAAAGTATGAGGACCATCTTCAAAAATAACATCATACTTGTTGTCAGAAAGTTCTAACAAAACAGAATCACTATAGGCATCTGCTTCTATGAATGTAAGTCTATCCAATTCTTGCTCCGATAGCCTAGAGACAATATCTTCGGAGAATGAATCTTGAATATCAACACAGGTAACTTTTGATTTGGGCAACATCTTTAAGAGAGTATATGCCCATCCACCTTTGTATGTTCCTACTTCAAGCACGGAACACGATTGATCCGCGAACGGAGACAATATTTCGGGATATAGTGTTAGGCAGTAAGAATGATCACAAACTTTGTCTGTTCCTCCATTTTTATCAAAACCGTTTATGTTTTCTTCTTGGATAAACTTGATGATGTTCATATTTTACTTTCGGCTGGTAATTTTGACTACTTTATAACTTTTGATTGGAAATTTATGATCCGCCAAGCAAATTGTGTCGTAATTCCAAACATATCCTATGTCTTGTATTAGAGATTCTTCAAATTCAGCGTAGTGATTCCAATCATCAATCAAGACAACGGTTCCTTCCTGTATCACATCGGTTACTTTGGAATACCACTTCATGCGATCAACTCCGTGAGGACCGTCAATCAGCACCAAATCGTATTTCCTTGATGGCAAGGCAACCGCATCAATGTTGTCCTTGTGGTACAAAGTACAAATAATGTTGGGATGAAGGATTGCAAACGAAGGGTCGTTTTCGTAACAATCGTAAAGTATCTTGAAATCAGGAAGTCGGTTTTTCAAAATACCGTGCAGTTTCACTGTGCTGTCTCCACACCCGAATTCCAGAACGGAAAGGGAATTGGTGTCTGCAATATTCAGCGAATTGCAAGCCTGGAATAAAGACTCTCCCTCATAAGACCATCCACCAACAAAAACCGAAAAATCATTGCGTTCAAACATGATTGTATTCCTCTGAGTTAGTGAATGTGATTGTGTAGGAATCCCATTTCGTTTTCTATCATTTCAGTATTGGCTTGAATGGGAATGCATTTTACACGGAACCCCATGTTTGTCAACAAGAAACCCATCATTTCCTCTGCTCCCTTTCCGTCATGCAACTGATTCATGGGCTGAACATCAACGAATCTAGAGAGTGCTTTGGGAGTAAAAACCATACACTCAATCATATAGTATGGATATCTGATATCATGTGTGTGGTGAAGTGAACCAACATATTTTCGGCAAAACACATCACAATCATCCATTTGATTGAACACGGAAACTATCTTCTCTTTGTTTACAGGTTGGATGTCTTCGTGAGAAAAAACTATGGGGCAATTTACGGAAGGAAGACTCTCGGCTGCAAATCGTAGTGCCTGCAAAGCACCGTTCAACGCACCGAGTTGCCATCCTTGATTTTCTCCCCACTTTTTAAGACGAATATTTGGAGTGACTTGACCGCTGAATTTTTCAATTCCATTGGAGGCAACAAAAATTGGAGGGTGAGAAAACATTTTGTTCACCGAGTCAATGGTAATCATCAACTTCGGCTCGTATTGCTGATTGCAAATATTGCTGCAATAAACAACTTCCATCTCAAACCTCCCACTTTACAATTTCACCATAGAACTGAGTTCCTTCTTCCATATACGGACGAGTCTTTCTTCCATGAACAACTTCATCAAGGGAACTACCAAAATCAATATATCGGTTGTTTGGATTGGAGCAGTACAGTCTGTTGATGATAGCCTCGGAAAGAGGTCCAGCACTTACCATGAAAAGAGTGTCTTGGTGTTCTCGCGCTATGGCAGTTAAACTTTCATCAATTTTATCAGCATTCTGTTCATAGACATGAACAACATCCGTAGGAACAGGAAGAAACATTTTGCACTTAATAGGAGATATATCTCTATTCATGGCTTTTTCAGAAACAATCAACACCACAGGCTCATCTAATTCTTCATACAGGAACTTTTTGAACCGAGGATAATTACCATTGACCCATATATCCGCAAAGGTGATGTTTTCCTCATTTTGATTGATTCGTTCTCTCAAATACGAATAATTAGACATACTCTGATTTGGGCTTGGCAGGGCATAGTAAAAATTACTTTCCAAATGAGTCAAGCAATCAAGCAGAGCAGAACCAAGTTTATATTTTTTCCCCTCACAATACCATCCGTCTGTCTGGAACGCTTGTGTATGCATACCAATTGAATTGCCCTTCATCAAAGAAATCTCTCCATCTCCGTAGCGAACTAGGGAAAAGTTTTCCTTTGACAATATCTTATTCTTAAAACGATCAAATTCAGCAGTGAAGTTTTTAGTCATTATGTAGTTCCTTTTTCAAGATGCTCACGATTTGTTGTGTTGCTGTTCCGTCCCCATAAGGACACGGCTCATTCGCCGTATGATTTTCTCGTACTGTATGTATGAGTTCACACAACTGTTTGGGATCATTACACAGGAAACTGAACACTCCAATTCCCTCACATCGTTCTGTATGTGATCGGCACACAATGGTTTTCTTTTTAAAGAAAGAAGCCTCTTCTTGTATGCCACCGCTGTCAGTCACAACAAACTTGCACCTTGCCAGAAGATCAACGACATCACTATGAGACATGGGATCTACTACATGAACAGTTTTAAGTATGTGTCTATGCTTTAGCACATCAGGACTTGGGTGTATGGGAAACACAAACTTCAGATGTGGGTTCTGCTGCGCGGCGGTTTCTAGAGCAGAAAACCAATCGCTCATCAATTCTTTGTTCTCGCGTCTGTGTAGAGTAACAAGAACTTCATCGCCATATGAATACTGTATACCAACAAGATTGTCTAGGCTAGTGTTGCCTACAGTATAGATTTCTCCGTTTACCTTTTCAACAATCAAGTTTATGCAGTTAGAATCCGTAGCGCAGAAATGATACTCAGCAATAGATGAGATGCAGCGGCGATACGATTCTTCGGGATACGGATTTTCAGTGTCGTAGGTTCGTAATCCTGCTTCTACATGAGCAACAGGAATCTTGCGATGAAATGCATTTAGAGCCACACCAAATGCGGTAGCCGTGTCGCCTTGAACCACAACAAGTCTACAATCCGAACAAATCATATCATCACATAGAGCAGAAGAAACCACGGAGTTTAACCTGTTGGAGTATGATGAAGTCAGTGAAACTTCTCGGTCAAAAAAACAGTCTTGTATCAGGCTTGTATGCTGATTCACCCGCACCAATTCGGCTTTCATGCCATTGGATACCATTTTGTCATACAGCAGTCTGACTTTGATGTATTCGGGACGAGTGCCGTAGTAGACAGAAATCATGCATCCCTTTCGGCAATCAGTTTCCATCCATTCCCTCTCCAATACGGAAACACCGTGTTTCTGCGAATCTCTCCGCTCTTGGAGGTGTATGAGGAATTTGAATCAGTTCCGTACTTTCTCCGATCAGAGTCTCCAACTTCTTGTGGATCAGCCTTTCCTGATACGACAGAACGGATGCCAAGAGCAATCTTCAGTGCAGCACAGAAACTGATGTCTTCTCCCGTTTCAAATGTGGGCTGATTGAAAGCCCAAAAAGCCCGAACCCACTCGGTTTTGAAAAACCAACAATGACCAACATAATCAACTTCTGTATCTGTGGATGGATCGTCTACACAAATTTCATCGTATCGGTGAAATTCAGGATGAATCAGTCTTCCGTTTCCACCCACAATGCAGTTGTATATGCTGCAAAGCGAAACACACTTCTCCAACCACCGCTCATTGGGAAGGGTATCGTCATCAAGAATTACGGTGTATTCCGTAGAAAGAAGCAGCGGCAAAGCAAATCTTCCGTGAAACTTGAAGTTCTTGGAGGAATGAATGAGTTCAAACCCGTACTTGGCTTGCAGTTCAGACAGATCAATGTGGCTCTCGTTCTGCCAAACATAGATGTCAATTTGGTCAGCAAATGTTTGACGCAGAAGTCTCTGAAGTTGCTCTTCGATAGACTCTCGCTTCCAAGCAGTCAGTATAACAGAGATGGTCTTCATGGTAAAACGATCCTCAATAGGTTTTCTATGTGTGTTTTGTAGGTATTGTACGGACGAAGACTATGACAGTCAATGTACCAATCCTGTTTTACTAATTCTTCATTGTATGCCCACGATATTCTGTCAATTCTACGACCATTGTGGAATCCGTCTGGTCTTAAAAACTGAACCACTCTTTCGGGATTTCTAGAACGAAATTCGCAAATCTTACGAGAAGTATACCGCTCGTCAGCACTCCAATTCTGCATGACTTGTCCGTTTACCACATGAATATCACTTGTAGTTGTAGAAAAAACATGACGAACATCCACATCAAAATTTGGATTCAATTGTAATATCTCTGCGAATACCTTTCCCGTAGCCATATTGTAGCAAACAGGAAAATAGTCTCTCATGTCGGAATTGAGTGATACCAAACAATCATCAGAAACAGATTTTGCCATTTCCATGAAATAGTATGGCGAAAGTGGAAACATATCAATATCGCTAGTAATCCATACCGCATCAGGATCAGTCTGCACGAAATGAAATCTAGCCCATTGAGCCTGCGTATGTTCTGGAACATCAGAAACAACTGGAACATGAACCACTGTTCCATGAGCATTGCTAGGAATATCTTTCTTCTCACCAACAAAAAACAAATAAGGCTCTATTCCAAACTTATGTTTCCATATACGAGAAACCGGCTCCCAAAACTCAAGATAATAGGGATTTGAATTGCATGAAATAGAGACTTTGGTTGGTTTCATTTTGATCCTTGAATAACCATATCAACATCATTTTGACTATTATACTTGTCATGCTCATCAAAGCACTGACCCACAAACCACACACCACCATTTTCTTCACCCCGATTTGCTCCATCAGGAAAAGGCTGTTTTGTAAAGAATGGATCGTGAGTGGTTGCACTCAACTGTCCTGCCTGAATCTTGCTCCACACCCAAGCCGTCAAAAAATCTTGATCTTGAAACTTGTAGTCGCCATCTATTTTGGATACGAATTCTTCACAATAACTACGAATTCCTTTTAGTCTACCACCACGAACTCCCCACATACCAGCAAGCAAAGGAACACCATGATACGGATGATCGCGCATTATATGTACATCTGTTTCTTCAGCAATCCACTGATTGATAGCCAAGACTTCCCGTGGAGACAGGCGAGAATCCGTATCTCTGGATATCAGATACTCAACACCATCTTCTTCCGCAGGAAAAAAACGCTGAACAGCACTTCGTCTGTCTCCTTGACCAGACACAGTTCGCACAATGCAATTACTCATCGTTTGCAACTTCAAAACAATGTCTGTGGGAACTGATTCAAAACAATAGAAAATGCACTTCCAATCAGGTAAAAGTTCAGCAGCCAATTCTGCATTTCGGACAGCACCAATATTGTAAACAGGATTGTCGCCCCATAGGCTGTATGAAATTACTTTCACTGCTCGTCCTGTGGCACAAGCGATGTGGTTGTCTGCGAACTGTAAATGTATCCGTGCAGCGCATCCTCAATGTGATGCTCTGTCTGAATCTTGGGATACAGACGCATGAGCCAGTCAATGTCTTCAGAAGACTGACCGTTGGCTCCGTACACAGGGTTGAACGCCTCGCTCTGTGCAATCTCGCGCCGCCACAGGCACATATGGTACGGAGGACGCTTGATGTCGCCAAGGAAGCCGTCTTCGTCCCGCCACAACTGCCCGTGGGGATTTCCGATGCCGAACTCCACATCCATTGGTTCGCCGTTGATGCTGCACCACTGATTAAACGAGATGCAGTCCACATCGTTCTCGTCAATGGCAGTCAGGATCTTGCTCATGTAGTCCTTGCTGACTGCATCGTCATCGTCCAAAAAAGCAATGTACTTGCCCCGTGCCATTTGCAGGAGGTCATTACGCTTCTCGGAAATGCTCTTGGAGCGATTGTCCAACAGCACAAGAATCTCCACTGCCTTGCCTTGCCCAAGCGCGTCAGCCTGTTCCTGAAGGTGTTGCACAGCAGCAGTCATGGACGGTATGCGTTCGGGAATGGACAGCATCAGAATGCTGAACTTGATTTCACTTGCTGGTACTGGCATTGAACATTGCCTCCATGTTGAACTTGTTTGCGGCTCTGCGCTTAAAGGTTTCACCGTCCACACCGTACATTTCCGCGTTCTCGTTACGAGCGTGGAGTGTGTCAAATGGCTCACTTGTCCACTGATGCTGAATAATGCAAATATCACAACGGCGCAGTTTGTTCAGCGTAGCGCAAACCTGTGTCTGCTCGTTGTCGCAGTACAGAGATTTGTATTCAGGATTGTAAATGTATCCGAACTGCTTGTACAGGGGGAAGCCCATGACCGTGAGAGTCATCAGCGCATCTTCCTTGGGGCGCAGCCCGTCCCAAAACTTGATTGCACCGTCAAAATCAGGGAAGGTGTTTTGGAATGCAGAGAAGATGATGTCATCGTAACCCATCTGCACGGGCACCATGTCATCAGACGCAAGCAGCAGCACATCACCGTCCACGCCTTCTAGGTTGGCATTACAGGCTTCAATCTTGCTCTTGGAGTGTCCGTAGAAGCACTCAATCTGTGCGTTCTGTGCGCGAGTAGACAGCCACTGCTGCATCTCGGGGTTGTTCATGGTGGGATCGTCTTCGTCCATCGTGATGATGAAACGAACATCGTTACGCCCACTCAAAAAGGTGAGGTAACGGGTGAATACGCTCTTGAATTTTTCAGGTCGGTTCCGCGTTGGGAACTTGATCACAAGTCTGTTCATAATATATCTCCATTTTCAATCTTCAGGCTTCATCGTTTTCTTTGACCGCCCTATGTGGTATTTAGGGCAGAGTTCCCACTCACCCTTTTCCTTAAACGGCAAGATCTTTATTTTGTTCAGCGGAACCTTTTCCACAATCTTGGTTTTGTCCACGATCTTGATCAGCCCCCACTCCTCAAGCAGACACGCAATGGTGTTGCGCCGCCCAAGGTCTTCGGAATTGATTGAAGTTGGCAGATCATCCAGCGCAAACATTTCCTTGAAGTGGACAATGTAGTACTTGCCCTTCTTGTGAAGGATATGACACGATTGCCAGAGTTTCTTTTCGGCTCGGGAAGACACGCCAATGCGCGTCAGCGTTTCACGGACTTTCAAAAAATCATCAGGCTTTTGTAGGCTAACCTCTAGCAGATCACCTGTTTCAAGGTCGATATAGCGTTCATCTTGTTCCATGTTCTTGTTCACTCCGAATACTTTGAACCGACACGGAACTATTTAGATTATTTGTGTTTTCCGCCCTTGTCTACAGCCACCACTATTTCATCCACATCGGATTCAGACAGCACTAGTGCGGCTTCACGGGCTTTACTGATAGAGAAGCCGTAGTATTCCGCCAGAGCCGCTACACGGGCATCCTCCTCGCGCTTGAGCCACTTGGAGAACCGCTTGCGGGGACGCACCGCACCCCGCAGGAAATCAAAGTGCATTTTTGAATCCAAGTGGGGGCGGGTGTTCATCTCGTTTGCAGCAAACAGCGTGTCAGGGAAATACGACAAGCAGCGCGTCACCACGAACGGGGGATACGACTGCTTCGTATACGACTCGCTCTCGTCCAAGAGCGGTTCCTTGTTCACATTGATGGCATTCAAATAATCAGACAGTTGGTGGCTCACTTGAACTGTACCTCCATCATCAACTGCACAAGACAGGCGGTGAGATTAATCTCTGCATCAGCCGCAAACGCTGCCTTGTATTGATAATCAGCCAGCACAAGAATGGCTTGAGGAATAGAACCACCTTCCACGGTGTCGTACAGCCCATCGTAAATGGCACGATAGACGCGAGTCTGATCGTTGTCCAAGTTCTCTACCACCCACTTACGGACAGCCCCAAAGTCCTTGGCTTTCATGGACTTCACAAGAGTCTTGATATGCACATCCCCGATGGTTTGTAGCATACCCACATCAATCTTGCCCCCTGCTGCGTACCGCTGCAACTCGTTCAGAGTACGACGGAAGTCAGGAAAGAACTTCATAATGAGTTGAGCCACCACCTTCTCATCGTATTCCACACCCTCCGCTTCAAGGATTTCCGTGACCCGCGACAGGAAACGGGAAGCAAGTGCTGGCTTCGCCTTGTTGGGAATGCGGAAGTCAATACAGGTGCATCGGGAGTGCAGCGGCTCAATTACCCGATTCTTGAAGTTACAAGTCAGAATGAAACGGCAATTATCCGAAAACTCCTCCATGAAACCGCGAAGGGCGGGTTGAGTGGACTGAGCGTTTGAGTAATCAAACTCGTCCAATATCACCACCTTCTTGACCCCATCGGTCAAGGACACCGTGGAAGCAAAACTGCGAATCTTGGTACGGAGGGTATCAATATTTCCGTCCTCAGAGCAGTTGATTGTCATGGTATCACAACCCAAATCATTACAAAGAGCCTTCGCCACGGAAGTCTTGCCACAGCCTGGTCCTCCCGACAACAGGAGGTTCTGTGGTTCTCCCCGTTCGACCATTAGCACGAAAGTGTCGTGCGTTTCCGATGGCAGAATGCAGTCTTCCACGGTCTGTGGACGATACTTCTCAACCCAAAGACCCTTCACGGTTTCAGATGTAGTCACGAATTAAGCCTCGTATGTAGAATCGGCGTTTAGTGCAATCCAATAAGTCAGGGGTTCATTCTTGTTGGAGAAGGACGAAACAACCTTCTCCGAAATGGCTACGGTGTAATCACCAGGCAGGATCTTGAGATTGTCCACATCGAAAATGAATTCAAAGGTGGCATCTGAAGTGTTATCCCCAACATCTACGGAATAGAAGTTGGAAGTAACATCGCTCTTGTCAACAGCAGCGAATTGGATCTTGGATCCGTCATCAGAAGAACGAACACACAACTGCCCAACCTGAAGCACAGACGCTGCCTTAATGATTTCGCTGAAATCCTTTGCAGTCAGGTCAAACTGCACCACGGGCTTGGGCATACTGATCTTCTTGCTTGTGGATGTCACAAGACGAGGATCGCAGTAGTAGTATCGCACACTAGACTTGCTGCCCTGCACCGTGATGTAGGTGTCTTCAAACACGAACTCAGGATCCTTGAACAGACTCACCGTGCCAAGAAACTTGTTCAGATCCCAAATAGCAAACTGCTTGGGGAAAGTTTCGTTCACCTTGGCTTCGGCTAGAATGTTCTTCGTGGACGACAAGGTGTTCAAGGTGTTGCCCTCGTTCACAATGATGCCCGAATTAATGGACGCAAAGTTCTTGAGAATATCAAGAGTTTGTTTTGAAATTGTTACTGTATTAGTCTTGGTCATCGTCATAATCCAAATCTCGCTTTCCTGCGTTATAGTCTTCCACAAATCGCTTCAGATGATCTTTCTCATCGTGTCTGATGCGGCTCTTATGCTTTTGCTCCACACTCTTTCGTGCCTTCTTAGCGGCGGGATCTCGGTTGTCGTACTCGTATCGGTTTTGCATTTCAGAAATCCTGGATATCTCCAACTAGGTTTCGTAGTCCCTTCTCTATCATGTAGTTCAGAATCTTGGCGCGAGAGGGGGTGAAAGGTTTATTCCATTCCGATTCAATCTTTGATTCGTACTCGGTTGGAATATTCAGCAAATTGATCAGGGTGTTGTTCCTGTTCCAATTAACTGCGTACTTGTCAGACACCTTTCCCGTGTCCGCGTATTCTTTGAGAATTTCAGTCATTCGCTTTTGAGTGATGGGCTTCTGTCGCTTTCCTGCGTCCATGAAGCAGTCATCATCCGACAGCAGGTTGGGTACACCGTCAGTGGAATCACCCTTCACGATATGCTCAAGCAGAAACTGCTGTGGATTGTCCACCGTGATAAACTTCTTTTGGATGGGCGCGTACTGTGTCACATTCTTGTGGATCAGGAGTTGACCAAAGTCCTTGTCTCCGCTGAGAATAAGAATCTTCTCGGTTGGAGCGTAGGTCTTTACCAAGTACGCAATGATGTCATCGGCTTCACAGCCCTGCACAAGCACATTCCTGTACGGAAAGTTCTCTGCAACTTCCGCACGAATGCGGTTGATGATATCGTAGAAATTGTCCCATTGCTCTGCGTTTTCCTTGCGATCAGCCCTGCGCTT
>Ga0157549_1041709_pt1 | contig 13055 bp, 14 predicted proteins | sample GEODES039metaT_FD_106779 | JGI IMG/M metagenome (GOLD analysis project Ga0157549, IMG submission 106779) | Oligotrophic lake water microbial communities from Sparkling Lake, Wisconsin, USA - GEODES039 metaT (Metagenome Metatranscriptome) | ecosystem: Environmental > Aquatic > Freshwater > Lake ... | reverse complement strand
TCTGCGCGATAGATGGGGCCGCAGCGGCGCCGCCAGCCGCTGCGGTCTGAGCTACAGGCTGCTGGGCAAATTGCTGCATGATGTTGCGCGTAATGCCTGGAGCTTGCCGTGCAGCTTGCGCCCCGAAAGCGGCGGTCTGGGCGAGCCCGCCCGACGCGCCTTGGAGAACATCACTGAAAACTTGCTGCCCGGGCGTCTCAGGACGTCGGCCAACCCCTAGGGAGCCAAAAGCGTTCTGAATAGCTTCCGACCCAGTCGGCACGCGCTGACCGCCAAAGGTAGGTGCAAAAGCGTTGTACACAGACGTGCCGAGATCGGTCAAACCCAACGACAGAACGCCGCCCGCTGCGCCGGGGATTGCGCCGATTCCGCCCGTAGGGATGCCCCCTGCGGCAGCACCGAGCGTAGCCGCGGTAAGGTACGGCGCAAGCGCCCGCGTGGCAACGCCCGCCAGTTGGTCCAACGAACTGTCGGGCTCGCCCGACGCGGGCGCTTCTGGTTGCGCTGGTGCCGCAGCCTGGATGCGTCGCAGTTCAGCGCCGAGAATGCGGACTGTTTTTGTATCGCCGGCGGCGTTGGCTTTTCGAATGCCTGCTTCAAGGCGCTGGATAGGACCGGCGCTCATAGCCCCTTCGCTTTCAAAAGTGCTTCGACATCGTCAGATATTTTAGTTAACTCGCCCGGGGCTGCTATTCGTGCGCGGCGACCTCTAGCGCGGTACGCAAGATTAGCGTCAAGCTGCGATTGGTTAAGGATAAGTCCAACATCCTTAGCCTCGCTGTTAATCTTAGCCTTAGAATCTCCCGAATCCAACAGACCTTGGATGTAATTGACCCGGTCCTCTAGAGGCGAATTGCGGTTTATGGTTTCGCCTGCGGTGCCCGACAAGCGGGCTTCAATAGACCTTAACAGTTTATTGTAGTCCAAAAGATGCTTTTGGTACGCGGGTGTCCCTTGCGTCTGCTGAAGGACGGCGGCAGAATTTTTAAGGAGAATAATATCCTTATCGGACACGTTGCCGACGCTCGCGCCGGTAGGCGAGTTGCGGCGAACTTCCAGCAGTTTTTCCAGCGCCGATGTATCGACTACGTTAGATGCCAACGCCTGCGCGTCAAACGCCGCCTGCCCGCCGCCCGTAAGAGCATTGACGGCGGTCGGTAGGCTGCCCCGAAGCCCCCCGGTGATGTACGGAAGCGCCGGGCTATCATATAGTTCCGAGATATTTTTGATCTGTTGCCGCACAGACAGGAGCGCGCCTTTAGCGGCGGCGGCGTCTTCGGCGCTGCTTTTTTCTTGTGTAGCTCGCAGTTCACCTTTTTTCGATGCGTAACTTTCAGCTTCTAGCTGCGCGGGGCTTTTGGTTGCCCCCGCCGTGCGCCCCGCAGATTCGGCTTGGGCTTCCGCGCGAACGCGCTTAAGCGGCACGGCAGCCGAGCCAGGCATCGGGGACTGCATGGGTGATTTGCCGCGCGCGACTCGGCCCGTTGGCTCATAACCACCCATACCGTCATCCATCATTTTGGATTCATAGCCGGATTGCGGAGCCGCAGAACGCTGAACGGGGATGCCGCCGCCGCGCGAGGGAACGATCTGAATGCCGTTCTGCTGAAGCCAACCGTTGAACTTTGCGCCGCCGTTAGGCCCCAAGGATGACTGTACGCGAGCAGCTTCGTCGGCAGTGATAGTTCCTGTGGTCGCTGCTGATCGAAGGATAGCTCCCGCGTTCTGGTCCGATTGCGCGGGCGCAGCCATCGGCGGTGCAGAGGGGGCATTTGGTACAAACCGAAACTCCGGGATTTCCTTGGCGCTTGGGGTTTCCAAACCGCCCACCGTAACCGCCTGAAGCGCATTGGTGTCAGGGTTTACCTGAACCGAAGCCGTAGGCTTAGGTACGGTGTACGCGATAATTTCATCAACTTTCATAAGCAACCGCCGCCGCGTAGTAGGGTCGTTGGCTATGGTTTCTGGAGGCGGCAGGATAGCGTTCCATCCGGGGATCGTCTGCACGACACTGTTCCGCAACGCCGTCGCGCCTTGTACGTCGCCGGGGGCGAGAAAATTCAATTCTTCCTTGAAGTTTGCTGCCACATTTTTGGCAAGTTCGACTTGCGCCGACGTAATTTCGCGACCCTCTTTAGCGCCAGCACGCGCCTCTTGCGCCCGCTGGATTTGCATGGTCTGCTCCGCAATCGCGTTCTGGCGCTGCAAAGCCTGCTGCTGCGCCATCATGCTGATCATGGCCGCGTTGTTGCGGATAGCCCCGCCGAGCGGGTCCACGTTAGGCGCACGCGCGCCGAGCGCGATCATTTGATTGGGCATCAGTTGCCTCCAAACGCGATGGGAGTACCTCGCAAGCTGTCAAGTGCTATGTATTGGCTTTCCAACGCCGTTGGTAGACCACCCGCACCAAAGCCGCCGCCCGCCATACTATTCAGATAGTTCGTCTGCGCTTGGTACAGCGGGTACTGCGTAGCCATCTGACCGATACCCTGCAACGCGCCCGACAGCGCGTTGGCGCTACCGACGTAACCCGACGCGCGGGCCTGCCCGGCGTTGTAGATGTTGGATGCTTGGTTCTGCCCCTGCTGCCCTGCGGCGCTGGTCAGAGTGTTGGCCGCTGACTGCCCTGCACCCATCAGCGACTGAAGCGGGTTAAGCTGGTTGGCCCGATTGACCTGGTAGCGGTTGAACGCATTCTGGTACTCTTGGCTACCCAAATCCTGCCCAAACCGGGCGGCGGCCTTGAGAGCCGAACCAGACTGAAGACCGCCGCGCGCTGCTGCCGATCGCTCAATGGCCTTCTGGCCTTCGGACAGCCGGAAGGCGTAGCCAGGGTCTTGCTCAAAGTCCTGCATACCGAAGTCGCGGGCGTACTTGCCGAAGTCGGGGCTGTTGGGATCGACGACGATACCCTGCGCGTTCGTCGCCGGTGCCGCGCCGCCGTATCCGCCGGCGGGAAGATTGAACGTGCCGTACGGCGTTTGGTATGCGCGCGGGACGCCTGCGCCGCCAGACACCGCAGGTTGCCCTGCGTTGGGGTTAAGCCCGAGCAGCGTGAACAGGCGGTTCTGCGCGGTTATGCCGCCTTGGCGAAACGGTTCCTGAAGCGCGATCTGCTTCTCGAACATCCGCTCCTGCGCGGCCTGTGCGTCACGGGCTGCCTGCGCCTGCGTGTTGGCCGCGCTCTTGGCGCCGCCGGATGCGATAAGGCCACCGCCAACGGAAGCTACCGCGCCGATTGCTGCTGAGGCTGTGATTCCTGCTGCTGCTGCGATACCCATGCTAAACTCCGCTCAACTGCATACGGAAAGCCTGCCCGTGTTCTTGCGCGCCCAGGCGTTTATATAACACGGAGAGACGGGGTCCGGAACCCCTCTGTCCTGCTTCGAAAAACACTTCATCGACGCCCTTTTCTTTGAGGGCTTTTATTGACGCGCGCTGTATTTTTGCACCTAAACCGGGGAATTCCGGTGACGCATAGAACGCCGTATTGGTGGCCGAGGTCAGGTTGGGCGACACCATCGACGGCGATATGAGCGTCATCAGATAACCAAACATCCGGCCATTGCTACGCGCGGTCATTATTTGCATGGCCCCGAGGTCGTACAGAGTCCGCATCAGGTTCAGGTTTTTGTTCTTCCAGTTGTCAGGCGATTCCGCGATGACGACCAGATGGTCCTCTATCAAACTCTTGGCGTCCTTCAGCCAAGTGTCAAAATCTTCTTCCTGAAACGTTATGCCCGCTGGCGGGACCGCTTTGCGTAGCGCCATAGCCGACAAGATTTTGCGTTTAGCCATAGCCGCCATTTTCTCGATAGCAGGGGCATATGCCTGCATGTACCGCATCAACGCGGGCATGTTGGCTTGAATGTTTACGTTCGCCAGCGTCGCCCAATGCGCGTGGTCATGCTTGTGCGGCAGGCAATGCTCAAACACACGGGCGCATACGTCCTCGCCCTCTAGGTCGGCAAAGTTCACGGTCAACACGTTGGGCAGCCGTGCGGCGATCTGGTCCAACTTGCAGTCCATCTTGCACAGCAGCGGCATCAGTATGGCGGGGTCGAACATGCACCCTGGGAGCCGCATGAGACTGTCAAACACCTCATCGACCGGGCGGCGCACGACGACAACCTTGGTGCCGGGCGCAAAGTATTCCAGCAGCCGCCACCACGGTGCTGCCGCCGTTTCCGCCGAACCCACGTTGGGTTGATCAAACCACAGGTTCACATCCTCTAGGGACCGAAAGTGCCGAAGTTCTTCATGTCCGCAAATCCAATCGCCATACGTTAGAAAGCGGGACAGCCAAGCTGACCGCGAACGAGGAAGCGAGAGGACTACGAAAGAAGGCATCAGCTCACCAGACGGCCCGAGGCGCGGATGTTGATCGACGTAGCCGTGCCAGCGATCGTCGAGATGAACCCGCCCACCGGCAGCACATGGCCGACCAGTTCAGGGAACGTGTACGTCTCGGCAGGCTGAAGCGTCTTGGTCTTGACGATCAGGTTGCTGTCGCCCGCCGAACCGGCTGACGCCACTAGGTTCACACTGAGCGTCGCAGCCACGGCGCTGTAGTTGGTCGCCGTGAACTTGTCGATGATCGTCTGGACGCCGGTCGAGGTGTACTGCGTCGTTTGCGAGGCTTCCGCAATCTTCGCCGGGATGATGTTGCTGATAGATACGGACATAGGTTGCTCCTTAAACGATCTTGGTAATGATGCCGTCTACCACCGTAACTGTCACCGCCCCAGCGACAAAAGACCCCGTCGCGCCGGTGTTCTTAGACGCTATAGTACCCAATTCCGCGCGCGGCGCTAAGGCCAAATCCTGTACCGCCGACCAGACAGGAGCTTGGTAGCTTTGGATATCAGATGGAACGGACTGAGCCAAGTCCTGCGCTTGCGTCTGCAAGACCGACACATCTTCAATCGACGCGCACGGCGGTTCCAGTTCAAGGTCTACGATCTGGGTCTGAAGGACGGCCACATCGTCAACCGACGCAGAGGAAGGCTGGCTTTGCGCTTCCTGTGCCAGCGTATCGAGCAATGCGCTGTAGGAGGCTACCAGCGAGTTTGTGTCTGGCGGAAGGGTAGATGCGTCCAGCGAGGTCTGCGTAGAGACTTGCAGCGACAGGAAGAACCTGAACCACTCGCGGCTGATCGCGCCCGTGCGCTCGTCGATAAACGCGACGCGCGGCGGTGTGATCTGCGTGGGGTTGATAGGCTCCGACGCCATCAGTACAGCGTCCCGCTTATAGCCAATTCCGCGCCCATGATGTAGACGCGCACGGGGTCAGTCCCCGACACCTCGTAAACGCGGTCGCGGATCTTGAGGGTCATGCCAAGCCGGCGCCAGATGGCGCGAGCGCCGTACTCGCCGATCTTGCCCATCGACACCCAGTGTTCGTTCGACCAGGTATGGCCGCCGTTGCCCGACCAGCGCAGCATGACTTGGGGGTCGTAACCCGGCGCAGCGGGGTATGCTTGTGCGGCAAGCAACGACCCGTCTTCGGCGGCGATAAAGTCGCCAGACTCCGTGAGAAGCTCGCGGTCGTCTTCGGAGGGATATAAATTAAGTCCGACGCCCGTCTCGCAGTCTAGCTGGAGGCTGTGCTGCGCCGTACGTTTGAGGGTGTTCGAGCCGGTCGGCAACGCGCGCCACGAGCGCAGCCATTTCTGCGGCTGGCCGTTGTCTTGGAACACCTCAAGGTCAAAGGTGTAGAGGTTGCCGTTCTCAAAATCGCCGACGACGATGTTGCCCTCAAAGTTGCACATATTGTTGGCGCGGTGGCGTGTAAAATCTCCGTTCACAAACCCGGCGCGCTCGTGCCATGCGCCGGTCGCCGCGTCGTAGACCCACGTTGCGTTGGCTGACGGGAAGTTCAGGACGTAGAAGCTGTGGCCGTCCTGCTGGTAGGTGTAACCCGTTGCGTCCGCGATGTCGGCGTACTGCTGGATCTGCCATTCGACCGCGTGCGTCGAGACGCGCTGGCCGATGTAGCCAGACGCCCGGTAGACCATGCCGCGTCCGCGCGCGTCTTGGCCGAGCCAGTAAATCTGGTTGTCCATCTTGGAGACGGAGTGGGGGGCCGCGCAGCCCAGTTCGTTGAACGCGCCGGGGATAGGGCTGAGTGGAAAGTCAAGCCCTGCGGTGTTGTACCAGACTTCCGTTGTGTCTGTGCCAAACACCCACAGTTCGCGGTGGTCGGTAAACACCGCCACGACGCCGTCAGGCGAGCCTTCCGCGCTGGCAAATTCCAACGGGTCGATGCTGGTGCCGTCCAGCAACTGCGTCACCCAGATGCGCTGACTGTTCGGCTCGTTGAACACGAAGTAGCCGTCGAGGTAGGACACTGTGACCGCGCCGGGGAAGTCCGGGTCCGTGATCTGGCCGAACGCGCCCGTTGCTTCGTTGTAGATATAGCCGTTGGGGTTGGCCGCGATGAATAGCTGCGTGCCGTTGTCGGCGATCGACACAGGCCCAGTGCCCGCCACAGTGCCGATCAGCGTCGGCGTGCCGGTCAGGCTGGTGAGCTTGTAGAGTTCGCTGCCCGACACAACGTAGAAGTCGCTGCCGTTGGTCTGGTGCGCCCACAGCCCGCGGATCGGCCCGGTGCCGACCGTCTGCTGGAACTTCAACCCCGGCGCGCGTTGGAGAAACGCAGGCTCTTTGCCGCCCTCGGGAACGATCTCCGGGAACAGGTTTACCATTCGGTTGTCGGCAGCGTTGACGCTGCGGGCGACGTAAGCCGACCCAAGGATGGGCGTTTTCATCGCCTAGTAACTCGGATACCATTTGGTGGTGGTCACATCATATGTCATGACCAAAGCCTTGCTAACAACGGCGGTAGACGCAAGCGCGATGTTCCCCGCCGTTGTGGTCGTAAAGATGCCTGTGGGGATTAGCGTGATAGACCCGCCGCCTGACGCGATAGGCGCCGGCGGTGTGATCGTCTCGATAGCCGTCGTGCCGCTGATGAACACAATGGCCGTGGTCGGCGCGATCGTTGTCGCGCTGGCGATAGTTGGTGCGGCCGCCGAAGTGGCAAGAACACCTGACACGATAGGCGTGGTCAGGGTCGGCGTGGTGGCAAAAACCGCGGCGCCGGTGCCTGTTTCGTCCGTCAGCGCGGTGCGTAGGTTAGCCGATGACGGGGTGGCCAAGAACGTAGCAATGCCGGTCGCCAATCCCGACACACCAGAGGCTACAGGTAGCCCCGTGCAGTTTGTCAGCGTCCCCGATGCTGGCGTGCCGAGCGCGGGCGTAACGAGCGTAGGGGACGTGAATGTGCCGCTGGAAAATGTCCCGCCAGTTACCGCTGGCGTGGTGATTGTGGGTGTAGCCAGCGTTGCGTTGGTGAACAGCGCGGTTTTGGAGATCTGTTTCGTAATTCCGCTTTGGACAAAGGGGAATACGTCCGCGCCAGCAGCGGACGCGGCAACTGGGAGCGCGGTGATCGTAACGGTTGGCATCAGAAATTCCCCGCGAAGATGTTAAACCGCTGGCGCGTCGCGACGATGGAGTACGGCAGCGACATGATGGCATTCGGGTTGTTGATGCGTTTGATGTCGCGCTTGCTGGTCATAGCGATGCGCTGCACCTGGCGGGTTGGCTCGACGCCAAACATCGCCGCGATCTCGCAGGCGAGGTTGTAGCGGAACGCGCGCAGATACCCCGGCGGGAACACAAGCGTGGTCGCTAGGTCTGCCGGCTGGTCCAGCACCTTGGTCGATACGATATGGAACTCCAGCAGCTTGGTCGGCACTGGGTACACCGCCAACTCAATGTCGGGGTAGGTCATGTTGACCCACAGCACCTGCGGATACGTCGAGGTTACGGTCTTGACCGCGATGCCGTTGTACTGCTGCTGGTTTATGAGCTTGAGGCCATAGCTGACGCCGGTGGCCGGGTCTCTGAAGTAGGTCGCGTCGTCAACCAGCACGGGGCGGTTGAGGACCACAACGGGATTGACGGGAGTAAGCGTGCCGGTCGGGCCGAGCGTGGCCGTCCGCGTACCGGGCTGCCAGTTGACGACTTGGTCTTGAGTGCAGAACACGGCGAGTCGTTCCGTACTCCACGAGTCGAGCATCTGGTTAAGCGCCTCAAGTGCATCTGCCGACGTTGCTGCCGAAGGGGTTTCGGCTTCGGCAAGTTGGCCGATCAGTTGCAATGCGCCGTTAATCTGGTCGCTCGCCGTCGTCATCAAGTCCGTCCTTTACTGCGGGCCTGCGGCCCCGACGTTTTACCGCCAGTTCGTTAGCAGGAACTGCCGCGTCTGACGACTGCGTCTCGGGGTCATAGCGCGTCCAGCCGTTCATTTCATCATAAATCGCTTCGGCTTCCATCGTGGCGACTTTGGCGCCGTGGACCGGATGACTGAGATAGATGATTGGCATATTGCGTCCTTGAAAAATGGGCGGGCCGAAGCCCGCCCATCTCGTTAGCCTGCGATGCGGTACATCGAGTAGGTTGCGTCGCCGGTCTTGACGGCGCGGAACAGGACGCTGCGCGACGCAACGCCAGTACCGACACCAACCAGCGTCCAGCCCGTGCCAACTGTAATGGTCGGAACGCCTGTGCTGGTGGCGATAAGCGAAACATCAAACGACGAACCAACGCGAAGGTTGACGTTAGCGGCGTCTACAGAAGCCGCAGTCGGCAACGCAAGGTTGGCGGTGCTAGCCGACGTATAAACGACCAGACCGCCAGCCAGATCGTTTAGCGTGAGTGTCACACCGGCAGTATACGCGGTCGGAATAGCCGACGGCGTGAACATGATTTCGTTGGGGTTGCCCGCGCCGACTTGGTAGCCGCCGGAACCGTTAGGAATAGGCATTGTATAATCCTTTCAGAAAAGGTGGCCCCCGGCGAACCGAGGGCCATCAAAGGTTAACCCCAGAGACGGACGGCCATCGGCGCGCGAATGGTGTTGAAACCATACAGGACGTCAATACGGCAAGGCATACGGTCGTTGTTGATGTCGTACTGACGGACAACGCGGAGCGAAATGCCGTTGTGGACCGCACGCGACGCCATATCGACACCCTGCGGAAGCAGAAGGTCGGCGGTGGCGAACGTGATGGCGTTCTTCTGGTAGATGAGGTTCTGCGGGTAGCTGGTCGAAGCAGCACCAACAAAAGTCGTCACGGCGCTGGCTGCCGGGAACGCGCTGACAGTCGCCAGAGCATTGGCCGCGGTGTAGATCGCGGGGCTGATCTGCACGCCGGTAGCGTTGCCCGAGCCGTCGGCAGTGACCGCAGTAAGAACGACGAACTGCTGAAGCGCGCCGGTCGATTCACGGGTCTGCGGGTTAACCGAGAACACGCCAGCAATCGTGAACACATCGCCGGCAGCGATAGTGCCTGCCGCGCCGAGACCTGAAAGGTCGATGGTGGCCTGACCCTGCGTTGAGACAGCCGTGGTGACGGTGCCGGTGGCGGTGCGCGAACCCGTGGTGTGCTGTTTGATCGACTGCGACATGTTGATCTCGTCGTAGCCCAGCACGCCTTCACCCATCATGCCGTTCTTGAACTGGCGGCTGATGGTATCGACCGGGTTGAACAGACCCTTCAAGCCTTCGACCAGGCCGGCGTTGGCAGCCGGGTTGACGGTGGCATAACGGCTGTTCATCGGAACAGCGTATTCGTTCAGCTTCTGCTGCGCCTGAAGCAGGACCAGCGAGGTTGCAGGCGTGGTGCCTGGCGTACCAACAGTCGAGTAAATCTGCTTGTAGGCGTTAGCGACGTCAGCGTCGATGCTGGACGCAAGCTGCGAGATACGCGGCTTGAGAACACGCTCGGCAAAGTCGTCAAGCTGCATGGTCAGTTCGGCAGACGTGAAGTTCACGCCGATGTGCTTCTGGCTGGCAACGGTCAGCGTGGTGAACTGCTCGTTGTCGTCCTGCACCTGAAGCGCCGCGCCGTCGGTCACCAGCGCACGGTCAGGCAGACGGATACGCAGGGTCGAACCGATCTTGGCGCCTTCGACAGCAAAGCTGTCGTCGTACTGGCGGTTCACGTTGCGGGTGAGAACAAGGTTGTTTTCGAGAATCTCAAGCGCCTTGCGCGTGATCATGTCGATAGTAAGAATCGAGTTAGCCATGTGGGTCGTCCCAAATTAACGGTTGCGTTGTGCCTCGTACTTCTTGATCTGCCGCATCCGTTCCGCTTCGATCCATTCCGAGGTACTCATGGACTTTGCAGCCCGTGGGTCGGTGGTATCAAAAGCGGGCGTACCTTTGGCACGGGCTGTGACAGGCGCAATCGGTGCCGGGGCGGTTGATGTCCTCCGGGTGGGCGGATTGTCGCTAAGTTTAACTTCAAGCCGTCCGATCTCTCTTGCCTGCAAGTACGGAGCCATTTGGGAGATCCGCTGGGCTTCTTTCGGGTTGGAGCCGAGGTAATATATTACGTCGGGGCCAATGTCCGATGCCTGGATCGTTTGAGCCATCATATCCGTCACAGGAAGGTTGGGGTTGTAGGCGACTTGCTCGAAGTCGTCGTACTTGTCCCGCGCCTCTTCCTCTTTCGTCTGATACTGCTCTAAAAGGACAGTCTGCTGCTTGGCGGCTTCCCGCCGAGCAACCAGATCTTCAGCTTTCCGTTCGGCCAACGCTTCCGCGTAGTCCTCTGGCGAGTTGAAGTACTCTTGGGACGGGATGTCTACAGGTGCGCGAAACGCCTGAAGGTCAGCCTGCCGTTGAGCCTGCTCTCTTTCCCATTTGCGCTGCTCGCGTGCGAGGCGCTTGCCGACGATCGCGTCCAGTTCTTCCTGTGTGAAAGACTTAGGCGCTTCCTGTTCGATCGGCGTTTCCGGCGTCAGATTGTCTTCAGGCTGGAATGCTGCCGTGGCTTCCAGTTCTGGCGCGGAGGCATCCGCTTCAAACGGGACATTTTCGTCCATGTCTAACCCCTATGGGATTCCCGGTGAGCCTCGCCGGTACGGTAGTTTCATGCGTAACATGTTTGATCTGCGTTCGTCAAACATTATGCGTAATAGCTGATGTTCAACTTGGCGCTGGCGGTCTGTTCAATGAACCGAATCTTGGTCAGGTCGCCGTCGTACTGGAGCGGGACGCCAACCGCGAGCGGCATACCGACCGACGCCGTCGGCGCGGTGCCATCGTCGCGCCAGCGCACAGCCTGCGTCTCGGCGATGATCAGCGCGAACGTCGGCTGCTGCTTGTTGCCGCTCGGGTCCGTGGCCGGGACTGTGAGCCCCGTCGAGGAACTAAGCGAAGTGATCTGCTGATACCCCAGGCATGAGGTGACAGCCTTGAGGGTCATGGCCATTAGAAACGCGTCCTTTCTGTGAACGACCGAAGCTCGATCGGATATTCATAGGCATATTGCGGCGTATAGCCAAAATTCCATCCGGTGTTGTTGCCCGCGTCAATGCTGCCGCTTGCCGCAAATGCGTTCCACGTTGCGCCGCCCGCAGCCGCGATGTCCTGAATCGTCAAATACGTCGCGGCGTTGGTTCCGCTGGGGTCCGTGATGGTGGCTTGCGATCCGGCCACCGTGCTTTGCAGAAAACGCTGGGTGGTGCCCGCGCCGGTAGTAAAGGAGCCGACCGTGCTGGTCGTGCCGTTCTTCAGATTCACCGTTCCATTGGTGATCGTAAACGCGCGGGTCGATCCTTGGGTCAGGGCGTCCGCGAAGGAGAACGTTCCGCCGACGCCGTTGAAGGTAATCGCACCGTCGATGGTCTTGTTGTTGGTTGTGATCGTTTTGGTGCCTGATGTTGCTGCGAAAGTGAGTGTTTGGATAGCCGACGCGAGCGTCATCCCCGCTGAGAGCGTAAGGCTTCCGAAAAACGTCTTGTTGGCCCCCGTAGCTGCCCAAGTGCCACTGAAGCCTGTGAAGTCCACATCGCGCAGGCCACCACCGTACATGGCTACCGTATCGCTGCCTGCGGAGACGTTTACACTAATGCTGTTGGTTTCGGCAGGAGACGGTGCGGCAGTATTACCGAAAATCAACGTCCTTGTGCCGGTCGAACCTGAATAGGTTGCATTGACAACCGGCGTGCCGCTGACAGTCAGATTGGTGGACGTATCCGTGTTCCAGACAGTCGCAGCATTGCCTATGACGGTAATATCCCCGGTGCCAAATGCGATGGTTCGCGCGGTTGACCCGGTTCCAAGGAATATGTTGCAAGTCAGTTTTGAACTTTGAAGCGTCAAAGTACCCGCTGTGAACGTGAACGTGCCCGTCAAAGTAAGATCAGCCCCGAGTGTGAGGCCGATATTGCTACCTGTAAGATTAATAGTCGCGCAAGAACGCGCCCCTGAAGTGGTGCAGGTGCCGGTGCCTGAATTGGCGTCAAAGAACACACTATCCGCAGATGTGGGTACGGAAGCCCCTGACGCGCCGCCCGAGGTTGTAGACCAATTTGTCGTGGATGCGCCGTCCCACGTACCGTTGCCGCCGACCCAATAACGAACCGCCATCAGCCGATCCTCCAGTTTGTGTTCATCACAGCTTGATCCGAACTTCGCCGGTCGCGGTTTTGTACAGCCGGTTAGCGGCCAGACCACCTGCGGCGGCGGCAGCATCGTTTGCGTAGGTGGGAATGTTTTGTAGTGTTACCTGCGCAGGTTCAAACCGCACTTCGGTCGGCACACCGGCAGATTTTTTAATTGTGAGAGCAAGGCCCGAACCAGATGTGCCGTCGTCTTTCTTGGCCCGGATAATGAGATCGCCAGCGGAAGACCCCATAATCCAACCTTTTTGGTCCGCGCCTTGGTCGGTCTCCCACCACCCGTAAAACGGAGCCACTCCCGCCAGCATTCGGCCAGGGGCTTCGATAATTCCGGTAAGCCCGCCGGGGTAAGTGTTGACTAAGCCTTCCGACCAATACGAGGTGGAGTAAGGCGTATGGTCGATACGCTCACCGTTGTAGTTCCGCGCTTCGTGAAAGGTGTACGGTATTTGCACCGTTGACCCAGAACTCCCGATCAGAAACGGATCAGTGCCTGTGTCACCCGCACGCACACGCACGATTGCGCAGCTTACACGCACATCAATTTCAGGACTGTTGTCGAGATAAATGGCGTC
>Ga0157549_1103710_pt1 | contig 13130 bp, 10 predicted proteins | sample GEODES039metaT_FD_106779 | JGI IMG/M metagenome (GOLD analysis project Ga0157549, IMG submission 106779) | Oligotrophic lake water microbial communities from Sparkling Lake, Wisconsin, USA - GEODES039 metaT (Metagenome Metatranscriptome) | ecosystem: Environmental > Aquatic > Freshwater > Lake ... | reverse complement strand
GTTTAAACTATTTAATTAGCTACAATATGTTATTCAAACACTCGTTAGTTGGGATTCGATTGAATTTCCAGACACTGGCAGTGCTGTTTTTCATGGTTATTGGGGCATCAGCTTACGCTGCAGATCCTACCGTGCTGAACACCGACGAAGCAATCGCAGCAGGTAAGGCCGTCTTTAACGCCAATTGTAAAACCTGTCATAAGTTGGATCAAAAATACATTGGTCCTGCTCTGAGAGGTGCTACAGACAGAAACTCCGCAGCTTGGGTGAAAACTTGGATTGCCAATTCACAGGCAGTCATTGCCTCAGGAGATTCCTACGCGGTTGCATTGTACAAAGAGTATAACAACTCTGTCATGCCTTCTTATGCTTTCCTGAGCGATGCGGAATTGGATGGCGTGCTTGCCTACATTGAATATGGCGATAAGGTAGATCCTGCAGCTGCTGCTGCCGCTCCCGCTGGTGCGCCTGGTGATGCTGCCGCTGGTGCTGCTGCTGGCACAGGCATTTCCAACGAATACTTAGGTATTATCCTTGGTGTATTGGCTTTTGTCTTAGTCCTTATTTTGATTGTGTTGGGACTCGTTGTTACGGTCTTGACAAAGTTTATCAACAAACAAGATCTTCCTGAGGATGACAAAGAGTTTATCTCTCAAAAATCTGATTTTTCTAAAGTGTTTAAAAGCGATGCCTTCATCATCTTGGTGACGGCATTAGTGGTTGCATTCTCTGCCAAAACTGCCATCGATGGTTTGTACTCCGTAGGAGTGCAGCAAGGCTACGCACCGGCACAGCCCATTGCCTTTTCCCACGCGCTTCACGCAGGTCAATATGAAATTGCTTGTCAGTATTGCCATACGGGTGTAGAAATCGGTAAGTCGGCAAATATTCCTTCTGCCAATATCTGTATGAACTGCCACACCCATATTCAAAATGTTGGAGGCAAAGAAGGCATTTCTACTGAAATCCAAAAAATTTACAATGCGGTGGACAACAACCAGCCCATCGAATGGGTGCGGGTGCACAACCTACCGGACTTAGCCTATTTCAATCACGCCCAGCACGTAGCTGTTGGAGGCATTGAATGTCAAACCTGTCACGGTCCAATCCAAGAGATGGAGGTTGTCGGACAGCATAGTACGCTAACCATGGGATGGTGTATTGACTGCCACAGACAAACAGAAATTGCCACCGAAGGCAATGTCTACTACGATAAGCTGGTTCAACTACACGCCACCTCCAAGGATGCCCTCAAAGTGAAGGACATCGGTGGTTTGGAGTGCGCAAAGTGCCACTATTAATTCCTTATCCTTTTGCTAATTCATTCCTAGAAATAAAATGAAGGAAAATAAAAAAACCTACTGGAAAGGGCTCGAGCAACTAAGCAACGATCCGGAGTTTGTGAAGCATGCAGACAAGGAATTTGTCGAACTGCCAAGTTCCCTAAACGAAGACGGCAGTGCTTCTAGAAGAGATTTTCTAAAGTTGATGGGCTTTAGCGTTGCAGCAGCCTCTCTGGCAGCATGCGAGGCACCGATCAGAAAGGCTATTCCTTACGTCAATAAGCCTATAGACATCAACCCTTCCATTCCTAACTATTACGCATCTACCTTCACCTCTGGTGGAGACTATGCGTCGGTGGTGGTGAAAACAAGAGAAGGTCGCCCCATCAAAATCGATGGAAACGCGCTATCTCCAATTACAAAAGGTAAGGTAAATGCTATCGTTGAAGGATCCATTCTTTCCCTGTACGACAAGCAGCGTGTAGCGGGACCTATGCTTGCTGGTGCTGCATCTGACTGGGCAAAAATTGATGCGCACGTCAAATCCAAATTGGCTGCTGCGGGGATTGTGAAGATTGTAACTAACACCATTCTTTCTCCAACGACCGAAAAAGCCCTACAAGAATTTAGTGCAGCATTCGGTGGAGCAGAGGTTGTCGTTTACGATCCAATTTCTAATTTCGGTATTAGCAAGGCATCTGAAACGTTTTATGGTCAGGCCATCCTTCCTTCTTACCACTTCGACAAAGCTAAAACCATCGTCTCCTTTGGGGCTGACTTTTTAGGTACCTGGATTTCTCCAATTGAATTTGCTGGGGCATATGCTAAGACCAGAAAGATCAGCAAGGAGAAGCCAGAAATGTCTAGGCATTTCCAATTTGAATCCAATCTTTCCTTGACAGGTGCTAACGCAGATTACAGAACACCTATCAAGGCATCCCAATCTGGACTTGCTGTATTGGCCCTATACAATGCGCTTGCCGCAAAAGCAGGGGTAGCTACCGTGACCGCTGCCAAAGTAACAGTAGCGCACCTGGATAAGGCAGCCAATGCACTTTGGGCCTCCAAAGGAGCATCTTTGGTTGTTTCTGGTTCAAACGACCCCAACGTGCAGGTTGTCATCCATGCTATCAACGAATTGTTGGGCAATAATGGCGCTACGGTAGACTTTACTAATGCAGTTAACTTTAGAAAAGGCAACGATGCCCGCATGAATCAATTCATTACTGAATTGAAGGGTGGTAGTGTCGGTGCAGTGATTTTCTACAATTGCAACCCAGTATACGATCACCCAAGAGGTGCTGAACTTGCTGCTGGCATAGCTAAAGCAAAATTGAGCATTGCCACCAACGGTACGCTGGACGAAACAGCTTCTTTGGTGCAGGTTGTAGCTCCAGATCACCACTTCCTTGAGTCCTGGAACGATTTCAATCCTAAGAAAGGATTGTATTCCCTGGCACAGCCGACCATTTCTCCGCTATTCAAAACCCGTCAAGCACAAGATTCCTTCTTGACTTGGGCAGGTTCTACTACTCCTTATTACGATTACCTTCAGGCCAACTGGAACAACACCCTTTTTGCTACCTTAGGTGCAGGCGTTTCTTTCCAGGAGTTTTGGGATAGATCCTTGTTCAACGGCGTAGTCGGAACAGCTGCTGAGCCAGCTGCACTTGCCCCAATTGGCAATGCAACTGCCGCCGCCACAGAAGTTGCGAAAAGCTACACTGCTGCTTCAACAAGTCCAGAATTGGTGATTTATACCAAGATAGGGATCGGAAGCGGTGCTTTTGCCAACATTCCTTGGCTACAAGAAATGGCCGACCCAATCACCAAGGCTACTTGGGACAACTACCTGACCGTATCCCAGAAATGGGCCACAGAAAATGGTGTTGCCATGGTGGAGGAAAACACCAAAAAGGCTAGCCTAACCGTTAACGGAAAAACCATTCTAGTTCCTATTTTGATCCAACCAGGACAAGCAGAAGGTACTTTTGGTCTTGCCCTTGGGTACGGACGCAGCAAGGCAGGAAGAGTGGCAGATGGCGTAGGTGTGAATGCATATGACTTGCTTGATAGCAGCAAAGGCTTTGTCAATTTTGATGTCACCGCCAAAGTAACGGTAGCAGTAACAGAAGAGGCCTATAAAATTGCGAGAACGCAAACCCATCAAACCTTCATGGGACGTGAAAACGTGATCCAGGAAGCTACACTTGCGGAGTATAAAAAAGATGCATCCGCTGGAAGATATCACCCCGAAATCTACAAGGACGGAGAATTTGTAAAGCCTTCCAAAATTTCACTTTGGAATGGTCACAAGTACAGCCAACACCATTGGGGTCTCGCCATCGACATGAACTCCTGTATTGGTTGCGGTGCTTGTACTGTAGCCTGCCAGGTAGAAAATAACGTGGCCGTAGTTGGTAAGCAAGAAGTTCTTAACAGAAGAGAGATGGCTTGGATCAGAATTGATCGCTACTACTCTTCTGATGCTGCTCCAGACGACCTAAGTGGCATGGAAGTGGCTGCAGAAAATCCTGAGGTGACTTTCCAGCCCATGATGTGTCAGCAGTGTAATAATGCACCTTGCGAGACGGTATGTCCTGTAGCGGCCACTACTCACTCTACGGAAGGCCTCAACCAAATGACGTATAACAGATGTATCGGTACGCGCTATTGTGCAAACAACTGTCCGTATAAAGTGCGTCGATTCAACTGGTTTAAATACCACGATAACAAGGATTTTGCAGGTGTCAACATTGCACAAAATGACGATATGGGCAAAATGGTCTTGAATCCAGATGTTACCGTTCGAGTACGTGGTGTAATGGAAAAGTGCTCCATGTGCGTTCAGCGAATCCAGGCAGGTAAGCTTACCGCCAAGCGAGAGAAGCGTACCATTGTAGACGGCGAGATCAACGTGGCTTGTGCAGTGGCTTGTCCTACTGATGCCTTGGTATTTGGTGACTTGAACGATGTCAATAGCCAGGTTTCCAAATTGCTAAAGATTGAAGAGTCTGATTCGGCAAGTAAAGAAGTAGGAGAGGAAAGAGCCTACCACGTATTGGAGGAAATCAACGTTAGTCCTAACGTTTGGTATTTCACCAAGATTAGAAATAAAGAGAAAAACGAAGCGTAATCATAATATTATAAACTATGCAGGTTACTTCATCCGTACGCCAGCCCTTAGTTACCGGAGGTAAAACCTACCACGATGTGACACACGACGTGTCCCGTCACGTAGAAAGCAAGCCAACCAAGTTGTGGTATTTGGCGTTTCTTACTGCCGCCAGTGTATTGGGTTTAGGATCAATTGCCCTCTTGGCTACGCTCTGGGAAGGGATAGGCATGTGGGGTCTAAACAAGACCGTCGGTTGGGCTTGGGACATTACCAACTTCGTGTGGTGGGTAGGTATTGGTCACGCAGGTACACTTATTTCTGCCGTTTTGCTCCTTTTCAGACAGAAGTGGAGAACGTCCATCAACAGAGCTGCAGAGGCGATGACCATTTTTGCGGTTATTTGTGCAGCTATGTTCCCTGTCATCCACATGGGAAGACCTTGGTTAGGTGCCTACTGGGTATTTCCCCTTCCAAACACGTATGGTTCTTTGTGGGCGAATTTTAACTCGCCTTTATTGTGGGACGTATTTGCAATTTCAACCTATTTCTCGGTATCCTTGGTATTCTGGTATATAGGTTTGATACCTGATTTTGCTACCATTCGCGATCGTGCAACAGGTTTACGAAAGATCATTTATGGAGCACTTTCTTTTGGATGGGATGGAGCTGCGAAGACCTGGATGCGTTACGAATCTGTATCCTTGATTTTGGCTGGTCTCGCCACTCCACTTGTATTGTCTGTTCACACGATTGTATCCTTTGACTTTGCTACCTCGGTAATCCCAGGATGGCACACCACGATTTTCCCTCCCTATTTCGTAGCTGGAGCGATTTTTTCAGGGTTTGCCATGGTACTTACCTTGATGATCATCACCCGCAAAGTGTATAAATTGGAAGATTATATCACCATTGGACACATTGAGTTGATGAATATTGTCATCATCATCACTGGTTCAATTGTCGGTATTGCGTACATCACTGAATTTTTTATGGCTTGGTATTCTGGTGTTGAAGCTGAGCAATATGCCTTCATTAACCGTGCCACTGGACCTTATTGGTGGGCGTATTGGTCGATGATGACGTGTAACGTGATCTCACCACAACTTTTCTGGATTAAGAAAATCAGAACATCTATTGTAGCAACTTTTGCCCTGTCAATTGTGGTAAACATCGGGATGTGGTTTGAGCGATTTGTAATCATCGTGACTTCTCTCCACAGAGATTACCTTCCTTCTTCTTGGGCCATGTTTTACCCAACCTGGGCAGATATTGGGGTATACCTCTTCACCTTTGGGTTGTTTTTCACCTTATTCTTCTTGTTTGCCAAGTTTTTCCCAGTGATCAACATGGCAGAAGTGAAGTCGGTATTGAAGTCTTCCTCTGAAAAAGCACATAAATAATCATGGAAAGAGATACACATTTTATTTTGGGAGTGTACGACGATGAGGACGTATTGCTCCATGCCGTTGAAGAAGTAAGAGGTAGTGGTGTGAATATCCACGAGGTTTATTCTCCCTATCCAGTACACGGCTTAGAGCATGTGTTGGGCTACAAGCGAAGCAAACTCCCTATTGCAGCCTTTCTTTTCGGCATGTTGGGTACGACGCTGGCTTTGACCATGCAGTTTTACATGATGAAGTTTGACTGGCCAATGATTATCGGAGGTAAGGATTATGGTGCTTTCCCTGATTTCATTCCTGTTTCTTTTGAAATGACTGTTTTGTTTGCTGCATTCGGTATGGTTGCTGTGTTTATGATCACTTCCAACCTGAAGCCTTGGGCGCAGCCACGAATTTTTGATCTAAGAAGTACAGATGATAAGCACATCATGGCCATTGATCTAGCCAACAACAGTAGCTTAGAACTTGACAAAATCCAGGAGATTTTGACTGCCTCTGGCGCTACTGAAGTGAATAAGAAAAGTTTTGAATAGCCTAATTAGAGATATGAAAATCGTTAACGCATCCCTATTCGCAGGTTCAGCACTAGCACTCTCCTTATTGGCGGGTTGCAAGGCCGGAGGTGAAAATCCAGGCTTGGAGTACGCTCCTCAAATGTATCATGCTGTCGGATACGAACCCTTAAGTCAAATCAAAGACGAAACTCAAGGTTCTTGGCTTTCCACAAGAGAAGATGGAAAAGGAGAGTTTTTTAACTCGAATGTCAATAATCCGCATGGAATGAACATGAGAGAGCCAGTAGCCAACACTGTTCCAAGAAATAAGCAAGGCTATTTGCCTCATCGACTTCAGCAGTCTGAGTTAGATAAAGCAGCACTTATCATTAACCCAGTAACTGCATCTGAAGAGGTGCTAAAAGAGGGTGAGAAGTTGTATCTCAGCTATTGTAACTCGTGCCATGGCAAGGGGGGTGAAGGAGATGGATTGGCTGGTCAAGTAATTGGCGGTGTAGCCAATCTTAAAGGAGGCGCTTATGTGGGCCTTCCAGAAGGACATATCTTCCACGTCATCACCAAAGGCAAAGGCAGAATGGGTGCTCACGGCTCTCAAATCCCTGCTGAAAGCAGATGGAAAATTGTTCACTATGTCAAACAAGTTATCCAAGGTCAGGCTGTCGCTGCTGATTCAATTCCTGCAGCAGATTCTACCGCGGTGGCACCAGTAAATCCAGCTAAGTAATCATGGCTCATCACGGCGAACATCACTATAATTTGGATCAGCGATTTGATTTCACTGCATCTATAAAAAAATCAATCTTTACTGTTCTGGGCTTGGGCGCGGCGCTGTTGATCATCGGTGTGGTCTTGGCGATGACTGGTGGAGGCCACGAAGAGGCAGGTGAGGCGGGCGGTCATGCCTTTCATTGGTACGAGCGGTTTTATGCCAGCCTTTGGGTCAATAACGTGTTCTTTACAGGTATTGCCATTATAGGCGTATTTTTCTTTGCCATTCAATTTGCTGCCCAAGCGGGTTGGTCTGCACCGCTTTTGCGTGTGATGCTTTCTTTCGGTAACTGGCTACCCTTTGCAGGAATTTTAATGTTAGCTACTTTTTTGCTAGCCAATCATGACTTATTCCACTGGACGCATTCTTATTTGTTCGATAAAAATGATCCTCATTACGATAAAATTATCGACGGTAAAGGAGCTTTCTTTTATTGGCCTATGGAAAAGGGCACATTCCCGGTGTTCTATATCGCCAGAATGGTCATCTTCTTTGGCTTCTGGGTATTCTTTTTTACTAAGTTTAAGCAGATCTCTGAGCAAGAGGACCAGCTGGGAGGTACTTCCCACTGGTACAAAATGAGAAGCTGGTCTGCTTTCTTCTTGATCTTTTTCGCGGTATCCTCCTCGGTATCTGCCTGGGATTGGGTTATGTCTATTGACACGCACTGGTTTTCTACCTTGTTTGGATGGTACATGTTTGCCTCTTGGTTTGTCTCTGGACTTTCGGCGATCACCTTGCTTGTACTTTTCTTAAAAGGAAAAGGTTATTTGGAAATGGTCAACGAGAATCACGTCCATGACTTGGGTAAGTTTGTCTTTGGCTTCTCTATTTTCTGGACCTACCTCTGGTTTTCTCAGTTTTTGCTTATCTACTATGCCAACATCCCTGAGGAGTCGGTCTACTTTGTGGAGCGATTGTCAAGTGACATCTACAGTCCTTTCCTTTTTGTGAATCTTGGCCTAAACTTCTTACTGCCTTTCTTTGTTCTAATGACAAGAGATTCCAAAAGGCATGGTGTATTCCTCAAACTAGTTTGTTCCATTTTGTTGGTAGGTCACTGGATTGATTTTACACTGATGGTACAGCCGGGTACGCTAGGCCACAACGGTGGTATTGGTTTGATGGAAGTGGGTATGTTCCTAGTTTATGGTTCAGCGGTGGCGTTGGTGGTGCTTGGTGGTCTGGCGAAGAGAAACTTGATTGCAAAGAATCACCCGATGCTTGAAGAAAGTTACAATCATCACATTTAATTATTCATCCGAAAAAGTTAAGTTATGTACGCGTTTCTTATTGGAGTTGGAGTTCTCTTATTGCTATCCTTGGTATGGATGGTGTTTAGAATACAGACCTTAGTATCTGTTGTCAAAGGGTCGGACAAGAAAATTGAAACAACCAGTAACAAGGTAAATGCTTTTCTATTCATCGTATTTATGGTGGGCACGGGCATTTTGATGTTTTGGTATTCCATCAAGGAGTTTGACAACTATCAGATGCCTGTAGCATCTGAGCATGGGGTCATCACGGACGAATTGTTTTGGATTACCATGGCGGTTACAGGTGTGGTTTTCTTGATTACACACATATTGCTGTTTGTATTCCCTTATATGTATCAATACAAAGAGAATAGAAAGGCGACTTTCTTTCCAGAAAACCATAAGTTGGAGATCGTTTGGACCGTTTTACCAGGAGTGGTGTTGGCGGGATTAGTGATCTCTGGTTGGATGGCCTGGTCTGATATCACGGCTCCAGCGCCTGAAAAGGCACACGTAGTTGAGATCATGGGCTATCAGTTTGCATGGGAAGTTCGTTACCCTGGCAAAGACAATGTGTTGGGTGATTACGACTACCGATTGATTAATGCCTCGAATGCACACGGCATTGACTTTACAGATAAAAATTCCACGGACGATTTTCCTTCTCCAAAAGTGGTTATTCCAAAGGGAGAGCCCGTCTTGTTTAAGATTAGAGCGCGTGACGTGCTACACTCAGTGTTTGCTCCACACATGCGTTTGAAAATGGATGCCGTTCCGGGCATGCCTACTCGTTTCTGGTTTGTCCCTACCAAGACTACCGAAGAAATGAGAGCGGAGCTAAAAAACCCAGAGTTTAATTATGAAATCGCTTGTACAGAAATCTGTGGGCGTGGACACTTTTCAATGAGAAAAGTGATTGAAGTGGTGGAGCCAGCAGCTTATCAAAAGTGGGTGGCAGAACAGAAATCTTTTATTCAGCAGAACCCAGCCATCGCGGAAGGCGTACGACCTGAATCAAAAGAACTTGCAGGAATTCAATTAGACAACAGTAACAAATAAAATTAGAAGTTATGGCTACAGCGACAGTTGCACATCATGACACTCCAGTTCAGGATCAGCACGATCACGAACATCATGATAATTTTATAACCAAGTATATTTTCACCCAAGATCACAAGATGATCGGTAAGCAATTTTTGGTTACCGGTATCTTCTGGGCAATCATTGGAGGCTTTCTTTCGACCTTGTTCCGTTTGCAGTTGGGTTTCCCTGACATGAACATGGAGTTTCTTCGTCCGCTTTTAGGTGGATGGATTGACGAGGCGGGCAAGCTTGATCCTACCTTTTACTTAGCTCTTGTAACCATGCACGGCACCATCATGGTATTCTTCGTGTTGACAGCAGGTTTGAGTGGTACATTTTCCAACTTCTTGATTCCGTTGCAGATTGGAGCTCGCGATATGGCTTCAGGATTCATGAACATGCTTTCCTACTGGTTCTTCTTCTTGTCTGGTGTGATCATGTTTATCTCCCTTTTCCTCAAGACCGGTCCTGCTGGTGGGGGTTGGGTAGTGTATCCTCCCTTGTCCGCTCTTGAGCAAGCGATTCCTGGTTCTGGAATGGGCATGACCCTATGGTTAATTGCGATGACTTGCTTTATTGCATCATCCCTTTTGGGAGGAATTAACTATATCACTACTGTGATCAACTTGAGAACAAAAGGTATGTCATTCTCAAGACTTCCTTTGACCATCTGGGCTTTCTTTTTGACGGCTGTGATTGGCTTATTGTCTTTCCCTGTACTCTTTGCAGCGGCTTTGCTTTTGGTATTTGATCGTAGCTTTGGTACGTCATTCTACCTTTCTGATATTTACGTAGCGGGTGAGGCACTTCCTAATACCGGTGGTAGTCCAGTATTGTACCAGCACTTGTTCTGGTTCTTGGGTCACCCTGAAGTGTATATTGTATTACTTCCAGCCTTGGGAATCACGTCTGAGGTAATCGCTACCAACTCGCGTAAGCCGATCTTCGGATATAAGGCGATGGTTATTTCCATGTTGGGTATTACTATCCTTTCGTTCATTGTATGGGCTCACCACATGTTTGTGTCAGGGATGAATCCATTCCTTGGTTCGATCTTCATGTTCTTGACTTTGATCATTGCAGTCCCCTCTGCCGTAAAAGTGTTCAACTACTTGACCACTCTCTGGAGAGGTAACTTGATCTTTACTCCTGCGATGTTGTTTTCTATCGGATTGGTATCCTTCTTTATCTCAGGTGGTTTGACTGGTATCTTCCTAGGTAACTCAGCTATAGATATCCAATTGCACGATACGTACTTTGTGGTTGCCCACTTCCACTTAGTGATGGGTTCTGCCTCATTCTTTGGCTTGATGGCTGGTGTTTACCACTGGTTCCCTAAAATGTTTGGTCGCATGATGGATGCGAAGTTAGGTTACATCCACTTCTGGTTTACTTTTGTAGGGGTATACATGATCTTTTTCCCGATGCACTACATTGGAATCGCTGGTTTCCCAAGAAGATACTATTCCTGGACTAACTTTGAATTTGCTGACAAGTATACCGACTTGAACATGTTTGTTTCTGTTGCTGCGATCATTACGTTTGCTGCTCAGTTTCTCTTCTTGTTCAATTTCTTCTACAGCATGTACCGAGGCAGAAAGGCTTCTTTGAATCCTTGGAACTCCAACACTTTGGAGTGGACAACGCCATTACATCCTGGACACGGCAACTGGCCTGGAGAAATTCCTACCGTTTACCGTTGGCCATACGACTACTCAAAGCCGGGTGCTGCTGAGGATTTTATTCCTCAGACCGTGCCATTATCCCAAACGCCTGAGTCTAACTTACCACACGAGCAAGAGCTCGTACAGATGGAGTTGGATATTATGAAAGACGAGGCTGATTTGGTGGCTAATGGTCCAAAACATTAACAAAAAAGTAAACAGCTACCGCCTATTCTGTGGAATTACGGTGGTAGCTGTTTATTTTCTTATCCTAGTTGGCGGCATTGTCCGCAGTACTGGATCAGGAATGGGCTGTCCAGACTGGCCCAAATGTTTTGGGTCTGTGATTCCTCCCACAAGGGTCGATCAATTGCCAGAAAATTACCAAGAAATCTACCTGACTCAAAGGCTAGCTAAAAACGAACGGTTTATAGCGACCTTAGCTTCCCTTGGCTTTCGTGAAACGGCTGAAAAATTAGCAAATGACAAGTCTATCCTAGTGGAAGAGGAGTTTAATGCTACAAAGACGTGGATTGAGTACATCAACCGTCTTATTGGTGTGCTGGTTGGATTTTTGATCATTGCTACGCTATTTAAGTCTTTTTCCCTTTGGTCAGTCGACCGAGGAATTGTGGTTTCTGCGATTGCAGCGCTTGTTTTGGTGTTGTTCACTGGGTGGGTAGGCTCTATAGTAGTCTCCACCAATTTATTACAGTGGATGATTACCTTTCACATGTTGCTCGCACTTGCCTTGGTAACAGTGCTTTTGTACAGTTTTCATCGTGCAGGAAGAGTGGTAGCTGATTATTCGATTCCTCCTTCCGTACCCAAAAAGATTGTACGTATCTTAGTGGTTGGGATTGTCCTAATGCTCTGTCAAGTAGTGTTGGGTACGCAGGTAAGGGAAGCAATCGATGCGGTCTCTTATGCTCTGGGAAACATGCTTCGCGGGGAATGGGTAGAACGTACTGGAGTAGTATTTCTGGTGCATCGTTCATTTTCCTTGGTGCTATTGGGCATTCATTTGATGTATTTCTCTTGGGCATTTACTTATGTTCAGCGAAAGTCATCGGTAAGTTTCTTGAGCCAAGCCCTCGTGGTGTCGATTTTTTTTGAAATCGTTTCTGGTATAGGAATGGCCTATTTCGCCATCCCCGCATTTCTGCAGCCAGTACACTTGGTTTTGGGGTCTTTGATTTTAGGTATTCAATTCTTGTTAATTCTTCATTTGAGGGATCAGAATAAAAGTAAGGTAACTAGCGCTTCTCTATGAGTACGGTTGACGTAACGAACGGGTCTTTGACATCACTGCTTATCGGCAGGGCAAAGGCCTATTCTGATTTGATCAAATTTAGGCTTTCTGCCCTGGTAACTTTTTCTGCCGTTTTTGGCTATATTTTGGGTGACCGTGGAATAAATTTTGGCTGGTCGGAATTCGTTGGGTTGGTTTTGGGTGGTTTTTTGATTTCAGGTGCCTCTGGTGCTGCCAATGAGATCATGGAACGAGACCTGGACAAGGTTGATGAAGCGCACGCAAAATCGACCGCTTCCATTACAGACGATTTCATTGCAAGAGGCCTATTGGTTCACTTCTATTGTTGCTATTATTGGAATTGGTTTGCTTTGGGTATTTACCAATCCTTTGACAACCTGGTTGGGTATTTTGAGCATGGCACTTTACGTTTTTGCGTATACGCCGCTCAAGCGCGTGGGTCCTATCGCTGTGTTCGTAGGGGCTATTCCTGGGGCTATGCCTCCTTTATTGGGTTGGACAGCCGCTACTGGATCAATCACCCATGAGGCTTTAATTATTTTCGGTATACAGTTCATTTGGCAATTTCCGCACTTCTGGGCCATCGCATGGGTGAGTGATGAAGATTACAAACGCGCGGGATTCAAGTTGTTGCCAAGTGGTGGTGGACAGGATTTGAATACAGCCATACAAATCATGATTTATACCTTGTTTCTTTTGCCTTTGGGGCTTTTGCCAAGCTATTTTGGTTTGGTGGGGCTCAACTCTGGTATTGTGGCAACAGTTTGTG
>Ga0157549_1320635_pt1 | contig 13254 bp, 10 predicted proteins | sample GEODES039metaT_FD_106779 | JGI IMG/M metagenome (GOLD analysis project Ga0157549, IMG submission 106779) | Oligotrophic lake water microbial communities from Sparkling Lake, Wisconsin, USA - GEODES039 metaT (Metagenome Metatranscriptome) | ecosystem: Environmental > Aquatic > Freshwater > Lake ... | reverse complement strand
TTTTTGTAGACAGAACTCTCATGTTTTTGCATAAATGGGATTTCGGTTCAGATTATATTGAGGTTGAATATGGCGATCGCTTCCAATGATGACGGTAAGAAGTGGGTACAGTCTGCTGTAGCAGTTACATGTATTCTTTTGGGTTATATCTTAATTAATTTTTTTGAGAAATTAGCAGAATGGTTTCCGCTAGAAAGTATAGTGCCTTACTTTTTCGCAATAACTCAGTTTGTCTCAGTTGTTGTTGGCCTAGTAGTTTATTTTGTAATCGTGAGAAACCCTAAGTCGTCAGACTTCCTTGCGAATGTTTATCAAGAAGTAATGAAAGTCGTGTGGCCTGATAGTTCTCAGACATGGAGGCACACATTTGTAATAATGGTTGCAGTCACAATTATGGGTTTTATCTTTGGTTTGTTTGATTTTGGGGCTAATTTTTTTCTTGGATTAGTTAATAAATAAGGAAGTTTCAAATGACTGAGCAGAATACGGATAAAGTATTAGCGGCTGGCGATACACCTGATTTTAAGTGGTATATTGTTCACGTCCTAAGTGGATTTGAGAACAGAGTATTAAAAACTCTTAAAGAAAGAATCGTAAATCATAGCATGACAGAATACTTCGCGGAGATTCTTGTTCCTGAAGAAAGTGTCGTCGCCAATGTGAATGGTAAGAAAAGAACAATGAAAAAGAAGTTCTTTCCTGGTTACGTATTAATCAAAATGATTATGAATGAGAAGACATGGCATTTAGTAAAAGATACGGATAAGATCACTGGTTTTATCGGTGGCACAAAAGATAAGCCAATGCCAATTTCTGATGAAGAGGCTGCTTCAATGACGGCGAGTCTTGCAGATGGCTTTAAGCGTACTCGTACTGTTGCCAATTTTTCTGAGGGCGATTCAGTTAAGGTTATCGAAGGGCCATTCGCTTCTTTCGTAGGTGTTGTTGAAAACATCTCTGATAAGGGCAAGGTTAAAGTTCAGGTATCTATTTTTGGAAGACCCACACCTGTAGAATTAGAATTCTCTCAAGTAGAGAAGGTTTAAATAACATAAGCGGGAGACGACAGTCGAAGGCACCGCAAGGAGTAATTATGGCTAAAAAAGTAACAGGCTTTATTAAGCTGCAGATCCCTGGAGGGAAAGCGAACCCATCACCACCAATTGGACCAGCACTTGGTCAAAGAGGTGTGAACATTATGGAATTCTGTAAGGCATTCAATGCTAGAACACAGAAAGACATGGGTGTAACTCTTCCGACAATCATTACTGTTTATTCGGATAGAACTTTTACATTTGTAACTAAAACACCGCCAGCTACATTTTTGATCAAAGATAAGCTTAAGCTTCAGTCTGGATCAAAAAAACCTGGTCATGAAGTAGCAGGCACAGTTCCTGAGAAAGTTGTTTCTGAGGTTGCTAAAGCAAAAGAACCAGATTTAACAGCTGCGACTCATGAGGCTGCTAAGCGCACTGTTGAGGGATCTATCCGCTCAATGGGTCTTAAGTTGGATTACAAGTAAAATTCACGGGAGACCTGTTAAGGGTCGATTGAACCGAAAGGAAACAAAATGAAAAAAGTATCTCCAAAATATGTAGCTGCTTCTAAGAAAGTAGAAAAAGCTAAGTTGTATAGTGTTTCAGACGCTATCGCCCTTGTTAAGTCTGTTGCTTTTGCAAAATTCGACGAAACTGTTGATCTTGCTTTCAGACTTGGTATCGACCCTCGTCACGCAGACCAAATGGTTCGTGGAGCGATCGTAATGCCTGCTGGTACTGGTAAGAAAACAACTGTTGTTGTGATTACTGCTGGTGAAAAATTGGCCGAAGCTGAAAAGGCTGGGGCTGATTTCGTTGGCGGCGAAGATCTTATTAACAAGATCGCTGGCGGATGGATGGATTTTGATCGCGTTATTGCAACACCAGACATGATGGGAAAAATCGGTAAAGTAGCTCGAGTTCTTGGACCTAGAGGATTAATGCCAAATCCAAAACTTGGAACAGTGACAACTGATGTTGCAAAAGCCATTGCTGAGCAAAAAGCTGGTAAAGTTGAATACCGTGCTGATAAAAACGGAATTGTTCACGTACCAATTGGAAAGAAATCATTTACAGAAGCCCAGTTAGCGGAAAATTTCAAGGCTGTTTGTGGAGCTATTCTACGAGCTAAGCCAGCTTCAGCTAAGGGGACCTATGTAAAGTCTCTTGCTATTAGTGCCACGATGAGCCCAGGTGTAAGAATTGATACCGTGGATGCCACAACTGTATCAATGTAATTTATGAACTGAAGGGGTTGAAGATAGCCGGTTTCTTCACAGTGAAGTGTAAAGCCTGCCGAAACTCCCCTCCAAATATTAATATCGGAGGATATAATCTATGATGACACGTATTGAAAAAGACGCTGTTGTATCATCGATCAAAGAGCAAATTGAGAAGTCACAAGCTGTCTTCTTAACTAATCTTGTCGGTATTCCTTCTGTGGATTCTGTACGAATTCGCAAACAAGTAAGAGAAGCTAAAGGCCACGTGGTCATTACTAGAAATACTTTGTTTGCACGTGCAGCTGCAGGAACGTATGCTGAGGGATTACTCAAAGATCTAAAAGGTAGTACAGCAGTAGCATTTGCCTACGAAGACGCACCAGGTGTTGCAAAAATTATTAATGATGCGACAGGTGAGTTTGACGGAATCGTTACGATTCGTGGTGGAATGCTTGGAACACAAACATTATCAAAGGCTGATGTAATCGCCCTGGCTAAATTGCCTTCACGCGATCAAATGCTTGGAACATTACTTGCTACATTTAATGCTCCAGTATCTGCCTTTGCAAGAGTTCTTAATGCTATTAAAGAGCAGAAAGAAACTCAAAACGCTTAATAACAAATTTAATTTTTTTAGGAGAACTTTATGTCTATTACAAATGAACAATTAATCGAGCACGTATCTAAAATGTCAGTTCTTGATCTCGCTAATCTTGTTAAAGAACTTGAAACAAAATTTGGCGTATCTGCTGCTCCGGTAGCTGTTGCTGGTGCTGCTGGTCCAGCTGCCGCTGTTGAAGAAAAAACTGAATTCACAGTAGTGCTTACTGAGAAAGGTGCTTCACCAATTAACGTTATTAAAGAAGTTAGAGCTATCACTGGACTTGGCTTGAAAGAAGCTAAGGATCTAGTTGAAGGTGCACCGAAAACTGTTAAAGACGGTGTTTCAAAAGATGAAGCTGCTGAGCTCAAGAAGAAGCTTGAAGCTGCCGGAGCTAAAGTCGAAGTTAAATAATTCGATAAAAATTGATCCTTGGGGATTATATGGAAGCACAAATATTTGTGCTTCCATTTATTGCATTTTTTTAAAGTTTTTTAATTGAGCCCTACATACTCAGGAGTCAGTAAATGACAAAAGTATTTGCCCCAAACGAGTGGACACGTAGAAGTTTCAGTAAAAACGACTACGTAATGTCGCCTCCTAGCCTGATGAAGTTGCAGATCAGTTCCTATGAGGATTTTCTTCAAAAAGATATTCCTCCTGCCAAAAGAGAAGACAAAGGTCTTCAGCACGTATTTAAGGGAATATTTCCCATTTTCGATTTTAACAAAACAGTTTCATTAGAATTTGTTAGCTACACACTTGAAGAACCAAAGTATTCAGTGAGTGAGTGTCGTGCTCGCGGACTATCATATGAGTCACCACTTAAAGTAACCGTCCGTTTGATTTTTTATGATACCACGACAGAACGGGAAGACGGACAGAAAACAATTTCATCAATTAAAGAGCAAGAGGTTTACTTAGGTAACATCCCTCTAATGGCCCCAACGGGTTCATTTATCTTTAACGGTACAGAGAGAGTTATTGTATCTCAGTTACACAGATCTCCAGGCATCATATTTGAGCATGATTCTGGTAAAAAGCACTCCTCTGGTAAACTTTTATATTCAGCAAGAATCATTCCTCACAGAGGTTCTTGGTTAGACTTCGAATTCGATCATAAGAATATTCTCTATGCTCGAATTGATAGAAAAAGAAAATTTCATGCAACTGTAATTTTAAAGGCTATGGGCTATTCAGTTGCAGAGCTCTTGAAGTCTTTTTACCCGCTAGAAACAATTACTCTTTCTGAGAAAGGCTATTCTAGAGAGTTAGATTTTGAATTGCTCACAGGAGCTAGATTAGAAGATGATGTCGTTCATCCAAAAACTGGAGAAGCCATTATCAAGAAAGGTAAGAAAATTACCAAAGCGGCTATTAAAAAACTTCAAGAATCAGGCTTAAAAGCACTTCCTTTAAAACTTGAAGAAGTTATTGGAAAAGTTATTGCAGACGATCTATATGACAAATCAACAGGTGAGGTAATCGCTTCTGCAAATGAGGCGTTAACCGAATCTAAGATATTTGAGCTTATTAAGTCTGGAGTTAAGTCAGTAGGCTGTATTTACATTGATAATGTTAATTATTCTGATCAAATCAGAAATACACTTTACCTAGATAAAACAAATTCTACCGAAGAAGCTCTCGTGAAAATTTTTGAGAGACTTCGCCCTGGTGAGCCACCAACAATTGAGGCTTCAGAATTATTATTCTCAGGACTTTTCTTTAACGCCGCTAGATACGACTTGTCTAAAGTAGGTCGTATGAAGATTAATTATAAGTTTGGCCTTGATATTCCAGTAGAGAATACTGTTCTTACCAAAGAGGACATTTTAACTACTGTTAAATATCTTGTTGATCTAAACAACGGCAAAGGCCAGGTTGATGATATTGATCACCTTGGTAACAGACGAGTTCGAGCTGTTGGTGAACTTTTAGAAAACCAATTTAGAGTTGGTCTGGTGAGAATGGAGAGAGCGGTAAAAGAGCGTATGTCTATCCAAGAGTTAGATACAATGATGCCGCACGATTTGGTAAACCAAAAACCAGTAGCAGCAGCTGTTAAAGAGTTTTTTGGTTCATCTCAATTGTCACAGTTTATGGATCAGACGAACCCACTCTCGGAAGTTACACATAAGCGTCGCCTTTCTGCCCTTGGGCCAGGCGGATTGACTCGAGAAAGAGCAGGTTTTGAAGTTCGTGACGTACATGCGACTCACTACGGTCGTATGTGTCCGATTGAAACTCCTGAAGGACCAAACATTGGACTTATTACTTCACTTGCAACATACGCAAAAGTTTCTGAATACGGATTTATTGAGACTCCATATAGAGTTGTTAATGAGGATCGTTCTGTAGACAAAAAAATTAAGTACTTCTCTTCTTTTGAAGAGGAAGGAAAAATTATTGCTCAAGCAGACAATCACTTCATTAAAGATGGTAGAGTTACAGGCAATATGATCGCTGCTAGAAAGCAGGGTGAACTTGCATTAGTGGATGCTCCAGAAGTTGATCTTATGGACGTATCCCCATCTCAAATGATCTCCATTGCCACATCTCTTATTCCTTTCTTAGAGCATGATGATGCCAACAGAGCACTCATGGGTTCAAACATGATGAGGCAAGCTGTTCCTGTTGTTAAAACTGACGCTCCTCTCGTTGGTACTGGTGTTGAAGCTACTGTTGCAAGAGATTCTGGTGCGATCCTATTTGCTGAACACAACGGGAAAGTAATTTTCGTTGATTCGAATAGAATCGTAATTCAAAGAGATAGTTTTAAAGATGAAGAATCTGGAGTTGATGTTTATAAACTTGTTAAATATCAGCGATCCAATCAAAACACTTCAATCAACCAGAAAGCCCTTGTTAAAGAAGGCGATGCGGTTAGAGCTGGAGATGTTATTGCAGATGGTCCAGCGACTCACCTTGGAGATTTGGCCCTTGGTCAAAACGTTCTTGTGGCGTTTATGCCATGGGGTGGATACAACTACGAAGATTCAATTCTAATTAACGAAAAAATTCTTGCTCAAGATGTGTTTACAACTATTCATATTGAAAACTATGAAGTTGAAGCTCGGGATACAAAACTTGGTAAAGAAGAAATTACTCGTGATATTCCAAACGTTTCAGAAGAAGCTCTGAAAGACTTAGATGAAGCTGGTATTATCAGAGTAGGTGCTATCGTTAAGCCTGGTGACATTCTAGTTGGTAAAATCACTCCAAAAGGTGAAACTCAGCTCTCTCCTGAAGAAAAGCTTTTAAAAGCAATTTTTGGTGATAAAGCTGGAGACGTAAAAGATACCTCTTTAAGAGTTCCTTCTTCTGTGAAGGGAACGGTAATCGATGCTCACGTATTTACAAGAGAAGGCGTTGAGCTAGATGCACGTTCTAAAGGAATCATAGAAAAAGAAACTGCTCTAATTAGAAGAGATGAAAATATTGAAATCAAGGCTATTCAGCGCTCTGCTATCAGAAAAATCGTTGAGTTGCTTGGTGGAGCTACAATTGAAGATAAATTAGTTTCTGAAGATGGTTCAACAGAACTTCTTAAGAAAGGAACTAAGATTACTGAAGAAGTTCTTTATTCAATTCCGTTTGAGCTCATAGGTTACTTGCCTCTCAAGGCTGACCTAGAGGAAAAACTTTCTGATTATTTCGCAGATATCAGAAACAGAATCAACCGTGTTCGTGCAAAAGCTAACGAGGAAATTGCAAAACTTCACAAAGGTGATGAGCTACCTCCAGGCGTAATTAAGAAGGTTGTAGTTTACATTGCAATTAAACGTAAGCTTCAGGCCGGTGATAAAATGGCGGGACGCCACGGTAACAAGGGTGTTATTTCAAGAGTACTTCCTCTTGAAGATATGCCATATATGGCCGATGGAACGCCTGTTGAAATCGTTCTAAACCCACTAGGGGTTCCTTCTCGTATGAACATTGGGCAGTTATTTGAATTGCACCTTGGTTGGGCCGGGAAAGGACTTGGAGACAAGATTCGTTACATGATGGAACAACAGATGGAGTTAAATAGAATTAAAGATCTTATCTCTAAAATCTATAAATCTCCAGATGCGGATGCTTGGCTTAAAAAGGCTTCTGATCAACAAGTAAAAGATCTTGCTGAGAAACTGCAAACGGGAGTTCGTTTTGCCTCTCCAACATTTGATGGAGCCACTGAGAAAGATATCGAAGAAATGTTTGATCTTGCAGAGCTTGATCGTTCTGGAAAAACTACATTATTTGATGGAATCACAGGTGAAGCATTTTCTGAGGAAGTGACTGTCGGTTCAATGTATATGTTGAAACTACATCACCTTGTAGATGAGAAAATCCATGCTCGTTCAACAGGACCATATTCACTCGTAACTCAACAACCTCTTGGTGGTAAAGCACAATTTGGTGGTCAGAGACTAGGGGAAATGGAAGTTTGGGCGCTTGAAGCATACGGTGCTGCTTATACTCTTCAAGAGTTCTTAACGGTGAAGTCAGACGATGTCGTAGGTCGTACAAGAATGTATGAATCTATTGTTAAAGGTGAGCAGGTTCTTGAGCCTGGTCTACCTGAGTCGTTTAACGTTCTTATCCGTGAACTTCAAGCACTTGCACTTGACGTAAAACTTGAAGAACCAAACGTCGAGACTATCCTTTAATTTTTAGAACAGGAGCTGGGCTCAATGAAAGATTTATTAAATTTTTTCGATAAACCAAAAGATCCAGTCAGTGTACAGGCCATCTCAATCAGGATGGCCTCTCCTGACACCATCAGAGAATGGTCTTTCGGTGAAGTAAAAAAACCTGAGACTATTAACTACAGAACATTTAAGCCTGAAAGAGACGGTCTTTTTTGTGCCAAAATTTTTGGACCAATAAAAGACTATGAATGTATTTGTGGTAAGTATAAAAGAATGAAGCACAGAGGAGTTGTGTGCGAGAAATGTGGAGTTGAAGTTACTCTTTCTAAAGTAAGAAGAGAACGTTGCGGTCACATTGAGCTTGCTTCACCAGTTGCACACATTTGGTTCTTGAGATCATTACCTTCAAGAATTGGTGCCCTTCTAGATCTTTCACTTAAAGATCTAGAGAGAATTCTTTACAATGAAGCATATATAGTTACGGCTGCTGCTCATGAAAATGCAGACAGCGGCTTGGCTGTTGGCTCAATTCTTTCAGAACAAAAGTTTCATGAGCTTAAAGCGGCGAATGTTGACTTTAAAGCTGGAATGGGTGGAGAAGTTGTTAAAGACCTTCTTTCTAAAGTTGATATCGATATTCTTAACAAAGAATTACGTCGTGGCTTAAGAGATTCAACAACTGACCTTGCTAAATCAAAAATTATCAAGCGTTTGAAGGTAGTTGAATCACTTCTTAAATCACCAAATAAGCCCGACTGGTTTATGATGGATGTGATCCCGGTTCTTCCTCCAGATCTTCGTCCATTAGTTCCTCTTGAGGCTGGTCGTTTTGCGACTTCAGATCTTAACGATCTTTACCGCAGAGTAATCAATCGTAATAATCGTCTTAAGCGCCTTAAAGAGCTTAATGCACCAGAGATAATAATTCGTAACGAGAAGCGTATGCTTCAAGAAGCCGTAGACGCTCTTTTTGATAATGGTCGTCGTGGTAAAGTGTTTACGGGTGCCAATAAGCGTCCTTTACGCTCGCTCTCTGATATGCTTAAAGGTAAACAAGGCCGTTTCCGTCAGAATCTACTTGGTAAACGTGTGGATTATTCTGGTCGTTCGGTTATCGTAGTTGGTCCTTATTTAAAACTGCATCAGTGCGGTCTTCCTAAAATGATGGCCCTTGAGCTATTCAAGCCATTTATTTACAACAAGCTTATTGAGAAAGGTCACTGTACAACCATTAAAGTTGCAAAACGCATGGTTGATCAGCAGAAGCAAGAGGTTTGGGATATTCTTGAGGATGTTGTACAAGAGCATCCGATTCTTCTAAACAGAGCTCCAACCCTACACAGACTTGGTATCCAGGCATTTGAACCGATTCTTATTGAAGGAAAAGCAATTCAGCTTCACCCACTCGTTTGTACAGCTTTTAATGCTGACTTCGACGGTGACCAGATGGCTGTGCACGTTCCACTTTCAATTGAAGCTCAAATTGAGGCCCGTGTCCTTGCAATGTCGACCAATAATATTCTTTCTCCTAAAGATGGAACGCCAATTATTGTTCCTTCTCAGGATATTGTTCTTGGTATGTACTACATGACAAGAGTGAGACCATTTGCTCGTGGATATGGAAAAGTGTTTTCTTCTAAAGAAGAAGCTCAGTTTGCTTATCATACAAATAATCTTCACCTTCAAGCTCCAATTAAAATCCGAATTAATGGCAAGCTAGTTGAAACAACTGTTGGTAGAACTTTCGTTTACGATGTCACTCCAAAGTGTCTTGATTTCGAAGTCATCAATAAGATTCTTAATAAGAAGGAATTAGCGAAGTTAATTGATCTTGCCTACCGTAAGGGTACAGAGAAAGATACCGTTATGTTCGCAGATGCGATCATGAAAATGGGTTATGAGTACGCTACGAAAGCGGGTATTTCGATCAACATCAAAGACATGGTTATTCCTAAGGAAAAATCTTCGATCATTGATACTGCTCAAGCAGAAGTTGATAAAATTACCAACGAATACAACGAAGGTTCTATCACTAATGGTGAGCGATACAATAAAATTGTAGACGTTTGGGCACAAACGAATGAGAAACTTTCAAAAGTTCTCATTGAAGGTCTTTCAAAAGACGATTTCGTTTCTGAAAACGGAAAAGAAAAAACCAAGGCTCCTTCATTTAACGCTATTTTTATGATGGCCGATTCTGGAGCAAGGGGATCTAACGTTCAGATTCGTCAGCTTGCAGGTATGAGAGGTCTAATGGCCAAGCCTTCTGGCGAAATTATTGAAACTCCAATTACTTCAAACTTCCGTGAAGGATTAACAGTTCTTCAGTACTTCGCTTCTTCTCACGGAGCTCGTAAAGGTCTAGCCGATACAGCTCTTAAGACTGCGAACTCTGGATACTTAACTCGTCGTCTTGTTGACGTTGCTCAAGATGGTATTATTCGCCAAACTGATTGTGACTCTCACGACGGTATTATCCTTACTTCAAGAATTGAATCGGGTGAGATTGCTGAGCACGTTGCTCACAGAGTTCTAGGAAGAGTAAGTCTTGAAGATGTAAAAGGTAAAAGCCAAAACGTGCTTTTCACGCGTAATCATCTTTTCACTGAAAAAGACATCAACACAATTATGTCTGAGGAAATTGACCAAATTAAAGTTAGATCTGTACTAACTTGTAAAGAAAAGCATGGATATTGTGCACTTTGTTTTGGTCGAGATCTTTCTCGTGGTAAATTAGTATCCATGGGAGAAGCAGTTGGAATCATCGCTGCTCAATCAATTGGTGAACCAGGAACTCAGCTTACAATGCGTACATTCCACATCGGTGGTACGGCAACTGCAGGTGCTCAAGTTAACAAAACTGAGGCTAAAACAGCTGGTAAGCTAGTATTTGAAAACGTTAAAACGGTAGCTCGTGCTGATGGTCAAATGATCATTATGAATAAAACGGGTGAAATTATAATTAAAACAGAAGCTGGTGCAGAGAAAGAGCGTTATCCAGCTATTTACGGTGCTACCATTTTCTTTACTGAAGGTCAGCAGGTTAACGTTGGGGATAGAATCCTTGAATGGGATCCATTTGCGATGCCAATCATTTCAGAAGTTGCTGGTACTGTTAAGTATGAAGATCTAGTTCAGGGTGCCACTTATACAGAAGTGCTTGACTCTGTAACTGGTCTATCACACAGAGTAGTTATTGAAGCTAAGGCCAAAGAAGATCTTTCCAAGCAGCCGCGTATATTAGTCGTGGATGATCAAGGTAACCCTATCATCGTTCCAGGAACTAAGCGCGTTGCTTCATATTCATTACCTGTTGGTGCGAACATTGTAGTGAATCCGGGAGATAAAATTGATGGTGGTACTGTTATTTCGAAAGTTCAACGTGAGTCTACTAAGACGAAAGATATCACAGGGGGTCTACCTCGAGTTGCAGAACTTTTTGAAGCCAGAAAACCAACAAACTCTTCTCAAATTGCCGACATCGCAGGAACAATTGAGTATGGTCCAGAAGTTCGTGGTTCCAGAAAAATTATTATTAAGCCTGAAGATGGAAGTGAGCCAGTTGTTTATACAATTCCAAAAGGCCGCTACGTTATCGTTAATGAAGGAGACTATGTTCGTCCAGGTGATCAGATCATGGATGGGCCTACGAATCCACACGATATTCTTAGAGTTCTTGGAGAAAAAGCAGTGGCTCGTTACATCACTGATGAAATTCAAGAAGTTTACCGACTACAGGGTGTTAAAATCGACGATAAGCATATTGAGGTTATTGTTAGCCAAATGCTGAAGAAAGTTGAGATAACTGAAGCCGGTGATTCTATGCTTGTTGAGGGTGATTCTGTAACTAAGACTGAATTCTTTTCAGAAAATGAGCGCTTGATTTCACAAAATCTAAAGCCGGCTTCGGCTAAAGCCTTGTTACTTGGTATTACAAAAGCATCTTTAACTACTGAGTCCTTCTTGTCTGCTGCGTCTTTCCAGGAGACAACAAAGGTTCTGACTCAGGCTGCACTTGAAGGTAAAAAAGATGAGCTTCGTGGCTTAAAAGAAAACGTACTAATGGGACGCTTGATTCCGGCCGGCACAGGGATTCCTAGATATAAAGAATTCCAAGCTGACGTAATAAAAGAAGAAAACCCTTTTAGTATGAATATTTAGGTTAAAAATTTAAACTTGTATTAGCCGGTGCGTTTTGTTATAAGCACTGGCTAATCACTAAAACAATGTAAGGAATAAAAGTATGCCTACAATAAACCAACTTGTGAGAAAAGGTCGTGATTTGCAAAAATCAAAGACTAAGTCTCCTGCGCTTGCGGGTTGCCCTCAGCGTCGTGGGGTTTGTACCCGTGTTTACACAACTACTCCAAAAAAACCAAACTCTGCTCTTCGTAAAGTTTGTAAGGTAAAGCTTACAAGTGGTTATGAAGTGATTTCGTACATTGGTGGAGAAGGGCACAATTTGCAAGAACACTCAATCGTGTTAGTGCGTGGCGGTCGTGTTAAGGATCTGCCTGGTGTTCGTTACCACACAGTTCGCGGAGCCCTGGATGCATCTGGTGTAGAGAAACGTCGTAAGCGTCGTTCTCTGTATGGTGCAAAGAAACCTAAGAAATAATTTGAGGTAAATATGAGCCGAAAGCATAAAGCAGAGCAAAGAGAAGTACTTCCTGATCCAAGATTTGGAGATGTACTTGTTACAAAAACTATTAACATGTTCATGTATGATGGTAAGAAATCTACAGCAGAAGCTATTTTTTATGGGGCATTAGACCTTGTTGAAAAGAAAATGGGCGAAGAAGGTATTAAGGTGTTCAAGAAAGCAATGAACAACATCAAACCTGCTGTTGAAGTAAAGTCTCGCCGTATTGGTGGAGCTACATACCAAGTGCCTATCGAAGTTCGTCCTTCGAGAAAACAGTCACTTGCTCTTCGTTGGCTACGAGACTATTCTCGTGACCGTGCAGGAAAAAGTATGGTTGATAAATTAGCAGATGAAATAATTGATGCTGCTAACAATCGTGGCGGTGCTGTTAAGAAGAGAGAAGATGTTTACAAAATGGCTGAAGCAAATAAAGCTTTTGCTCATTTGAAGTGGTAATTTTCTTTTGTAATGAAATCTACTGACATTCAAAAGGTTCGTAATATCGGCATCATGGCACACATTGATGCCGGTAAAACGACCACAACAGAAAGAATTCTTTTTTATACTGGTAAAAACTACAAAATTGGCGAAGTTCATGAGGGTACCGCCACCATGGACTGGATGGTTCAAGAACAAGAACGTGGGATTACCATTACTGCAGCTGCAACGACTTGCGTCTGGCGTGATTCTATAATAAATATAATCGATACTCCTGGACATGTAGACTTCACTATTGAAGTAGAGCGATCACTTAGGGTTCTTGATGGAGCTGTAGGTGTTTTTTGTGCTGTAGGTGGAGTTGAGCCTCAGTCTGAAACAGTTTGGGGTCAAGCTGATAAATACCATGTCCCTAGAATTGCTTTTGTTAATAAAATGGACAGAGTAGGAGCAGATTTTCTCTCTGTCATAACAGAAATAAGAGAAAAATTAGGTAAAAGGGCAGCAGCGATTCAGATGCCGATAGGGTCTGAAGAGACTTTCGTCGGTGTTATTGATTTGCTGACTCTCAAAAAATATATATGGCACTCCTCTGGCCAGGGTGAAAAATTTGATGTTTTAGATTTAGATCAAGCTGAGTTGGAAGAAGCAAAACTCTATAGAGATGAGCTCTTGGAAA
>Ga0157549_1222689_pt1 | contig 13495 bp, 1 predicted proteins | sample GEODES039metaT_FD_106779 | JGI IMG/M metagenome (GOLD analysis project Ga0157549, IMG submission 106779) | Oligotrophic lake water microbial communities from Sparkling Lake, Wisconsin, USA - GEODES039 metaT (Metagenome Metatranscriptome) | ecosystem: Environmental > Aquatic > Freshwater > Lake ... | reverse complement strand
CGACAAGAACATAAAGGAGTTTAAAATTCACACTCACCCCGACCCTTGAGAAGCAAACGCAACAATGGGAGACTGGGAAGACGATCGCGCACAATGGATGTGTGATTGGGTGCTGAATAGCACCAAACTGAAGGTGGACAAATGGAAGAAGATGGTGTCCCAGGAAGAAAACAAGACGATGATCATTGAGTTCTTTGATAAGAAAGAAATCAAGAAGCTCATCTTTTACGTCGATTCAAAGGAGTCCCTTGTGCCGACACTGGACTTTCCACATGGCCTGAAAAAGAAGGCCATCTACTTTCTCAAATCGGAAGAAATGCAGGTCACGAAGGAGAATGTGAAACTTTTGCAGCGAGGTGATCTCTCTGCGGCACCCATTGATCAGCTGTCTGCTCTTGTCGAGGGTCTCTTCCTCCCTCTCCTGAGCAGCTCGGCGAACAATGTGAGCTGGCCGAAGGTCGTCTCGGACGACGTGATTACACATGCTCAACATCTGCGCAGTGTTGCACATGTTGTGTCAGGCCAGATGAAGGGCCAGACTCTGCTCCCTCTGCCCGCGGGCATGGATGGGCTTGACGACAGTGTCGTGAACAAGGCTGTCGTTCACCAGATCGAATCTGCGGTCATCGAGTGGGCCCACCAGGTTCGCGACGTGCTGAAGAAGGACTCGGCTCAGCCTCTCATTGAAGGCCTCAACCCCGGGGCCTTGGTGGAGCTGGACTTCTGGGCAGCAAAGAAGGCCAACCTCACATGCATCTCCGAGCAGCTGCACGCTGAGAACATGCTACACATGCAGCAAATCCTCGAAGACTACAACAGCAGCTATGCCGGTGCTCTTCGCAAGCTGTACCAGGACGTCACGGACGCCCTGGAGGAGAGCACGGACGTCTCGCGCCATCTTGAGACGCTGCGCAAGTTTCTCGAGGACATCGAGGAGGGCGAGTTCTCCAACTTCCCCATCACGTTCCTCCAGCTCATGAAGATCCTCACGCTCATCTGGGGCCACTCCAAGTTCTACAATGTGCCCCGCAACATGGTGGTGATCCTCCGTGAGATCTTCAACCAGCTCATCGGAGCGATCCAGCGATTCATTGAGCCCCTTGCCATCTTCAAGCTGGAGCCCCGCGAGGCGCTGGAGAAGGTCCGCGCATCGCTTGCTGTGTGCGAGAAGGTCCGCGAGATCTTCGACAGCATGCGCGACACGGTCAACGAGGTCGAGGGCGGGAAGCCCTGGGAGTTTGAGACCGACCTCGTTTTCGCACGCTTCTCTCTCTACGAGCAGCGCCTTGAGATGCTGAGCACCATTTTCCAGACCGCGGAAGATTTTGCCAAGCTCGAAAAGGTCGAATTGAGCTCTGACAAGTTGTCACAGCAGATCAAGCGGTTGTACGAGCTTCAGGGCGAGCTGTACGTGCAGTGGGGCAAGAAGACAGGCGACGAGGGTGGCTACGACTGCCTCAACCCCACCCTCCCACAGTTCAAGGCCGATTTCGAGGCGTACCTTGCGACCGCACAGGACATCGATCGCCGCATTGCTGCCATTGCTCAGCAGGCGTTTGATGGTGCCCCCGGCATTGAGGGCGCATTCAAGATGATCTTTGGGTTCCAGGGCCTGCTGGACCGGCCCTTGGTTGCCACAGAGATGGCGCTCAAGTACCCCCTGTTGGTGACGCGCCTCGACCAGGAGCTGGCCACGGTCAAGCAGATCTTTGACTCGTTCAAGGAGAACCCCCGCAAGGGAAAGAACATGCCCCACACAGCTGGTGCCCTGAAGTTCGCAAAGGAGCTCCGCGATCGCATCGCAGCGTCCATGAACTTCTTCAGCAACTTCAAGAAGCCCGCGTTCGAGACGGACGAGGCGCTCTCGGTATTCCAGAAGTGCACCGAGATGATGGAGATCCTCGCCGGGTACGAAGCCATCGTGTACAAGGAATGGACCAAGGACGTTGGGGCCAAGTCCGATGTCAACCTGAACCTCCCCCTGCTGCAGCGTACCCCCGCTGCCGATGGCACGCCGGGCCTGCTGCGCGTCAACTTCGACCCGCAGCTTGTTGCTGTTCTTCGTGAAGTCAAGTACCTCGAGATGACCAAGTCGTCGTCCGAGGTCCCGGAGAGCGCCGCGGCCATCTTCTCTCGCAACGAGACGTTCCGTCAGTACATTGGCAATCTGGACATTGCCGCCACCGAGTACAACCGCGTGCGCCAGACCATCCTCGACGTCGAGTCTCCGCTCATTTCCGACGAGCTCGCCGCGATCGACTCGACGCTGGAGCGTGCCATGACGGAGCTCAATTGGAACAGCGAGGGCGTCAGCGACTACTGCCTGTCAGCCAAGGCTAAGGTGGAGGACCTCAGCAGCCGCGTGCAGAAGGCCAAGGCCAACATCGACGAAATCCTGGCCACGATGGCGAAGTGGTACGATGCCCCCCTTCTCGTGCGCGATACCAAGTCGGGGCTCCTCAACTACGACGAGAAGGACAAGCAGATGAGCGCAGCCATGGAGGCCATCCGTGCCGGTGGCGAGCGCTTTCACGTGCTGCTCGCTGAGAATCTCGCTTTGTTCCATGCCAACGCCGAGTCTGCCGACTGGCACCGGTATGTGGACTACGTGGACTCGATGGTTGTCGACGGGCTGTTCAACACCGTCCACGGCTCCTTCTCGTACCTTCTCGACAACACCGAGAGCAAGGGCGGCGATGACGCTCAGGCGCGGCCGTTATCCGAGGGCAAGATGACGCTCGTCTCGCCCGACATCCGCTTCGAGCCCGCCATCAGCGAGAGCACCTCGGGCATGTCGATGATGCAACAGATGCAGAACGTGGCCTCGGACTTCTTCTCCGTGGGCTCCCGCGTGCCGCGTCTGGCGCGCCACCGCCCCGAGGCGGACTACCGTGGAGACCTCGAGAGCATGAAGGAGCTCGCGGACTTGCGCGAGGAGCTTCTGGGCAAGGTGGCGTCAGTGGTGGACAAGATTGTGCACTACGAGCAGACGCTGTTGGACGAGTACCAGCACCTGTGGCTCGACGACCGCAACGAGTTCATGCGCCAATTCCTCCTGTACAACCACGTCCTCACGCAGGAGGACATTGAGCAGTATGGCGATGAGCCCATCCCCGAGTCGCCGCCCACGCTCGAACAGTTCAAGCAGAACATTGACAAGTACAACACCGTGGCCGACAACGTCTCCAAGCTCAAGGACACTAACGTCTTTGACTCTTGGTTCCGCCTCGACGTTCGCGGCTTCAAGACCGCACTCCATGCGACAGTCAAGAAGTGGAGCTTCATGCTTATCAAACACCTGACGGAACACGTGACCAACACGTTGCAGGAGCTGTCCACGTTCATCCAGGACGCCAACGTTGGGCTTCGCACCACGATCCCTGAGGGCGACTACATCAAGCTCGTTGCAGTTATGAAGTTTCTTAATGCCCTCAACTCGCGGGCTGAGGCCACGGACAAGTGCTTCGGGCCCCTCAACGACACCGTGCAGCTGCTGCGCACGTACGATGTTGACATGCCCGACGCCGTTCACCAGCTGCTTGGGAACCTCCCTGCAAAGTGGGCCGACACCAAGAAGCTCTCTGAGAACGTGGGCCACGATGTAGCCCCCGCTCAGGCCGACGAGGTTGGCAAGCTGAAGCGCCGCAGCAACCAGTTTGATGTGCGCAACTTTGAGTTTCGCGAGGACTTCCTTAAGCGGGCGCCTCTGCGGTTCGACTCTCATGACCCATACGGACGCATTGACCAGCACTTTGGCGAGTACATGGAGATGGAGCGCGAGATGAACGAGCTGCAAAAGGCTGCTGACATGTTTTTGGTTAAGCTGCCCGAGTACAAGCAGCTCAAGGCGTGCCGCAAGGAGCTTGGGCTGCTTAAGCAGCTCTGGGATATGATTGTGCTTGTGCGCTCGCAGTTCCAGGAGTGGGAACAGACTTTGTGGCAGCAGGTCAACGTCGAGACGATGGAGCTTGAGTGCAAGAAGCTTGTGGCCGAGATCCGCGCCTTGGACAAGGAGACCCGTGCATGGGAGGCTTTCAACGGCGTGGACTCCAAGGTCAAGAACATGATCACGTCCTTGAGTGCCGTGGGTCTGCTGCAGAGCCCGGCCATCCGGGACCGCCACTGGCAGCAAGTGATGAACACCACTGGTGTGCGCATCGTGATGTCGGACAAGACCACGCTCGCGGACCTGCTCGCGCTGAACCTGCACGAGTTCGAGGACGAGGTCAGCGGCATCGTCGACCGCGCGAACAAGGAGCAGGGCATGGAGAAGATGCTTGGGCAGCTGGAGGCGACATGGGGCAGCATGAACTTCGACTACGATGTTCACAGCGAGACCCAGACGCCCATGCTCAAGGCCTCGGAGGAGCTCATCGAGACGCTGGAGGAGAACCAAGTGCAGCTGCAGAACTTGCTCACGTCCAAGTACATTGCGTACTTCCTCGAGGCCGTCTCGGGCTGGCAGAAGAAGCTGTCGACCGCCGACTCTGTCATTGAAATCTGGTTCGAGGTGCAGCGCACGTGGTCCCACTTGCAAAGCATCTTCATCGGCTCCGAGGATATCCGCTCCCAGCTTCCGGAGGACTCGAAGCGCTTTGACACGATCGACTCGGACTTCAAGGATATCATGGCCACCGCTAGCAAGACCCCGAACGTCGTCGAGTCGTCCAACAAGGAGGGCCTCTTCGATCGCCTCGAGACGCTGCAGCAGCGCTTGTCGCTCTGCGAAAAGGCGCTGCAGGAGTACCTGGAAACCAAGCGATTGGCCTTCCCTCGTTTCTACTTCATTTCCGGCTCCGATTTGCTCGACATTCTTTCCAACGGCAACAACCCCACCATGGTGTCCAAGCAGCTGGACAAGCTGTTCCAGATGCTCTGCAACGTCAAGCTCAACGAAAACGACCCCAAGGAGGCACTGGGCATGTATGCGCTCGATGGCGAGTACGTGACGTTCACCAAGCCCTGCCGCTGCGAGGGCCGCGTGGAGGTCTGGCTCATGAACATCCTCCTGGCCATGCAGGACACTGTCCGCGACATTATGGCGGAGTCTATTGTCGCCTATGAGGAGAAGCCTCGTTCGGAGTGGGTCTTTGACTACCCTGCGCAGGTGTCACTGGTTGGCACGCAGGTGTGGTGGGCCACCGAGGTCAACATTGCTTTTGGCCGCCTGGAGGAGGGCTACGAGAACGCCATGAAGGAGTACAACAAAAAGCAGATCAGCCACTTGAACGATCTTATCACCCTGCTGCAGGGCAAGCTGTCGGGCGCGAACCGTGTCATGCTGCAGACCATCTGCACTGTCGATGTGCACTCGCGCGACGTCGTGCAGAACTTGATTGCGCAGAAGGCTGACAACGCTGAGGCGTTCATCTGGCTCAGCCAGCTGCGGCACATGTGGGACGACAAGGCCCGCCACTGCCGCATTGCCATTTGCGATGCTCGCTTCACCTACAGCTACGAGTATCTCGGCAACGTGCCACGTCTTGTGATCACGCCCCTGACAGATCGTTGCTACATCACGCTGACCCAGTCGCTGCACTTGATCATGAGCGGTGCCCCCGCCGGGCCCGCCGGTACCGGCAAGACTGAGACCACCAAGGACTTGTCGCGCAACATTGGTATCATGGTGTACGTGTTCAACTGCTCGGAGCAGATGGACTACAAGTCTGTCGGCAACATCTACAAGGGTCTCGCGCAGAGTGGTGCGTGGGGCTGCTTCGACGAGTTCAACCGCATCTCTGTCGAGGTGCTGTCTGTCGTTGCCGTGCAGGTCAAGACCATCCAGGACGCCATCCGCGCCAAGAAGAAGCGCTTCAACTTCCTCGGCGAGGAGATCTCGCTCGATCTCACGGTCGGCATCTTCATCACGATGAACCCCGGCTATGCCGGCCGCACTGAGTTGCCCGAGAACATCAAGGCTCTCTTCCGCCCGTGTGCCATGGTCGTGCCTGATTATGGTCAGATTTGCGAAATTATGCTTGTGTCAGAGGGTTTCCTCAACGCCAAGCTGCTTGCCCGCAAGTTCATCACGCTGTACACCCTCAACCGCGACTTGCTGTCCAAGCAGGACCACTACGATTGGGGTCTTCGGGCCATTAAGTCTGTGCTTGTCGTGGCTGGTTCGCTCAAGCGTGCCGACCCAGACCGTAATGAAGACGAAGTGCTCATGCGCGCTCTCCGCGACTTCAACATCCCCAAGATCGTGAACGAGGACTTGCCTGTCTTCATGGGTCTGATCTTCGACCTCTTCCCCGGTCTCAACGTGCCCCGCAAGCGCGACATGGAGTTTGAGAAGATCGTGCGACAGGCTGTGTTGGACCTCAAGCTGCAGGCCGAAGACAGCTTCGTGCTCAAGGTCGTGCAGCTGCAGGAGCTGCTGGATGTGCGCCACTCTGTCTTCGTGCTCGGTGCCGCCGCCACGGGCAAGAGCTGCATCCTCAAGTCGCTCAACAAGACGTACGGGATCCAGAAGCGCAAGCCTGTGTGGTCGGACCTCAACCCCAAGGCCGTCACCACCAACGAGCTGTACGGCTACATCAACGTCACAACGCGCGAGTGGGTTGACGGGCTCTTCTCCAGCATCATGCGAGACGTTGCCAATCTCTCGAGCGAGGCGCCCAAGTGGATTGTCATGGACGGTGACATTGACGCCCTGTGGATCGAGTCGCTCAACACTGTCATGGACGACAACAAGGTGCTTACTCTCGCGTCCAACGAGCGCATTGCCCTCAAGCCGTCGATGCGTCTTTTGTTTGAGATTGCCAATCTGACGTATGCCTCGCCCGCTACCGTGTCGCGTGCCGGTATCTTGTTCGTCAACCCCACGGATCTCGGCTGGAATCCGTTTGTGACGTCTTGGATCGAGTCCCTGGAGTCGCCTGGGCAGAAGGCGAACCTGATGATCCTCTTTGAGAAGTACGTCCCACCCTGCATCGAGGCCATCAAGAACCGCTTCAAGGTCATCACCCCCGTGTCGGACTGGTCCATGGTCAACTCACTGTGCCATTTGCTCAAGCTGCTGATGGTCCCTGCAAACACCCCCGAGGGCTGCAGCAAGGAGGACTACGAGCTCTACTTTGCCTGGGCTGCCGTATGGGCCTTTGGCGGTGCTCTGTTCAAGGACCAGCTGACCGACTGGCGCGAGGAGTTTTCCAAGTGGTGGATCACCGAGTTCAAGACAGTCAAGTTCCCGTCGCAGGGCACCGTCTTTGACTACTATCTGCGCTCGGAGGACAAGAAGTTCGCCCCGTGGAACGAGACGCTGCCCAAGTTCGAGTTCGACCCCGAGCTGCCGCTGCAGGCTGCCCTCGTGCCCACGTCCGAGACTGGCCGCGTTCGCTTCTGGATGGACATGCTCATCAACGCGTCTGTGCCGGTGCTGCTTGTCGGCGCCCCGGGCACGGGCAAGACGGCGCTCATCCTCAACAAGCTCAAGTCGCTCGACGACGATTGGGTTGTTGCGCAGACGTCGTTTAACCACTACACCATCCACCACACCATGCAGGCTGTGCTCGAGGCCCCTCTCGAGAAGAAGGCTGGCCGCAACTTTGGGCCCCCCGGTACGAAACGTCTCATCTACTTCGTGGACGATCTCAACATGCCTGCCGTGGACTCGTACGGCACGGCGTCGCCGCACACGATCATGCGACAGCACGTGGACTACAACCATTGGTACGACCGCACCAAGCACACCATGAAGGTGGTGTCCAACACGCAGTATGTGTGCTCGATGAACCCCAAGGCCGGAAGCTTCACCATCAACCCTCGTCTGCTGCGCCACTTCACCGTGTTTGCCCTCAGCAGCCCCAGCAACGATGCCCTCTTCACCATCTACCGCACCCTGCTCAATGGGCACTTGACGCACGGCAAGTTTGCCTCGCCACTGCTCAAGCTCTGCGACACGCTGGTCGACGCTGCCATCAAGCTGCACAACCGCGTGGCCTCGGTCTTCCTGCCCACGGCCATCAAGTTCCACTACCTCTTCAATCTCCGCGACCTGTCGAACATCTTCCAGGGCGTCAACTTCTCCTCGGCGGAGTGCATCAAGACGCCGTCGCAGCTGGTGCGCCTGTGGCTGCACGAGTCGGACCGTGTGTACTCAGACAAGCTCATCGACGAGAAAGACCTCGAGCAGTTCCAGGCGTTGCAGACGACCATCACCAAGGATTGCTTTGCTGAGCTCGAGCCCGACAAGCTGTTGGAGTTCCCACGTGTCCACTGCCACTTTGCCGCCGCTCTCGGCGACAGCAAGTACTTACCCATCAAGGACTGGGGCAGCCTTGGCGGCTTGCTGCAGGAGGCGCTCAACAACTACAACGAAGTCAACGCCGTCATGAACCTTGTGCTCTTCCGCGACGCCATGCAGCATGTTTGCCGCATCAACCGCATCCTCGAGTCGCCCCGCGGCAACGCCCTGCTGGTCGGTGTCGGAGGTAGCGGCAAGCAGAGTCTTGCCCGTCTCGCTGCGAGCATCAGCACGCTGGACACATTCCAGATCCAGCTGTCCAAGGGCTACGGCATCAACGAGCTCAAGGTCGATCTGGCCAAGTGCTTCGTGAAGACGGGCCAGAAGGGCCAGGGCGTCATGTTCCTCATGACCGACGCCCAGGTGGCTGACGAGAAGTTTCTTGTGCTCATCAACGATCTCCTTTCGTCGGGCCAGATCCCCGACCTCTTCCCCGACGACCAGCGACAGGAGGTGATCGACGGCGTCCGCAACGAGGTCAAGGGCATGGGCCTCGAGGACAACAACGCCAACTGCTGGGAGTTCTTCATCGATCGCATGCGTCGCCTGCTCAAGGTCGTGCTGTGCTTCTCGCCTGTCGGCGACACGATCCGTGTGCGCGCACGCAAGTTCCCTGGGCTGGTCAACTGCACCACCATCGACTGGTTCCACGAGTGGCCCGTGGATGCCCTCGTGTCTGTCGGCCGAAATTTCCTCGAGGACAACGAGTTTATCCCGGCCGAACTCAAGCCGTCGATCAGCGAGTTCCTTGCCTTTGTGCACTCGTCCGTCAACGAGCTCAGCAAGGTCTACCTGGCCAACGAGCGTCGCTACAACTACACGACGCCCAAGAGTTTCCTCGAGCAGATCAAGCTGTACAAGTCGCTGCTGGAGAAGAAGGCGGGGCAGCTGCAGAACAACATGGACCGCATGGAGAACGGTCTGACCAAGCTCAAGAGCACGGCCGCGCAGGTGGACGATCTCAAGGAGAAGCTCAAGGCGCAAGAGGTCGAGCTCGCGCAGAAGAACGCCGAGGCCGATGCGCTGATCGAGCGCGTGGGCATTGAGACGGAGAAGGTCAACAAGGAGAAGGAGATTGCCGCCGTGGAGGAGGAGAAGGTGCGCGTGATCACCGAAGATGTCGGAGCCAAGCAGCGCTCGTGCTCGGCCGATCTCGCCAAGGCCGAGCCCGCGCTCATTGCTGCCCAGGCTGCCCTCGACACGCTCAACAAGAACAATCTTACTGAGCTCAAGTCGTTCGGTTCGCCCCCCGAGATTGTCGTGACCACTGTTGCCGCCGTCATGGTGCTGATGGCCAAGGGCAAGGTCCCCAAGGACCGCAGCTGGAAGGCCGGCAAGCTCCTCATGAGCAACGTCGGTGAGTTCCTCGACAATCTGCTGCACTACGACAAGGAGAACATCCCCCAGGAGAACCTCGTCGAGGTCAAGAAGTACCTTGCCAACCCCGAATTCAACCCCGACTTTGTGCGTGGCAAGTCGTTTGCTGCCTCTGGGCTCTGCTCGTGGGTCTGCAACATCGTCACCTTCTACGAGGTGTACTGCGACGTCGAGCCCAAGCGCATTGCCCTCGCCGAGGCCAACGCCCAGCTGGAGGCCGCCCAGGCCAAGCTGAGCAAGATCATGGAGAAGATCAAGAAGCTCGACGAGGCTCTGGCCAAGCTGACAGCTGAGTTCCAGCTGGCCACGGACGCCAAGCTCAAGTGTCAGCGCGAGGCCGATGCCACAGCACTGACCATCTCGCTGGCCAACCGTCTTGTCGGCGGTCTTGCCTCGGAGAAGGTCCGCTGGGGTGAGGCTGTCGCGCGCTTCAAGGAGCAGGAGAAGACGCTGCCCGGTGACGTGCTGCTCGTGTCCGCGTTCCTCTCGTACACGGGTTGCTTCAGCAAGCGGTACCGCGAGGTGCTGTTTGGCGAGAAGTGGCTCCCGTACCTGGCTCAGCAGAGCAAGCCCATCCCCGTCACGGAGGGCCTGGACCCCATGGCCCTGCTGACGGACAGCGCCACCATTGCCAAGTGGCAGAACGAAGGGCTCCCGTCAGATCGTGTGTCCACCGAAAACGCCACGATCCTGACCAACGCCCAGCGTTGGCCACTGATCATCGACCCCCAGGAGCAGGGTGTCAAGTGGATCAAGCAGCGAGAGGCCGACCTTCGCGTGGTGCGTCTCGGACAGAAGGGCTATCTCGACTTCATCGAGCGTGCCGTGTCCAACGGAGACTGCGTGCTCATTGAAAACATTGGCGAGAGCATCGACCCCGTGCTGGACAACTTGCTGGGCCGCGTGACGATCAAGAAGGGACGCGCCCTGATCATCGGTGACAAGGAAGTCGAGTACAGCCCGCGCTTCCGCCTGATCCTGCACACGAAGCTGGGCAACCCGCACTACAAGCCCGAGTTGCAGGCGCAGTGCACGCTCATCAACTTCACGGTGACGCAGGCTGGGCTCGAGGACCAGCTGCTCGCCGATGTCGTCAGTGCCGAGCGCCCCGACTTGCAGGCGCTTAAGGCAAAGCTGACCAAGGAGCAGAACGAGTACATGATCACGCTCAAGGAGCTCGAGGACGCGCTGCTTGCTCGCCTGTCGAGCGCCGAGGGCGACTTCCTCAAGGACGTTGCCCTTGTCGAGAGTCTCGAGAACACCAAGTCCACCGCCGCCGAGATTGAGCAGAAGGTGCAGCTGGCCAAGCTCACCGAGGTGGAGATCAACACGGCCCGCGAGAACTACCGCCCCGCTGCCGCCCGTGCTTCGCTGCTGTACTTCATCATCAACGAGCTGTACAAGATCCACCCCATGTACCAGGTGTCGCTCAAGGCCTTCAACGTGGTGTTCCAGCGCGCCATCAAGGTGTCGGAGCCCGACGAGGACGTGCTCAAGCGTGTGGTCAACATCATTGACACGATCACATTCAACGTCTTTGTGTACACCACCCGCGGTCTCTTTGAGCGCGACAAGCTCATCTTTACCACGCAAATGGTCTTCCAGATCCTCGCGATGAAGAAAGAGATTGTCCCTATCGAGCTTGACTTCCTCATCCGCTGCCCGTCGCTTCCCAACAATGTCAGCCCAGTCGACTTTCTCAGCCACGCGCTGTGGGGCTCGATCAAGGCCCTGTCCGCCATGGAGACGTTCAGCGGGCTCGACCGCGACATTGAGGGCTCGGCCAAGCGCTGGAAGAAGTTCTGCGAGTCGGAGGTGCCCGAGAAGGAGAAGTTCCCGGGTGAGTGGAAGAACAAGACCAGCATGCAGCACCTGTGCATGCTGCGTTGTCTGCGGCCCGACCGCATCATGTACGCCATCCGCCTCTTTGTGGCCGAGACGCTGGGCGAGCGCTACACCGCTGGGCGCGCCGTTGAGTTTTCCAAGTCGTTTGAAGAGACGAGCCGCTCGACCGGTGTGTTCTTCATCCTGTCGCCTGGTGTCAACCCCGTGCTGCAGGTCGAAGAGTTGGGCCGCAAGATGGGCTTCACGTCCGATGCGGGCAACTACCACCAGGTGTCGCTGGGTCAGGGCCAGGAGATTGTCGCCGAGCAGGCCATGGATCTGGCCTCCAAGGAGGGCCACTGGGTGGTCCTCGAGAACATCCATCTTGTGTCCAAGTGGCTGGGCACCCTCGAGAAGAAGCTTGAGGAGTGTGCGCTCGACGCCCACGAAAGCTTCCGCTTCTTCCTCACCGCCGAGCCCGCTGGCACGCCGTCGGCACATATCATGCCGGCGGGTATCCTGCAAGCATGCATCAAGATCACCAACGAGCCGCCCACGGGTATGCAGGCGAATCTGCACGCGTCTCTCGACGAGTTCTCGCAGGAGACGCTCGAGATGTGCGCTCGCGAGGTCGAGTTCAAGAAGATCTGGTTCTCGCTGTGCTACTTCCACGCCGTGGTCATTGAGCGCCGCAAGTTCGGCCCCATGGGCTGGAACCGCAACTACCCGTTCAACCGCGGAGACCTCACCATTTCGGTCAACGTGCTGTACAACTACCTCGAGGTCAACTCCATCGTGCCTTGGACGGACCTGCGCTACCTCTTTGGGGAGATCATGTATGGCGGGCACATCACCGATAATCTCGATCGCCGACTCTGCTCGACGTACCTCGTCGAGTACATGAAGGCCGAAATGCTTGATGGCGACATTGAGCTGGCACAAGGCTTCCTGGCCCCGCCCACGGCCGATTACACCGAGTACCACGCCTACGTTGACGAGAAGTTGCCTGCCGAGTCGCCATACCTGTACGGCATGCACCCCAACGCCGAGATTGAGTTCTTGACGGTTACGTCCGCGCATCTGTTCAGCACGGTGCTCGAGCTGCAGCCGCGCAGCACCGGCACGGGTGAGGGTGCCGCAGGGCAGAGCCGTGAGGAGCGTCTCAAGATCATCCTCGACGAGATCCTTGAGAAGCTGCCCGACGAGTTCAACATGCTCGAGCTCGGCGCGCGCTGCCCGCCCGAGGAGCGCACGCCGTACACGGTCGTGGCGTTCCAGGAGTGCGCTCGCATGAACCGCCTCACCCGCGAGGTGCGCCGCTCTCTCAAGGAGTTGGACCTCGGGCTCAAGGGTGAGCTCACCATCACCGTGGCTATGGAGTCGCTTTCGGACGCGCTGTACCTCGGCAAGGTGCCTGGGTCGTGGGAGAAGCTCGCGTACCCCTCGACCAAGCCGCTGGCGTTCTGGTACGCCGACCTCCTCGACCGCATCAAGTTCCTCGAGGCGTGGAGCGGCGACTTCAACCTGCCCAACGTCGTGTGGCTCGGCGGTCTCTTCAACCCCCAGTCGTTCCTCACGGCCATTGAGCAGCAGACGGCGCGTAAGAACGAGTGGCCGCTGGACAAGATGTGCCTGCAGTGCGAGGTCACAAAGAAGTACGGCAAGGACGACTTCCCCTCGCCCCCGCGTGAGGGCTCGTACGTGTACGGGCTGTACATGGAGGGTGCCCGCTGGGACACCCAGACCGGCCTCATTCAAGACAGCCGCCTCAAGGAGCTGGTGCCCGCCATGCCCGTGCTGTTCATCAAGGCCATTCCCCTTGACAAGCTCGACTCGCGCGGGACGTACGACTGCCCCGTGTTCAAGACCAAGGAGCGTGGGCGTGCCAACGAGCAGGTGGCCGTCGGCGTGTGCCCGGGCTTCGTGTGGTCGCTGTTCCTCAAGACGAAGGTCCACCCCAACAAGTGGATCTTGGCTGGTGTCGCCATGTTGCTGAGTGATTAGTCCATTAGTTGTTGTTTTATTGTGGAGTTTGTTAGATAAATCATT
>Ga0157549_1120867_pt1 | contig 13930 bp, 1 predicted proteins | sample GEODES039metaT_FD_106779 | JGI IMG/M metagenome (GOLD analysis project Ga0157549, IMG submission 106779) | Oligotrophic lake water microbial communities from Sparkling Lake, Wisconsin, USA - GEODES039 metaT (Metagenome Metatranscriptome) | ecosystem: Environmental > Aquatic > Freshwater > Lake ... | reverse complement strand
GTTTACAATAATTCTTCAAGCAACAATAAAACAACTCAAACTCAAAGCGCTCTACTTGGTGTCGCACAGCAGAGCCACGCCACGCAGGGTCCACTTCTCGGGCGCCACGGGCGAACGCAGATCAAGCATGGTGATGTACTCGAGGTCCGTGCGACGAGGCTTGCGATACACGGGGCATTCATAAAGACGCTTGTCCTTCTCGCCGGTGCTGTTGACGGCGTAGAGGTGCACGACGGGCAGCGGGGTGTAGAGCACCTTGGGCGACGAGTCGGTGAGGCAAGCGTTGCGCTTGTCCCAGCCCGCGCCATCAAGGTACAGGCCGTAGATGTACACACCCTCCTTCGGTGCCTCCTTCACGTCTTCCTTGCTGGGAAGCTTGCTGACTTCGTTGGCGCACACGACACTGTCAAGCGCCCAGCCCTTGTGTGCGCGAGTGATTTCCTGGCGCACGGCAGTAATGAAGCCTTGAGGGTTGAAGAACCCTGTCATCCAGAACGCAAGCGGGCGGCCCTCGAAGCACCACGAGTGGAACTGGGCGTGGCGCTCCAGCAGCTCGGTGAACCAGAATCCAAGGGTGGCAGACATCCAGCTGATAGAAGCCCAGGCCTTGGGCACGCGGGCATCGTACATGTTATCGAGGGCATCGCGCAAACGCTCGCTCATGATGATCGTGCCTTCGATGGCGAGGATCAAATCTGACATGGTCTGACGAACAAGAGTCACGACACGCTGCATGCGATCAATTTCCTGACGCAAGAAGATGTTCATGGGCGAGACACCACCCATCTTCTTGAGACGCGTCTTGACCTCGTGTGGGACAAAGTCAGCGGGGAGCTTCTCGAGAAACTCGTTGCACATGCGCTGCACAACAGACTCGCGAGACTCACCAGCGCCAGCAGAGCTGTCCTTGGGCTGGATGTCCACAATCGTTCCGAGAACCTCGCGGGCCATGGTGCTCTGGTAGGTGATGTCGGCGTTGGGGTGCAGACCAAACACCTCGGGCGACTCCACGTTGGGGAGCGCTTCGAGCACGTCGCGGTACTCGCCCAGCGTCTTCCGCACGGGCACCGAGTAGCCCTTGTAGAACTGGAACTTGTCCTCGAACATGAAGTCGCCAAACCATGACGTACAGAATGTGTTCAACAGACGCTTGTCGCGGTCGTCCGTAACACGACCACCGTAGTGCACCTCGCCCAGCATGTAGCGCACAGTGGCCCACGCCACGCCCTTCTTGGGGTCCATGTCGTCGAGGTGGTTCTGGCACGCTTGCCACGAGGCAACGAGATCTCCCTGATTGAACTCGTACGGGATGTTCCATCCGATCGGTCCGTACTTGCGACGCTCCTGCACCACCGAGTGGAGGAACGCGACGCTGTACAGCATGGGGCGCCACTGGGAAGTCTCGTTGATGTCCAGCTGCTCCTGGGTCACGAGACCAAACGTGCGCTTGAGCCCGGCCTTGACTCCTTGCGGGGGCTCGTTGGTGAACTTGATAGCGTTCTGCAGCAGGTTGATGGGGAAGCGGGGGTGGGGTTCCGTTGTGATCCAAACGCGGAACGACTCGTGCACTGACTCCGTTTGCAGCACCATGTCCAGCAGCTCACCAAGAAAGTCGAGCCCAAGATGGCAGTTCTGCAGAAGTGCCCAGCCTCCGGTCTGCTGGAACGACTGCACGAGCTTGCGGGCATGCACCTCTTGACCTTGCCCCATGCTAACCTCACGGCACTCGATCTTGTTCTGCTTGGCAAGATTCTGGATGTTCGACGTTGGATCGGAACCCATCGAGAGCAGGCAGACCATGGGCGTGCGGCATGAGCTCTCACCCCACATCGCCTCAAGGTTCAACACGACAGCATCAGCGTAACGCTCGCCAATGGAATTGGCAATGTACTTGCGAGCTTGAGGGATTGTACGGTCGGGACACCACGATCGAATCAGCAGGAGACGGCGGAACACATCGAGGTTGTTGTAGCCATCGGGAACAACCGCGTTTTCGGGCTCAGCATCGTCGAACCATGTCTTCCAGGCCTTGTCGTTGCGCGTGACCTGGTTGAGGATCTCGCTGAACTGAGGCAGCTCGCTCAGCTGCACAAGATTGAGCCACGTGGTGTCGAGGATCCACGGCTTGGGCTTGGGTGTGACGGCGTTGAGATCAAGGGCAGCACCACCCTTGATGAGCGTGAGGAACTCGTTGTGGCGAATGGCATTGTTCTGCAAATCGATCTTGAACGTCAGCAAGATCGTGAACAAGAACTTGTGCGTCTCGTACAGCCCACGAACGGTGTACTTGAACGCCTCGTATGTCAGGTAGTCGATGATGTTCTTGATGCGCTTCGACGGGACAGGGGACTTGGCCGAACGCTCCATGGAGAGATCGAAGATTCCCAAGAACTGCTCGAGGGCAGTCTGATACATGACGTTCACCATGCTCATCTCGACAATCAAAAAGTACACGATGCTGCCGCGCGTGGCAACGGGACGGTACTCCTCACGGGCAGAATTGATCTTGACTTCCGTGTCAGCAGCAATGGCGAGCTTCTCGTTGACATCCTCGGCGGTGCTCTTGGTGATGCGAAGCACCTCAATGAGCGACTCGTCATCAACGAGAGATCCCTGCGTGTTCGTGAGACGGTTGAGGAGATTGTCCTCGAGCTCCTTCATCTTCTTCTTGTTGCTGGTGACCTCCGTCAGCAAGGCAACACGCTCCGTCTCCAACTCGGCCTTCTCAGTCTGAATGACCTTGGACAGCAGCTGATCTTCCAGACCACGCATGGTCACAGTGAAATCAATGATTGACGTGCGCGCAAACACCTCGGGAGTGTACTTGGGGTTGGGCAGCTTTGTGGTGATGTACAGGCGGAACCCATTCATGACATCGACTTCCTTGTCACCGACCTTGACCTTGAACGTGCTTCCGGCCTTGATGAAGTTCTTCTCGAGAACGTTGTCGAGACAAGGATCAAGCTCTTCGCCGACATCCTCAATCAGCAAGGCACGGCCCAGCGAAAGGGCGTCTTCAATGTGTTGGCGGAAGTACTTGTGGTCGAGCATGGTAACTTGAAGCTCTCCAGTGCCCTCGCGATTGCGAATCCAGGACTTGCCTTGGCCTTGGGGATCGATCAACAACGGGAAGCGAGTGGCCTTGGTGACGATGATACCGTTTTGCAGAGAAAGCTCATCGTTGGGAAGTCCTTGTAGAGCCCACTCGCCCGACGTGGCTGAGTCCACAAGCTGCTCGGTAACGTTCAGATTGCGCGTGAAGGGGATGTCACGTCCTTGGAGCTCCTTCTTCCACGATGCCATCTGCAGAGAGCGGAAGTCGGCATTGAACGGACCAGAGTACGACATGAAGGCGCACAACAGCAAAACATCTCCGACAAGGCGGTTGATCTGCGCTTGGAACTCCTTGCTCTGCTCGGTCCAGCGGTCCTTCTCGCCTCCGAGACCAGCAATGAGGGCAGAGGCAGAGTCCATCTTGCGACGGCACGTGGCGGCAGACTCCTCGAGGTCCTGCTTCTTGCGCATGACAGCGTCGAAGCGTGCCTGCACCTCATCGAGCTCACGCTGCTTGGCGTCGAGCTCGGCTTGGGCACGATTGAGATCAGCCATGGCAACACCAAGCTTGGCCTCAGCAATGGCAAGATTGCGCTTGAGGGGAAGCACCTCCTTGTTGACAGTGTAGAAGAAGGCCATGGCACGTGTCCACGAACACAGACCGGCGACGTTACCGCAGACCTTCTTGGCGTTCTCAAAGGTGTAGTCCTCCATCTCCAGCAACGGGGCCATGAGCTCGCAAGTTTCTTCGTTGATCGAGTCCTTGTTGAACGACAGCAACTCCTGCAGCATGGGACCGTTCATGGTCTTGAGGGCCTCCTTCCACGAGGGTGTCGCGCAAGGCTTCTCGGGATCCTGCACGACGGGGTCGAGGCGACGGTTGAACAGCAGCAGCACACAGTCCATGATACGCATGATGAGATGCGGGGGCTTGCCGAGCTTCTTGACGGTCGAGATATCGGCGGGCTTGATGGTTTGGAGCGCAGACTCGGCCTCGGCCAGAGCAGGAGCGGCAGCAGCCAGCTTGGTCTCGGCAGAACGTTTGTCAACATCGATGGCGTCGACAATAGCCTGGGCCTTGTCTTTGACCTTCTGCACGGAGGCCTTGACTTTCTCGGCAGCAGCGGCACTGGCAGACACCTCGAGAAGAACTTGCTCAGTCTCGCGCGAGGCAATAGCAAGCTCCTTCTCCTTGACGACGAGCTCAGCAGAGAGCTGTGTGACAGACTCTCCGGCTTCGATCAGCTTGGACAGACCGGTGTTCATGCGGCGGCCGAGCTCGCCGACAAACGAACGCTTCTCTGAGTAGAGCTTGCGGTACGAATTGAGGAAAGACAGGTACGAGGCCGGGGTGACGTATGCTTGACGACGGAAGCGCTGGAAGTAGTCGGAGCACATGGTGTTGACACCGTCCTGGACAACACCCATCGTCTCCACGACGCTGCTCTTAACGGCAGGCGAGCACTGGATCTCGAACGAGCCGAGAAAGTGCTGAGCCACGGCAATGAGGGCATCCTTGGGCCACGCCATGAACCAATCCATTGTGCAGCCGCTGAAGACGGCGGGAAACTTGAGCGCACGAGAGCGGAACTTCTCACCCACTGGCGAGAAGCAAAGCACAATGTGGAGATTGTTGCGCACACGAGTGATGAAGTACTCATAGAGGTTCTCGTTGGTGGGAAGACGGCGGGGGAACTCCTTCTTCATGACAGGAAGAAGCTCAGAGCAGATCTCATCAATCTCATCGCGAGCGAAAAGACCAGCAAGCTCACCCGTGGCAAGCACGTTGTTGATGTGCTCGAGGAAGCCTTCGGACTTGATCTCGTTGTCGGTCATGATAAATGTCACACCCTTGCCCTTGACACCAGAGAGCTGGTACAGCTGCTTGAGATCGTCCAACAAGTTGTTAGCATTGTAAGAACGGCTGAGCTGGATCTGGAAGGTGTTGTAGCGAGCAATCGATGTTGCGAGACGAGTCACACTCTGCTTACCAGAGCCTCCGACACCGACCAGCAAGGCGTTTCCTTGAGGGATGCGAATGATACGAGAAACGCGCACAAGATGCACCATGCAGTCCTTGAAGAACACAAGATCCATCTTGGCACCGCGCACAGTCTCGTTGTAGATGTGCAGGTACTCCTCCATCTTCTCCTTGAGGCGCTCAAGAGAGGGCACCATCTCGTAAATCTTTGGTGCCTCCAAATCGGCATCCTCGCCTTCCTCACCAGTAGGCTCGGGGGCGTCACGGAGGAAGTCCACGAAGAACGGCTCTGGGGCAAGCATCTGCTCGTATGACTCGCCAAGATCGGCGGCAAGACCGCTGTGGATGCGCTTGACAAACCACTCGACATCCTTGTGCGTGGTGAAGCGATCGGAGATGACACGGCAGCACTCGTGTTTCCACAGCGCGAGCACCGTGTCGACAGAGCGGATGACATCGGGGGGCGAGAGAAGAATGCCCTCCCAGATGCGGCTCACATCACGCAAGTTGAACACGTAGTGGAACTTGGCGGGCGTGGGGAGCATCTTGCCCTTGGTATCCTGCCACAAGCGGCGGGTGCAAGGCACGAGCTTCGCGATGGTATCGCAAACCTCCTTTGAGAACCCGCGATCAACGCAGTAGTAACCACAGCCGATGGTCTTGAAAATGACATCGATGGATGAGTTCGATGGCAGGGTGCAATTGAACACAGAGAACTGGCGCTTGAGACGCTCTGGAATGTCATTACGACCACCACCAGGGTGGGCCATGGCGGCCATCCACTGCATGTCGGCCAGTGTTGTGAAGTCACCCGGCTTGTCGAGGCTGTAGAAGCCATTGACAGCCATGACCTGGCGCACAATCTCGTTGGCAATCTGGTCACCCCACTCGTTGATGATGGGCATGCTGATATCATCGATGAAGACAGTCATGCGCTTTCCACCAGGGGGTCCATACGTACTGCCCATGCGCTTGTCGACATAGCTCTCGATCGTGCGCTGGAAGCCGTTGGGGTGCGTGGTTGACGAGAAGTTGACGCACTTAAAGAGCTGTTGCTCGGGGTCGTAGCGCTTGCAGAAGCCCTTGATGATAACGGTCTTTGCAGTACCGGGCTCTCCAATGAGGAGAACGGCCTTGCGCTGCTTGGAGATTGTGCTGATGAGAAAGTCTGTGCGAACGTTGTCGACGTTGGGGACGAGAATGCTGCGGAATGGCACAACGGAGTCGGTGGGGTACACAAACGTCTCCACACGAGCAGACCAATGCTGCCATTCGCCCTTCTCGTTGACCAAGTAGTCAAACATGCTGTCTTCGCCTCCAGCCTTCAGAGCAGGCAAGTCCATCTTGGGATCGATCGACTGCATACGCTCCTGGAGACGAGCACGGTCCTCGAGCTCAAGAACAGCGCCCAAACTCCACATGACGGCAAAAGTGTAGAGGCGCTTGATGGACGTGGGTGGAACGGTCTTGCCGGCCTCCTCAGCAGGGATGAGACCCTGGAGCAAGTCGATGGCCTGCTTGATGTAGTTGCACTCCAGCAGCTTCATCTTGGGCTCGAGGCTGTAGCGCACATACGTGTAGAGGTCGTCAAAGGAGGCGTGGAAGCAATCCTTCAGCAGACTGCTCTCCGAGGGAGGGCGTGTCAGCAGCCAGCCCTCGAGGATGGGACGCCAGTCGAGGAACGATGGACTCATGAACACCATGCCGTTGCGTGACACAGTGGCAGGGGAGGCGTTGTCGACGTTGTGGGGCTCGAACACAAGCTTCGCGTCGGGAGACATAGGGATACGATCTCCGTTGGCAAGCGTAAGCATCTTGTTGTCGTCGAGCACACTGTTGAGATTCTCAATCCACACGGCGTCGACGGGACCGTCCAGCACGATCCATGTGCGTTCGCCCTTCTTCGTCTTGAGGGTGCGGCGCCACAGGGTCGAGAAGATACCGTCTGTCCAGTCGTTTGTCGCGACATCGAGGCGACCGAACATTTGCGGGGCTGTAATGGCCTTGGGGTTCATGCGCATCTCACGGTGGGGAATTCCAGTATCGGTCATGGCCTTCATCAACACGTGGATGTTGCAGGTCTTGCCCGTGCCGCTGGGGCCGAGGACCATGAAACCGTGACGCACACGCTGCGTCTCGAACAGCTGGATGAGCTTGAGGGTCCATGGAGGGTGGTTGACGAGTCCAGCAGCGCTGACGTTCTTCGCAATGGAGGCTTCGAGCTCCGGGTAGCCAGCCGTCTCAAGAGTGATGCCGGGGAACAAATCGGAAATGAGACTGAGAAAGAGCGGTTCATCCTCGTCGACGAGCTTGGACAAGTTCATGTCACGCAGCACACGCATCACGATCGTCTGCTCACCATCTTCAGGGTGGGCGCGCTTCTCCGAACCGAGCGTGCGCAGCACAGACAAGATGTTGCGGAGACCAAAGTCGTAGTGCACTTGCTTGGTAAGCTGCTCCTCGCAAAGCTTGTAGAGGGTGAAGAACTTGCGGGCAAGCAGCACGTTGTTCTGGAAACCGCAAGAGGCAAGCTTGACACGAATGATAATTTGACGATCGGGGACCATCATAGCGACTGTGCGGAACTGGATCTTGAGATTCTCAGGCAACTCCTGACGACCGGCATAACCAGGATTCATGGTCAAGAAGAGACCAAACTCGGCGTCGAGTGTGACATCATCGCCATCCATGAAAATGAAGTTGGTACGACGCTCCTTCTTCGCGTTGAGCACAATGGCAATCTGCTGGGCGGCCACGGAAAGCACAGGAAGCTCAATACGATTGAACTCGTCGAAACAACCCCACGAGCCACTCTGCGCGAGACCCTTGTAGATACGACCAAGACCGCGGTAGTCCATCTGATCGGAGCAGTTGAACACGACAACGTACTTGCCAAGTGCACGACCCATATCCTTGACTGTCTCGGTCTTGCCAGTACCGGCGGGACCGGCGGGGGCACCACCCATACCCATGCCCAAGGCCTGGGCCAAGGTGATGTAGCAACGATCTGTGAGCGGAGTGACGCGAAGACGCTCGACGCATCCAATAAACTCGTTGCAATACTTGAAGTTCACGTCGGTGACTTGGATGTTGACCGAGCGCTCCTCGGGGTTGAAGTACACGCGCAGCTGCTTGGTCCACTCGAAGTCGGTGGGCGACTTGATATGCATCAGCACGAGATCGTGGAAGATGTCGCGCTGGTGAACGTGCAGGGTCACGAGCGTCTCGTACTTGGTGCGGTCGACCTTGTTGAGGTCCGTCAGCGTGGCGTCGATGAGCTGTGAGAGAATCTGCAAGAACTTGTCGTCCATTTGCTGCATGATCTTCTTGTCCGAGCGGGCGTTGGCCAAGGCGACCTCAGAGTCGCGCGTCCAGAGAATCTGGAGACCAAGGATGCCAACTTGAGAGGGATATGAGTTCTGGTACTCAATCAGCTGGTGGGAGGGGTCGAGCACACCAACGGCGGCGTCGCAAATCACAGAGTGAAGCGAGCGGCGCTGTTCCTCGAGGAGAGTGCACAGCCACATCTCGACGTTACCCGAGGCCATGACGGGCTGCTGCAACACGACTGTCTCGCCTTCCTTGGACGAATATGACAGAATCTGGTCGTAGATCTTCTCGTGGAAGGTCACGGACTTGATGTTGTCGAAGATGTTGAGCAAGTGAGCTTGGATTGTGTGCGAGTCGCTAGCCTGACCGAGAATTTCAAGCAGAGCAGGATCGGACACGAAGAAGAAACGTGGGAAGAGCAGACGCTTCTTCTCGAGGTATCCCGTCAGCGACTTCTGGCAGACCTCGAGCTGCTCGAGCATGTGCGGGAGCAAGTTCGACATCGTCTCGTCGCCCGTGCAGCAGCGAACCAAGTTGGTGTTCTCGTGTGCGCGAGTCATAACCTTGGTCCACGACTTGTCGATATTGGCAAAGCGCTTGGCCTCCTGAGGAAGCTGCTTGGCAATGTCACCACCCACGAACACAGCCTCGAGGTACACCCACAAGTTCTGCACAATGAGCCACTTCTCCACAATCTCCGAAGAGTCGGACAGGGCGCGAACCCACTGCTGAATCTCGGTCTTGAAGGGGGCGTTGTAACGGTTGCTCATGAGCGAGGAGAGCACCATGAGACTGTCCTCCATCAGCGTCGTCAACTCCGAAATTTCAACGCCGTTGAGCAGCAGCTCGCCACGGTTCTTGAAGTTGAGGAACGAAAGCTCACGAGAGCTCCACTCGGCAATGACTTGGCGCAACTTCGACTCAATGTCGCGCTCCTTGACAGCAGCAATGCAAATGTCCTCAATGTCCTCCTTGTGGGGCAGCAGGGGCGCCTTCATGATGTCGCGGAGCTCAAAACCCTCGGACTCAACATCAAAGGTGTGCTTCGTGAGCTCAGCAATGCGGTTCCAGTGACGCGGCAGCATTGCGGGGTTGGACATGGCCTCGAGAATGGGGCAAGTCTCGCTGAAGTCGTCAATGGTCTTGCGCAGCTCATTGAACGCCTCCCAGTCCTTAAGGGCCTTGGGCAACTTGCGGCAACGATTGCCAAACTCGAGCAACTCGCTGTTGATCTTTGCAATGTCGACCTCGCGCCATGGAATGTCGTAGTAGCCATTGACGGTCTTGATGACGTCGTTGTAGAGGCCGTACAACTTCTGCAGCAGACCGAGCTCCTTGCGGATGCGGTCGAGATCAGGGTACTGCGTCTGGGGCAGACCAAACAGGTCCTCACCACCCGAATACGTGGTGAACTTGCGCCACAGCTCGTCAAAGCGCATCTGGAAGACGCTGAGGCGATCACTGGCCTCCTGTGGGGAGATGCCGGTGACCATGGGGCCAGAGCCGTTGTAGTCGCCAGTGAACGAGTTGACGTCCTTGACAAACTGCGTGACAGAGTCGAGGAGGTTGGTCTTGAACTGGGGCTGGATGCGAATGAGGTGCACTTGGACCTCGCCGGCCTGGCCCAGCGCCTTGTTCCACGCGTAGTGGAGGGTGTCGAGCTTCTCCGTCTCGTGGCGGGGCACGGCAACCTCGTACTTGGTGAGGATGGCGTATGACTGCTCGATGGGCCCAAGCTGGCTGTCGATGCGGATCTCGGCCTCCCGCAGCTCCTTCAGAGCTGCCATGGCCCCGCGGACATCATCGAGGTCCTTGATGGGGCGCGCAAGGCGCTTGGCAACATCGTCGCAGAAGTCGAAGACAGAGTTCATGTCAGCGAGAGCCTTGGCATTGAGGTTCTTGCCAAACGCCTGCTTCCACGCGCGCGTCTCGGCGGTCATGGCCATCTTGAACGGCTCCGTCTCCAGCTCCACGGAGCCCACACGCGATGTTGCTGGGAGCTCGTTGATCTGGATTTCAATGTCTTCGTACTCGCGCACGGCCGCCTCAAAGGCAGAGATGTCGGGCTTGGTCTCGAGGAAGGCCTTGGTCTTGGCCTCGCGATCCTCCTTCCACAGGCTGTTGTACTTGCCGAGGCCATCAAGCAGGTCGGTGATGTCCTTCTTGGTGAAGTTGATAGCCGACGACAGGGTGCTGATGAGCTTGGCAATGTCCTTGTTGTCTGCGACCATCTGTCCAAAGTTGCGCAGCTGCCCCTTGACACTGCGGTCCTGTCCCCACTGCAGAACGTGGCGTGACACGCCGAGGATCTGGCCCGTGGCGCGGTTGAGTGCCTTCTGGATGTCGTCGAGAGCAGGCACCATCGTGATGTTGGGGATGGCCAGAGTGATCTTGGCCGTGAAGAACGGGGGCTTGGCGGGCTCCGACTGCTCGTCGTAGCCCTGCACGCGTGTGGTGAGGCGGCGCTTGATGCTGTCGAGCGACGACCGCGTGCACTTGATAAGGGCATCGAGGATGCGGTGGCTGAAGTACGCAAACAGCTCAGTCATCTCCGTGGCCACGCTGGCCTTCGGGTCCACATCGGCGGCCTCCTCGGGGGCGTTGGCCTTGAGAATGTCGATGAGCTCGTTGACGGCGCGCTCAGCCAAGGCACTCTTGCGCTCGATTTCGCGGCACTTGTCAACGCAAACGCGATCCGTGTCCTCGGAGAACTGAGCCACGGACACGCCCTCGGCGCCAGGCAGCTCGCACAGAGACGTCTGGGTGATCTCACCCAGGACGGACTCGATGCGTACATCAACAAGATCGCGGACCTTCTTGACGAGCACGTCAAGGGCCGCCAGCTCCTTGTTGACCGACTCGAGGTACGAGTCCAGGCTGACAGAATACCAGCTGAGCTTGAGGAGCCCGGGCTCGATCGAGGCATCGACGCGAGCCTTGGGGCCAGCCAGCAGAGACTGCAGGCGCTCGGGGATTGCGCCAACAATGCGTTCGTACTCGACAAGCATCATGCGGAGAGCGCTGTCGTGGCGCTTGAGGCGGTCCTCCTGCATGCACAGGACGCGCGCAGCCTCGGGGACCTCGAGCTTGAGCTTCTGCATGATGGCGGTTTCGCGAAGCAGCTGAAGGACTTGCTGATCGCGGTTCACGAGGAGCTTGCCCGTGTCCGGGTTGCGGACGAGGAGCGACGCAGCGAGACCAGACTGGGCGGCGTCGATGGCCTTGGCCCAGGCGCGATGGTGCAGCACCTCGTACTCCATGAGGACTTGGCCAAGCTTGTTGTAGTTCTTGACGATCTTCTTGCCCTCGGCCGTGCGGAGAAGGTCTGGGGCAAACTGTTGCAGAGTCTGCATGGGGCCTTCGATGCGGCTGAAGAGCTGACGGGCCCAGCTGATGCGACCCGCCATGGGAGGAAGGTTGCGGCCAATGGGGGGCTCGGCGCGGTCCTTCTGGTAGATCTTGCGGATCTCCTCGAGCTCGCGGCCATACTGGGCCAGTGTGGCGTCGTACTTGTCACGCAGGTCCAAGCCGAGAACCTTGATCTTCTCGAAGCGGCCCAACAGCACCAGAGCACGCATGACGCTGGGGATCGACTCAAAGGACTTGTCGAGGAAGTCCTGGAGACGGGCCAGGAGGTCGGACACGTCCTGCTTGAACTGTGTGAAGTCGCCGTCAAAGTCGGTCTTGCGGGTGTTGAGCATGTCATAGGGCTTCTTCTTGAAGTTGGAGATGAGCATGCGGAACTGCACGTTGATGGGCTCGAGGCCTTCGATCTTGCTGCGCGAGAGGGCGGTCCACTTCTCGACAATGTCCAACAGCTCCTCCACCTTCAGCGTGCGGCGGCAGAACGAGTCAAACTTGCCGAAGATGGACATCTCGCTGAAGTCAAACTGGTTGCCCTCGGGGTGTTCCTGGAGCTTGGCCTTCTCCTTGTGGAAGCAAGCTTGGTAGTGCTCGTTGAGGGCGCGCACCTGCGACAGCTTCGTGCACAGCTCCCCCTTCTCCTGCTCCCAGATGCGGGGCTCCTTCTCATAGATGTAGTTCTTCGACGCGGTGATCATTTGGTTTGTCACCTTGACAAACAGCGCCGTCATGCGCTCGCTGGTGTTGTAGTAGCGCGAGATGGAGTGGATCATGCGGATCGCGTTGATGAGGCCAGGGATGGCGTCCATCATCACCACGGGCGTGCACTTGTACAGCGGCTCGCAGAACTTCTCCAGTGTGTACAGGTACTTGACGTTGTCCTTGGCTTCGTTGGCCTCCTCCGTGATGCGGGCATCAAGACGGCGCCATGCCTCAAGATGGCGCGACTTGGACTGGTGCAGCGCGCTGACGACAGTCTGGCACGTGTTGCCTTTGATCTGGTCGAGCAGCCCGTTGAACTTGGCCATGCGCTGCTTCCAGTGCTCGAGCTCAGCGCGCGGTCCGACGTCGTCGGCCTCCTTGCGCATCTGCTCACTCTCCGCAAGCACCTGCTCGATCTGCTTGCACCATGCCAACATGAGCGTCTGCATGTGGTCCATGAAGGCTGTGTTGCCCACCGCCGCTTCGAAATCGGCAGGAGTCTTGAGCTTTTCGAGGCGGGTGGGGCCATCGGTGTCCTTGTACTCGTAGGCCACCAGGGTGACGCTCGACGACACGGCAGCGTATGCCTCCGAGAGACTCAGACGGAAGCGGTCGAGAGTCTCGAGGAACGCATCGCGCTGAGGATCGCGCTCGTCCATCTTGCCCCAGTTGTCGTTAGCCTTGAGAACGGGGTTAACGATCTCAGCCAACATGCCCTGCAAGCTCTCAAGGATCGAGCCGCGAAGGCTGCTGGCCTTGAGCACCCCAAAGCAGACATCCGCGACGTTCTGGGGAGCAATGGCTTTTGAAGATGTTCGAATGCAGTACACGCACTCGTCCTGCAAGGGCTCTGACTGTGGTGTAGCGATAAAAACTCGCTTGGCGTGATCCTTGCGCTTGACTGTGGCGGACTGTTGGTAGTAGAAGAGGAGAAGACGCGAGCCATCTTGAGCAAAGAAGGCATCGAAAGTGTCGAGCTGGTCTCCGTCCAAAACAAAGTCCTCAACAGCTTGTGCATCGAGACCAAGAAGATCTCCGACGCGACCGAGGACATACTTGTGTCTCTGATCAAGGCGAGCGGCCTTCGCTTGCCGACTCTCCTTGGCAGCCTTCTGCACTTCCTTCACGGAATCGTTTGAAAGAACTGTGGTTCTTTGGCGTGCTTCTCCTCCCTGTGCTGAGCTTGGGAGGGCTTTTGTTGCACGCGTTCGTGTAAAGCGTTGAGGACCCAGGCTGGTTCGCCGAGGCTGCTCTGCCTCCGCCGAAAGAGCGGCGCCAGTATCTGCGGCGTCTTCTGCAGTTGCAGACGTATCTGCTTCTGCAACTCCGGTCTCTGCGGGGACTTCCGTTGGAGGTTGTTCTACCTCAGCAACGAGGGGTGTTGATTCAACTGCAGCTCCCTCTTGATCAGCCATGATTGAAGCTGTGTGGTGTTTTTGCGTTGATTTGGAACAATTGAAGATTCCTTCTTGTTCACTTGTGGTCGGTTGTGAAGATTTT
>Ga0157549_1132316_pt1 | contig 25816 bp, 11 predicted proteins | sample GEODES039metaT_FD_106779 | JGI IMG/M metagenome (GOLD analysis project Ga0157549, IMG submission 106779) | Oligotrophic lake water microbial communities from Sparkling Lake, Wisconsin, USA - GEODES039 metaT (Metagenome Metatranscriptome) | ecosystem: Environmental > Aquatic > Freshwater > Lake ... | reverse complement strand
GCTTGGATTCAAGATCCAATTCCTCGTTGTCCTGCTGATCTTGGTGTGCCACGCGAACATCAGTGGTGTAGATGCCCGAGATGGCATATGTGTATCCGCTGTCGTTGCCCCTGATGATGTCTCCCACCTCAAATACGCCTTCTTGCGTGTTGACGCGAATATAGTAACTGCCCACGGTGGGATGGGGATACGGACGGTACTCCACCCGACCGTAGGCGTGTTTGTCGCCTGATGTGCCTGTGTACACTTCTTCGCCGGGATACAGATCGCCAACCCATGCTCCGAGTGTGAATCCAAGAGCGTAAGAAGACTTGATATTCATCACCGCATCCAGTTCGCTTTCGCCGGTGTCAATCTTCTCGTTGGAGAACTTGAAGGCTTCACACGACAGTTTAAACGAGTACCGATCACCCGCCGGATAGAACGGGTTGTCGTGCTTGACAAACTTGATTTCCATCATGGAGTACGGGTAGTCAAAGAATATTACATCGCCTTCACGGGGACGACCGAGCCGCTGTATGTCGGGGTGGTGTCCCATGACATCCATGAACCGCTTTCGGGACACAATAAACACCGCAGAGTCTTTCACATCAAGCCCGAAGCGCGACATTTCAGAGTCGCCCTCAAACCCTTCGGCGTTCTCCAAGTACATCTCAATACGATTGGCATCAAGGAATTCCGAAACTTCTTCACCAAGAATAAGGTCTTCCGTGACTTTTTCACGCGGAATGTATATCATCTCATGCCCGTGGATTTTGATGACCTCGGTGGTGAGTGATTCAAGGAGGCTTTGTTCCCCCTTCTTGTTCCTGCGAAAATACGGATTAACTGTCATGGTTATCCTGTAATGAAGTCAGGTGGTTCCTGATACTTGAGCAGTACTTCTTCTTCAATAGCCTGTATTGCTGTAGTGGCTTCCTCGTAAAGACGCGCACCGTTGAATGTAATGTTTCCTGGCAGCGGAATGCCCTCGTACTTAGACAAGTTGGCACCCCACTGCTGTTTGATGAGAGCCGTGGCGTATTTCTTCAGCATGGGATCGTTCCACGCTTCGCTGTATTCCGCGGGATCAATGATTGCGTATCCTTCAATCAAAATGTATTGGTTAGTGTCAAAATCACTCCAGTTCATGTCAATATTCAGTTTATTGTTGTACTTGTTGAAGCGAATCTGCTTTTCAGGATCAAGCAGTTGCTGCAACATCTCAATGTACTGCATGGTGGACACATAGTAGTTCATGTTCATGTTGCCTGTGCGGAGTCCGTAGAAATCCGTGAGTGCCATCTGATATCGAACATTGAAAATGTTGTTGACCTGTAAGTTGAAGCCAACCTGAAACACCCTCGTGATATTAGCAATTTTTGGTCCGTTGGGATCAAGATTGTCCGTGTTGATATACTTGTTGGCGACATCTTGTGCAGTTATCTGATACTTCCAGTACTGCCGCTGCATACCCAACGAGTTCCAGTCATTAAAATACTGTATAGCCTGATCAAGACGATCTTCCACTTGGGAATCGTCCACATTGATTTCGATTACTGGCGCACCTAGAGCGCGGAGGCAGTAGTCTTTGAATTCTTGTCGGGTGGTTGGCTTCGCCATCGTGTCTCCTTTACCCCTATTTAGAAGACTACGCGGCTAGTGGTTTTCCTGCTGTAGCCTCTGCAACAATCTAGCCAATTCACCCTCACGGTTGCAGATGCGGTCGCATTCAGCATCGGTGGACGGTAGATACAGCAGATTGTGCCCGTCTGTAATGTAGTGCCGAACTCCTCGTTCGTACACTCGCGTGTGAAATCCGTGTGGAGCCGAATACCGAGGCTCTAATTTCAAAAAGTCGGAAAACCGATATTGGGTATCGTTGATCTGCACCGTTCCGTCTATTCCATAATGTATGAGTTTCATATGAATCAACGACCAGGAGAAAACCCGTCAATAGGAACAATAGCCTTTTCGTCAATAGTGTATTTAACTTCAGGAGCAGTGTACACCTTGGTGGTCTTGGACACCGCAGAAATTGTGAAAGATGGCGAGTTTGGGGTGACCTGTGCAGACAGTTTTTGCACAAAAGAATCACGACTCAATCCTTCAATCTGCCGCAAACTCGCAAAGTTACTGGATCCACTCACCGCTGATTTCACCGATGCTGTATCTTGATACGAATATGTGTAGTAACCGGCAACATCGGAATACAGCGCAATCACCGCAGATTTACTGAATTGGTATGAAATACCGTCCGCGGAAAATATGGTGTACATTGCTCCGGAGGCTCCCGACAAAACAACTCCATCGTATAGCGTTCTCAAATCCTCAATATTTTGTTTTGTTGGCAGGAAGGAAAAAGGTCCACTAGAGAATGCTCCACCAGACACTCCAGTTGAGTACAGTTTAGGGAAGTCTCCAGACGCACCCGTGGCTCCACGCATGGCAGCGGAACCAATCAGATACAGTTGAGTGTTGTCCGCAAGAGAAGACTTTACAGTCTTTACTTCAGCCAAGTTCTTCAACTGCACCACCGATGTGGGAATCAAGCACGCGCCGCTGTCGTATCCAAACACATATCCAGCAGACCCACCTGCAACATACGCAATATGCCCCGTGGAAATTCCCGAGAACAGCGGAAGCCCGTGTACAGAATCCTGCATGGCATCAATTGTGCCCACATACAGGTTGCTCGTCTTAACATCGGGATCAGTATTGGTGTACATATGAGTAGAAATCACCTTGGACGGTCCGCTCACAGGGAATATGGATTCTCCCTCTGGTCCGTGTAAGGTGGTGTGCCAAATGGTGTACGCACCCGATGACTGACTAGTAGTTGGAACTGTGCAAGTGGTTCCGTGTGCAATACCGCGAAGAGCCGTGGATGAAGTGCCGCCGCTCACAACAATATCGTCCAAGTACCCCTTGAGCGGCTTGTTGCCGTGCGGACCACCACCAATGGAGAACGGTGCAGCGTTGAATCGGATGTTGCCTGAAAGTCCTGTTTGTTTTGCAATGCGAGTGCCGTTCCAATATGTGGAAACACACGCAGAGTTGCCTTGGTTGCTGTACGCAAACGCAAAGTGGTGCCACTGATTCAGTGATACACCTGCGGGGGACGCATTCACCGTGTACTCAAATCCGGCTGAAGAATACGAGTTGGACGACACCATGAGCAGCATTCGTGTTGCGCTGTTGTCGTACTCCAATTGGAAAGAGTCGTTTACCGTACCTGCGGTTCCGCTGGTGGTCTTGGCAAGCACGATGGGATCGTATGCGCCTGACGGAGTGGACGAAAAGTACAGGAATCCCGATGCCATGAAGTACGGCAGCGAAGAGCCAGGATAGGTGTAGTCAGGAATGCGAAGACACGCAGCCTGTGTGTCGGTGTCCAAGTACGATCCCTTGAACTGCGCGCACTTCTGTCCCACGATGGTTCCGCTTGTCACGCCTATGTTGGTGACAACGGTGGGGTTGTATGCCGTAGCCGTAGCCCCGCTCAGTACAAGATTGTTCACCACCGTTGGGTGCAGGGTGGACTGAAACAGGAGTTCTCCACGATTGAACTGACCAAACATCAGCCCTGTTAGTTTTTGTTCTGTGGTGGGTGGAAGTGTTATGGACGCAAAATAGGTGTCTCCCGCACCACCAGCACCATATTTAAAAACTTCTGAAACAGAAACCACCGGAATAGACGAGTCTAGCACATACGGAACATACTGTGAATACACAGCAGGTTCGTAAGTGCGATCATTAAACCCAACAATTGTTTGAGTTACTTCGCCGGTTGTTTTATTTACTAGGATCAGATTTTTTGCCATGTTTGTTTCCGCAAGTCAGATTAACTATTTGTGTTGTAGAAAATAGAACTCTTCTTCCCGTTTGCCACCGCTCCACTTGGATCTGATGCGCCGTTTGCTGTGGTAACACTAGAACCGGTTGTAACACTGCCTGCGTAGGTCAATCCAATAGTACCGGCGGCATTTCCCGCTCCACATGACGCAAGGGGAGAATCTGATTTCCAATCAAACACCGCAGGCATAATCCATCCAACTTTACGAACTGCTTCTCCTGATGTAGACCAAATACCAGCAGTTCTTCCACCACCCACGGTTGGTTGTGATCCGGTATTCTGCCACCAACGGTAGTACTGACTAGTAGTTGGCAAATTGTATTTGAATCCGGGTGCGCGAGACATAATGTTTTGTGTTGGTGTGCCGCCAGCACTGAATATATGGGCAAGTTGAGTGGCTGCAATACTGCTGTCCGTGGTGATTCCTGCTGGAATTATTCCAAGTCGTGATCCCGAATTAATAGAATAGAAAGACAAATTTGGACTAATACCATTGGTGGCTGTGACTGCCGGACGGGTCTGTTCCGCTGTTCCAAAACCATCAAATGCAGACACGATATTAACTGTTTCGGGTTGGACGAATACACTGGATGCTTTAGATGCAAGTAGAACTATCGCAGGCTCAACCGTACCAACACCAAGCCCACTCTGAATAGTAGTCCACGCGGGAGTTCCATACGGCTCAAACACACAAACAACCGCTGCGTGGAAATTATTTGCTCCTGTGCTTACACTGGGGAATTCAACCACAGAATTTACATCAGCAGCAACACAGGTTTGCTGAATAGTTCCTACTACTGTGTCTACACAAGGCTTGAACGCCTTGGCGTACACCGATCCCAAACCAGCGTATGAACCGTTTCGAACCATAACTGCGTGATTTGCTGCGCCATTGATAAGAAGTGCGCCCATTTCATCGAATTCAGAATTTTGTATATCACCACCATTTAATTTCTCATTGTGCCCCAAAGACGCAAGCAGTTTGGAACTGTCTGCCAAGTACACTGCACGATTGTCGGCAGCAGTAAAAATCAAATTTTTGCGAACACTCAAAGTAGAGTTGCGATACACGCCCACTGATGTATCAAAACTGTCCGTTCCCGTGTGCCAACGGTAACTACGATAACCGGCTATGGGATACGGCAGTCCTGTTCCTGCTGTGGTTACGCCAGTAATTGATTGCCCACCTGCGGCAGTGGTCTTGAATGCGGTCTTTCCAATTTCAAACTTTCCGCCAGATAGAGTGGTTTCATTGTCGCTGAACGCGATGAATTCAAGTGTGTATCCGGTGCCCGTGCTAATACTGTTGAAATCGTCTTGCAGCGAAAAACTCAATCCATTAATATCACCAACACGGTATCCGTACACATTCAGATTCTGATAGTAAGCGGGAACTGGAGTTCCGGCTACCGAGTGCGTGGATGTGTACTGCCCTGAACTATAAGCCGCAGTTCCACCGCCTGCAATGTTGGTTATGTATCCAAGTGTGTATCCAGTGGCAGCACCTGTTCGCATGAACACTGCGGCTGCTGTGTAGCCGTTTTGGAATGCTTGATTGGAGTTTGTTGTGTTTTCGATTCCACCCCAAGACGGTGGATACATGAACGAGTAAGTGTTTCCGCTTGATGCAGAAGAACCCGCAAACACAGGAATCCGCAACACAAACTGAAAACGGGGCAGGGCACGGTTCGAATTTATCACTGCACTGCGTACTGTGATATTAGAATTGTCGGTTGCCACAATTGCTTGTCTTCCGTACTGTATGAAGCAGCCTTGTTCTGTGTGATAGAACGCTGAAAACGGAAGCAAACGGTCAACCTCGTATCCAATCTGTACTGTTGACGAGCGTGCATATATTCCAGTTTCCACATTAACTGCTGTGAGTACTGGAGTATTATCAGGATCACCTAGTTTGGCGAAAATGCTGTACGCACCAGAAGTATGTACTCCAGTGAATGTGGTGTATGAGTTTTCACTAGAAATATTTGCGTAAGTGGTAATTGTGGAATTAACTGCACATATTGCAAACTCTGCGTGATACACACCCAAGTGACGAATGCCCACGGTGGCGTTTTCAGCGCGAAGCAATGCAGTACCCCAAAAAGACGCATTTACTTGCGGAGAAAATTCTTCCGTGGGATACAGTGCATTCAGTGCTTTGGTTTTGTTTGCGTTAGCATTAGGCACAGTAAAATCATTTGCTACAAGCATGAAATTGCGAATGGCTTTAATCGTTCCACCAGAGATATTGAACAGTGGTTTCGTACTTGTAGCAGTTCTCTGTATGACCACAGGAAAACTTGTCACCAAGTGCGGCTGATCGGTGATTTGAGAGTCACCCGCAGTCCTGGTTGGGTAGGTACTAACCGTGCCTTGTTGTCCGTAATATCCGTTGGGCTTGCTGTACTGATTTTCGGGATAGTTGCTGGCTACGCCGTGCCACGGAATGGTGTTTCCAATGCCATTGCTGACAGCACCTTTGGTGTGTGGGGAGAACGCAGGAATTCGTGGATCGGTGTTGGTATTCTTGAAGATGAGCCGCAAATCAGTGGTTGATGTGGTTGCGTCTGCAATCTGTGCAAGCCCGTAAATTCCATTGGCGTGTTCATAGGAGTATCCGTGATTAAAGAACATATCACCGTAAATACCACTGCGAGTGGAACGCCGATCCAATCCATTGTAAAACACACCAGTTGTGGGATCACTATATGTGGCATTTGGATTGCCGGACGAACTCAATGACGGATTGCTGATAGCCACCCATCCGTTGGTGTCAGCGGCAACATATCCGTGGGTGTGCCCTGCAATGCAATTAGTGAGATTAACTGTGCCGGTGTGCCCGTGATACGAAATACGAGAAATGTCCCATGAGTAGTTCTGCACACGGTGCAAATACCGCTGCTTTACCGCTGCGGGATCGCCTTGAATAATAATGTTGCCGCCTTGTGGGTGGTACAGGTTGTCGGGAATTTCAGCATCCGAGTACGCATAGGTTCCACCCGCAAAGGTGATGTACAGTTGCCCATTGCCGGTGATGTTGTAGTTCTGTGCAAGGCTCCACGCCTTATTCAGCGAAAACACAGGCACATTGGCAGCCAGTCCAGTGTTGGAATCGCTGCCGTTGGGAGCCACATAGATGGTAAGGCTCGCGCCCGGCGCAATGATCTTTAAATCAAGAAGCGGATTGTTGGTTATAGATGGCAGTGATGAGTATGGCATGGTGATTCCTGTGGTGTGCTTTTACTACCTATTTAGCGTTTATCAGGCGGTTCTGTACGCCTGTATATGTCCGGTACCACGCCATCCTCCAGTACCATTGAATAGACCTGCCTGTGGAATTTCATTTACGAACTGTAAGGCTGCTTCATCATTTGCAAATTTCAGAACAGCACCACCTGGAATACCAGTGTATGTTCTTGCAAACACGCCGTCACCAGGATCGTAATTGTATGAGGGGAATATTACAATAATGGTATATGTTTCAGTTGCATTTCCTGGCATCGTGACTGGATTACTGATGGGTTCGTATCCTTGAGTAGTACTATTTGAAGTACCAGCCTTTCTGCTCCAATTAAAATTAAAAACAGTGGGAATCCAAACAGTAGAAACACCCACACCCGCCTGTGTGATACGCACACGATCCGTGCCGTTTGTGCGTAGCAGCAGATCGTTTCCGGCAGAACCAATTTGAGGGGTAACTGCGGTTCCTGTGTCTTGGAAGCGAATCAACGAATTTGTTTGTGTTGATTTCAAACGCAACATATCGGTGCCGCCGCCACTCACATCAAGCGTATAGGTGGGAGCAGGATCTCCAATACCAACCTTACCATCCCTATCAATAGTCATTCTGTTTGTTGCGGCATTTACTGTGCTTGCGCTATTGGTATAAAAATCAATAAATGTTCCGTAAGCACCATCACGCCGGAAATTGAGTGCCGCACCACCTCCACCACCCGAAGAAAAGGTTAGTGCTGAATTGGTTGTATTTGCTAAACTTCCGTCAAGGTGGATTGAAGAAATGTTCAATACAGAGGTTGAATACGAGCGCGCTGCGGCGGCGGATGATATTTGCAGTTTTGCTGATGGATTGGTGGTGTTGATACCTAGATTTCCACCGATTATAGTGTTTGTGGAATTGATGGTAGTAGACGCAGCCGCGATCACCACAGACCCAAGCCGAGCAGTTCCGTTTGTGGTGAGGTCTAGTGTATAACCAGGCGATGCAGTACCGATTCCCAAGTCACCCGCAGCAGACAGACAAAGTTTTTCAGTTCCGCCACATTGAAGCACATGACCGCTCCACGCATTCAGAACGCTGTTGTTGGATGTATCTGTTCCAATATAACTGTGGGCAGACGAAGTGCCGTAAGTAAATGCCCATGTATTACTAGATGTAGTCACATCTACTATAGCGAGGGGAGTGGTGGTTCCAATACCCAATCGTCCTGCATTACTCAACCGCATCCGCTCGGTGCCGCCCACTCCGTTGTTTGTCTTGAACACCAAGTCTTCGCCGCTGCCACCCGGACGCAGTGCGCCGTCACGCAGATCGCCCACAAGCAGGTTTGAGTACGGCAGGTCAAGCCCGTCAATAAGCGCAGCGCGTGTGTACGGCGTAGCCTTGATGATGTACCGCACCACGGTGTAGGGCGGCATATTGGCAACCAATCCGTTTGTACCAGGAGTCACATAAGCATAAGTGCCTTGTGCAACACCAGTACCAGCAGGAGTGACTTCTTGACCACCCTGTGAACCAAGCGGATACAGCCCTGCTATGGCAGAGTAGTTGTTTCCATCTGATTCCAGTTCATCACGATTGGTGGTGTTTGTTCCAATAGCAAATCGCCCACGCAAATCGGGGGTGTTGAAATGGGTAACAGCCACCGTGCTGACAGCAGCAACAGGCTGTGGACCGTTTGATCTTCGTTGTGTATTGTTCAGATTATCGTAAATGGTGCTATTAGTAACAGGAAGGAATGCTGCAACCCAACCCACCGTGGACGGAATCACATTCGGATATTCAAACCTAGAGTTTTTTACTCCTGTGTCCTGCACATATTTTGCAAAAATCTGAACCGTTACGGATGCAGTGCCTTTTGCAAGCACCCGTCCAATCAGAGCATAAGTGGTTGCTGTCCCTGTTGATATAAGACTCGCCGTGGGATCGTATAGAATGGTGTCTCCAACGGCAACTGATGAGAACCAAGTGGCGTATGTGGTGGTGTTCACTCCAATTTCTACAACATATCCGTATGCAGGCACACGATCACCACTACTGTTTTGCAGTTTGGCGTACAGATTGGGATATGTGCCAACCGCATACGAGTTGCCGTTGCACTCCAACCACGAATCAGGAATGGCAGAGCCAGCAAAGGGCATGATTGTGCCCACAGGCTGAATCTCGTCAATCGCAACAGTGGATGATCCACCAATCTGTGTGCCAAGGAAATTCGTGACCACATACTGATTGGTGGCAGCATTACGCACAACCAGTGGTTTTACAACCGAACCAATGGCACTAGGTGGATTGGCAGTGAGTCCTCCTGCAACAGAACTAGTCAAGAACAGCACAGGACCGCTGAAGCCGCTCAGAGTGGACACCGATGTAAGGTCAATCTCACCTGAATACACCACAGAGAATGAGTTTGCACTGGCTTCCGACACCACACCCACCACTTCCGAATTGGTTGCGCTGTCTGCTTGGGCTTTCACAAAAGAAGTGGACGCAACATCGTAACGCACCACATCACCCACGGCAAACGAGTTTGCTGTGGCAAAGGTCTTGACCAGTTTGGAGGTGTTCTGTACGCCACCTGAAAGATAGAGTGATGATCCCATGTGTGTGTCTCTTTAGTGAGATAGAATTATGACTTGTGTGTACGGCATTAGGCAGTTCTGAATGCGATTGCAATTCCTCTGTAAGTGCTTGGGCTAGCGGTGTGCGTGAATGCAGCGGAACTTGCTGCATGAGTAGTGGCAGCAACCAATGCACCGCTACTTGATTCATTCACGATGTACACGCCATTCCATGTTCCTGCGACTGAACCAAGTTTATTATCACCGGCTCCAGTCTTCACTGCAAATGTAGATGCCGGGTATTGGTAGTTGATTGTAATTGTCGATGCATTGGTGACCGTGTATGCAACTATAGCAATACCTCCAACTTCCGTATTTAGCAAACTTGCATAATTTCCAAGACCGAGCAGCGTCTTCACTGTGGCTGCGCTCAATGCAGTAACATTTCCGGAGGATCCAGTGGAATTTCCGAGAATAGTTGCAGTAGCGATTTGTGCGACAGATGCAAGAGAAACTGAATTGCTTGGAAGAGAAACCGTTCCTGTCACAGACAATCCAGCAGTAGAAGTGATTCCTGCCGCAACAATAGTTTTAGCCACACCCACACCGCCCGCCACTATGAGCGCACCCGTTCCCGTAGAAGTGGATGATGCTGTGTCGGTTATATTAACAAAAGTGCTTGTATTAAATCCACCACTGGTCAATTTGATACCACCACTCACATCTAGTGTAGCCGCAGTAATTCCCCCACCCACATTCAGCGCACCCGCAACACCCAATCCACCACCAACCGTGAGCGCACCCGTTCCCGTAGAGGTTGAAGAGGTAGTTGATGGAATAGTAACAACTCCAGTAGAATCTGCACGCAGAACCTCACTAGTAGAATTCAGTAATTTGACAGCACCTGATGCATCTTCTGTGCGTAATATCAAATCCGTGCCAGAGTGCTGAATATACCCCTTTCGCACCCCACCACGATACAAACTCATATACGGAGAGTTTACAGATGACGATCCTTCCATACGAATGGATTCGTCCAATGCGTTGAAAATATGCAGTTTTGCTGTTGGACTAACTGTCCCAATTCCTAGATTTCCGCCGTTGTACACCATGCTGTTGGTGTTCACCGTGAGGAGTTCGGTGGGAGTGTACGCAGTTCCCACCGCGTTGTTGTTTGCTGCAACGGTGTACAGTGCAAGACCAGGATACGAAGAACCAGTATATCCGACTTCCAGTGCAGCACGGGGTGGACTGCTTTCAGCCCAAGTGCTTTCGTAACCTGCCACACCCGAGCGCGGACGCATTCCGTATGACAACACAGTATTTGCGCTGCTGAATTGAGAACCGAAAACATTCAGTGTTGTAGGGTATGTGCTGTCTGTGCTATCGCTACTAGCACGCCCAACCAAAATATCACCACCTTGTGTAGCCGTGGCGCGTCCACCGCGAATCACGCCCTTGACATCCAGTGACGCACCATTAAGTCCATTACTCGAATACCCAATGTCCACCGATCCGGGACGGCGGAACGGCAAGCGCATGACTTGCTGCCCACCTGCAATATTGGTTCCAATATTAACACCAAATTTCAAGTCTGCGGCACTTCCACACGATCCAAGATTCTGTACAAGCAGGTCTTCCAATCGGGCACCAGCCGACAAGCCTTGCACATCGGTCACATCACCACGATACGAGAACAAGTATCCACTCCAGTTGCCAGCACTGCTGCTTGTAGACATCAGCAGGGGCTTGCGAACTGTTCCCGCTTGGGTGGGATAGTTTACGGCAATAGACGGAGTGCTACTTTCCAAACACGAATATGGGGTGGATCCCACGCAGTCTTTGGCAAGGAAATACACGGTTCCGTTTTGTGGAGTTCCGTATGATGCTGGCAGAGAGAGTCCAGAAAAGAATCCGTCCATGAGCAGAGTGAATGAACTGTTCACGCCTGATGTGCCAATGGCAGCAGCATCAGTGGTGGAAATCACCATGCCTGCAAGTTCGGCTTCTTCTGCGCTGTTGGCTTGGGCTTTCACATATGCACCGTTAGAGTACACATATGCGTATGTAAGACCATCTGTGCCAATATATGTGACACCTCGGGATGCCCCATCCCACCGCACGAAATCACCAATCTTGAACTGATTCAATTGTGTGAAAATGGTTCCCACTGAATTAGCGGTGGCTATGTTCACTGGCGAACTCAGCACACCACCCGTGAACGGATACACGATACCAGAAGTTGCACTTGTGGCAATGAGTACCGCTTTGTGTACCTGTGCTGCTGCTTGCGGCTGTGTGGGCGTGATGCGTCCTGCGGAGTACGGGCTAAGATAGTACACCGAACCAGGCGTAAGAGCAGCACCGCCTTCGGTGATAGACGAGAAGTTACCAAAAATTTCACCCAAGAAGGTGATTTCAAAGTTGTTGGTGTCAATCACGCGAGACACCAAACCAACAACTTCGGCTGTGTTAGCCGAATCGCCTTTGGCTATAGTATATACAGATCCATTCAAATATAAGGGCTGTCCAAACACAAATAAGTGATTAGACTGAGTGACCACCTTTCGGTTTGCACCCGAAGGAATGTTCACAAAGGGCTGCGATCCGTAAGTGGAGCCGTTCAGCACCTGAATGAACGCAGTGGAACCGGTTGGAGCGTATCGGGTGAACTCAATGGTACGACCACTGGTTGTGCCTGCAAGACCAGTACTTGTGAGATTGATCAGCACTCCGTGATCGGAAGTGGAGCCGCCGTCAATCTGCACTCCGCTGCCGTGAACACGCAGTGACCCGCCGTTGTGTGGGTAGATACCGCTTGTGGCTCCGCTGAAGCCGATGTGGGTGTTGGCACGCCACACACCGGTGATACCGTGAACCTGTGTGGTCTGCCACAGCCACTCTGCTGTACCACCGCTTCCGCGATTGAGCAGAATGCCACCACCACCGGCAGTATTGATTTTGCCGTCACTAGCCTCAGCAGTATCACCAAGCACAATGTTGTAGTCGTCAATCGTTACAATGTTTGCGTTCAGCGTAACCATTCCAGAGTTGAATGTAACATTACCATTGAATGTCACACCACTGCTGAACAACACAGGCTGTTGAAATGTCAAGCCCTTGTTCACATTGTCAGAAAGCGAAACCGACAGAGTTCCACCAGCAGCCAGCGTACCCGAAATGGAGGTGGAATCCACAAAATCGTAAACCTTGAGTTTGTTGATCTTGTTTATTGCGGTATTGGTGACATCCAACCACAGATTGAAATTATCCCCCAACTGAACAGTCTGTACGGGGATTGTATTATTTTCTGCTGGTCCTGTGCTTGCTGCCATGTGTTATTCGCTCGCCTGTAGGGTTTTCAGTGATTCTTGGAGGTGTGCAACCTGCTGCTTCAAGTTATTTATCTCCGCTTTCAGTGACTCAATGTCTTCAGCCACGGTCTTTTTTTGACGAAAAGCCTCAATTGCTTCCGCATCAGCCAGCACCACTGCGCCAGTTCTTCTGTCTCGTAAATACCGTTTGTCACTCATGGCTTACTGTATGAAACTCACTGTGCGGATGGTACGCACAGCAGGAGTCTGATAGTAGGTGGAGTTTGCAGCGGGTGGAGTCAAGTCCACGCGGATCTGATACGACTTGAAAAATTGTCCGCTTGGCAAAGTACCACGGAATACTGCTTCACGGAAATCTATTTCCGATGTGCTGGTGAATGTGGGGTTGCTGCGGGTGAGTGGGGTCCACCCCTTACTGAATACTTCACCTTCTCCGTTCAGAGATGCGCGATACCACACTGTTACGGTTGAAGAAGACGGGATATTTGCGTCAAGGAACACAGCCAATCCGTTGGACGCAGACGAATCTGCCAGTTCAACCACCCGCGAAACATAGCGAGACACGGGTGTGACGGGGACAGCGAACATCTTCACACCCGTTCCGTATAGAGCCGCGGTGTCCACCACAGGGGAAACCGTGGTGTCTGCGCCTCGCGTGAGCGAGTATGTGAGTACTGGCGCAGTGGTGTACAGAGTATTCAAATATACAGACTCGTTGTTTTTGAACCCCGTGCTATTCATTGTACGGGACACCGTGCAACTAGACGGAACAAGTTCAGGTGCGTACACTTTGAACACCTGCGAATCAGTGACACCCGGTACAGCAGAATACACCGCTGTTCCCGTTGCACTGCTGAATTGGCAACGATTCAGCGTGAACATTAGGTCAACGCCTGTATTGGCAACAGCAGGACCAATACCTTGAGTGGTGAAAAGTGTTCCCACCAATTGGTTATTACCTGCACGACCCGCATCCGAGCCAGAGGTCTGTGTGGAGTTTACTGATGCGTCAGCAGCAAACAACTCGTAGTCATCGCTGTTTGCAAGCACGCACAGCGAGTATTCGCCTGGCTCAAGATACACAGGGCTGCTGAATGTAAAGCCGGTTGCCGTGGGAGCCGTTGCGTTTGCGTTTACCGCAGCAGGCAGTTTGGTCACGGTGCTGAACGGCAGCACCACAGACGGAGAAGGATATCCAGAAACCGTGGGACGGATCTGTACCGTGACAGGCAGAGCCGAATCCTTGCCCGAGAAGTACAAATTCACGCTGTTCACAAATATTCCATCAGAATTAGTCTTCTTGTCCACGAAGAAGGTCTGTGAAAGCGGATCGCTCCAGTGGGTGTTTTCCACCGAATCAATGTCGCGGTTGAACGGATCCTTAGCCACGGACTCGCTGGCGGGAGTCTGACGGCGCAGTTCCGGTGGACGAGTGGAATACGATCCCGCAACACGCTGATCAATCAGACCTGTGCAGTAGTAGGTGGCTTCAGCAGCAATGGTGGAGTTGGCGGTTACCGCACTATCGGATATACGAACCGTGCGCTGTCCTGCAAGGAATCTGCCCGCAGAAATTCCAAAAGACACGGTACAATATCCGTAGGCATCGGTGCTGATGCCGCTCTTGACCACTTCTCCATCAAAGTACACAGACAGTCCCGTGGCATTGGGCTTGAGTCCATTGACAGTTGCTGTTACGGTCTTGCGCGGAATGTACGGCACTACGCTGCGATCTACCACACGAGAACCAATACGGTGCTTGATGCGGTTCTTGAGTTGACGAGCGGTAATGTAGTTGCTGTTCTTTTGGTCAATGCTTTCCACCTTGCGGTTCACACCAACCCGAACGCTGCCTGAGTTGAAAGACGGAACAGCAGAAACAGAACTCACATGGGGAAGTTCCACCATGCGCTTCTGAATGTCGTCCTGCTCTTCTTCCACCTGTTCAATTCCTGTCCACAGACTTTCCCACTCGTTCCATTGTGTTCCAAAGCCACGATCATCGTTGGCATTGGAAGACAGCCAGTTGTCGTTTTCCATCAAGGCATTGGTTTTTACCGCGGGTCGATAGCCGTTATCGTAATACGGATCCACTGATGGCGACAGTTTCATAAATCCAAGCCAGTTCACGGTATTGGACGGATTGATCTTTACCTTGGTGGGTGGAGTGTACTGCGTGTTCTGAATATGCGGAACCGTACTGTATCCAAGGGTGAGCAGTCCATCAGCAGATACAACCGTGTTGGTTGTGGTGGCTGTAGGCAGTGTAATGTTCGCTGTGGTAAAGAACGGACGCAGTTCACCGCGCTCGTAGTCTATGGAGCAGGAGTTCTGCGAATCTGTCACATCCGAAATGGAGTGTCCGTAGAACTCATCAGAGAAGATGGATGTCTTCAGTGGCTCTGCCGCAGCACAGGTTCCACGCAAGGATCGTGCTTCAATCTCTGCTTCAGAAAGGGACAGTTTTGCAAACACCTCAACTTCGTCCACGCGCTTCTGAATCTTGCCGATGTCTGCCATCGTAAACCGCTTGGTGTCCACAGGTGTAACCACGACATCGGTGGCGTTGTGGGTGTATGCAGGCACAGTAAGCGTGGCAAGCACAAGAGCATCTGCTGGATCAGGTGGAGCCATTGGCGCAAGATCAGGTGTTCCCTGCACAATAAAGAACAGTGCTGAACCGTCTTCGGGATCGGCTTTCACACACAGTTTGTCTGTGCGTGGCAGATAGTGGTTGTATGTTACAGCAGTATTTGCCAAACCTTCGTAAACACCATACGGCTTGATCATTTCCGTGGAAGAGGTCAGTCCGCTGCGGCGGAAGTCCAAACAGTTTGCAAGTGATACAGTCTTTCCTGTTCGGGGGCTTGTGTACAGGGGAATTTGTTCATACGGCAGATTCAGGTACGAATGCCGCCCGATGAATGGAGCAGCAGCCAACCCACCGTGAGCAAAGTACGAATACCTAACTGTTAGTCCGATGTTTGTACTCGTGTAAATAGATTCACCTGCAAATGCTTCTTTCACATACAAACGAGAGTTATCGTAGTGAGTTTCACGCTGACCATCATCCAGTTCAAAGTGAGAGGTAACATCAGTAAACGGACTGGCTGAGTAACTTACTCCCGAGATTGAGTAAACATCAATATTGGGTAGTGTAAAGTACTTACGACCATTGCCGTCTGTGGAATAAACACCAGTGCTTATAGCGGCTGATGTTGGGGTAGATGTCTTTGTTCTGTAGGTTGAAGTGCTAGAAATCGTGGGAGAATACACAATCGGCACAATAGGACGAACAGCCTGTGCGGTGAATCCTGCTGGCGCACCGGTCACGGTCAACACAATTTCTCCGTTTGCATTTGTTGACACAACACTATTTGAGGGGGCAGGAGCAAACGCAATGTTGTCCGCATTGGTGAACGCTATCTTGGAAATTTCAGCAGAAGAATTTGGAGTGGATCCGTAGTTCTCAAACAAAAACATACCAGTATTACTTGAACCAATTGTTGAAGCAAAATTGTCCTTTTTGATGGTGTATGTGGTTGTGGTAGTGTTTGGATTTGTTGGATCTATATAAGTGCCAACAATTCTACCGCGAACCGCGAGTGTTGACACATCCTTGATCGCATAGCCAGGCTTGAGTTCGTACAGCAGAGAAGAGTCATCGGTTCCCGCTAGTGTGAATCCGGTGCTTACCTGTGGAGTGAATGTGCCCCACAGGGTTCTTCCCACAGGAGTTCCGTGCTGATAGATGAATCCCGTTCTTCCGCTTACAACAGAACCGCTTACCCCGTACAGATACAGTCGGTAGTAATATCCCGTTTTTCCAGCAGCGGATCCTGTGCGTTCAAGATTAGTTGGGAATGCTCCGTGAACCAGTCCAGTAGCAACAGTTATGTTTGCAGCGTTTCGGATGTCAACATACGCAGAGCCTGAACTGATGGTAGGCAAATTTACAGCAAATGTGGTTCCGGATGACGCAGTGTTACCCATACACACACCCATATACAAACCAGTACTGAACGGGAATGTAGTGGAAACCGTGTCGCTTGCGGTTTGCGCCTTGGGTAATGTCAGCCCCTGCGGATACTGATTTTCCACATCGTAACCAAGCACATACGCTTTGCCTTCACCCACAGACAACAGGTGATTGGTGGTGTCGTATGGCTTCACAGTAAGATCAAACGGACGAACGGTATATGAACCCGATTCATCGTAGGTTCGCAGAGCCAGTGCTTTTTGGATTTCACCGTATGTGATACGATCAATTTTCTTAGTGATCTTGCCGCTCTCAAAACGCAGCAGTTCCACAAAATCATTCGGCGTTTCAGTCAAGTCAGACTGTGCAAGCACAAGACCAATGCTGTAGCGATCTGCACCCGGTGCGTTGTAGTTGTACGAACCAATGGCAGGATCTCGCAGCGTGGAGTCTTGCCGCTCTATTACAAAATCGCGGTTCACCGTGAATCCAATCTTCTTGGATAGATTCGCAAATGCCGTGAAATTCAAGTCACGATACGATGTGGCATTTCCCGCCTGAAGAACCCGATACGGAGCAAACTGCTGTGTGGGGGTACGAACAAAAAATCCGTCAACATAAAAAAGCCCATCAGAAACCGTGATTAGTTTGCAGTCTCCTGATGTTGTGTATCCCGCAGTGGTGGACGACACCAGAGTCAATGAATATACGACATCTTCTTTGGTGAAAGTGCAAACAGTGTACGGGAAAGAATCTCCAGAAATAAAGTCTACCACAAGAATCAGGTTTCCGTCTTCTTCGGGAGCCAGATAATGGACAATCTTGGCTTGAACGGTATACACCGAGTCCGTATACGACAGAATTCCCCCAACCAAGTTTGAATACTGGTCAGCAGTAAGAGTGTCAAGTGCGCTTCCGCTTTCCACATTCACCATGATGTACGAGGAATTACGAACACTCATTCCACCGCCCACAATGCGAGAACCATCCTTGAACAGATAGTTTCCCACTGTAGAAAACTGATCTTGCAGAATGGTCTGAATCTGTGTTAGTTCACGAGCCTGTACCGCATAGCCTGGCTTGAATAGGACACGCAAAAACCCCTTGTCAGCAGAAAAATCATCATAATATGGGTTGATGTTGAAAATGCTTGGGTCGTATGCCATGTGTCCCTCTTAAAAACCAAGTCGGAGTCGGAATTCTTCTTTTTGACCCATATTTCTTTGTATGGGGCGTACATTGTCTATGTATAACACCTCTCCGGAGGTGCGATCAATCTCTGGCAGCGTGACATCCGCGACAATGAAAGCACCAAGGGTAGAACCTGTGATGCCGTTAACCGCAACGCTGTTAAAAGATCCCACAACATCGGTGAGATACAGTGTTCCCCGTGCGCTGTTAATAAAGTTCCAGTAGTACACCTTGCCACTGGCGTATTGAGAATACGAAGCAGTGGAGCCTTGAGTCACGGTATCACCACTAGAGAACGAGTTTTGGGTGAATGCTGCACTGGTGGTGTCCATCGCTCCTGTCTGTGGAGAAACACTGGTAGACAGTTCCAATGCATGGAGTCCCGAATACGAGGGGGCAGCATTCAAATCAAAATATGGGCTTCCTACTTCATAAATTTTGTACTGCTTTTGCACACCCGCCCCATTGTCTGCTATGAGGGCTTGTCCTGTGTTAGTGGTTGTGCTTACCCACACATACTCGCCGTTTCTTGGTGTAACAACAGAAACTGTGCCGGTTGCTCCTGATACTACGCCAGTCATGGAAATACCGGTGACAAAATTTGCGTCTGATGTGAGTCGCACTGTAAGAGTGGCACCACTCACATCAAGCACATTTCCTGTAACGGTGAAACTATATCCAAACGAAACGCCTGATGAACCAAACACAGTTCCTGCCGGAACCGTCTGTGTTACCTTTTCGGGAGATTGGAAACTTGTACTAGACCGCGAACCAAGAGAAATGATGTAATCATTCACCCGATCCTGCTTGGTTACAAACTTTCCAGCAGAGTTTTGAGTTTTCAGGGTTACTAAACTGCTGCCGCCCCCCGATTTAATACTCATCACTTTTGCGGAAGAATATGATTCGGTTCCAATCAGCACATTTGCAGCATTACCGTCAAATATTGCTGTGCTGATTGATCTATCACCAATAATAGAAACATCTCGGTAATACAAATCATTTGATCCCGCGATCATGCCAGAACCGTCCCCAAGAAGCGGATTCTTTATGATTCCGAATTGCCGATACGAGCCACCGCCAATAATATTTTCTGCATCGTCTTCACTAATCTCTACAATAATCAGCACATCTTTGACATTGAGTTCTTTCAAAATATTGCTGCCGTGACCGCCCTTGGGAGAAATGATCGCACGAATGGTGGGGTGATCTGTGCCCACGGTTTTGGCACTCAAAACCTGCGCCGATACATTGGAGTAGTCTCTTCCGCCGTTTCCCATCAAAACGCCAGAAATAGAGTTGCCCGTAGTCATCACAGGGAAAGCATACGCTCCGGTTCCATTTCCCGTAATCTTGATGTACGGTAGAATCTCAACCGAAGCAAATCCACTTGTACCAGCGGCGGTAAGTGCAAAGTCTATGGTGTCGCTTGTTACCGTGAATCGTACTTCGTTTCCATTAGTCTGTACTGCTGTGATGATTCCGTAGTTGTTAATCTGTGTACGATCCACCGTGGTGTTGCTGTCCACCCGCATGGCGTATCCCACATAATTGGAATACAGCGAAGAGTCTGCAAGTCTACCTTTAGAAACAGTATCAGTAATCACAACCACCTTGGAACGGGAATCACCAGAAACCGAATCTACTCGTGCCACCTTCAATACAAATCCCGAGTAGTTTGCTGTTGAAACGGCATACGGATACACGCCCAAAGCAGCACCCGATGAATTCGTCACCACCATTCTAGTAATAGACGAAGGCACAGCCTGTACCTGTGCGTTGTACTGATTCTGTGTTTCGGGATCGCTGCTTAAAGTTGAAAATTCAATGGGAACATAGCCCGTGAGTTCATACGGAAGATTGCCTTCTTTCACGGTGGCAAGATACTGCCATGTGTAACCGTCAGCAGAACCAAACGGAGTGCTGATCGTCAGGGTTGGCTTGATGGTAGACTTGTTTGTACTGCCGCCGTTGTTTAAGCACTTGTAGATGTTGTTTTCGTCTGTGACCACATAAAAAATAGCGGGATCAGTATCGTCAAACAAATTCACATTATCGTCATACGAATCGTATACGGTATTGGCAGTCCACTCGTATCGGGGCAAGGCAAAGATTACATTCTCAGGATTGAGTTTCTTGTATCCGATGATGTTGTTCATTACATCGTATTCAGCCCGTACACTGTCCGTATATTGGTCAGGACTGTTTTCATTGCCCCACGCGGTAGACTTGGCAATGAAAAAGAAGTACTGATTTTCATTCCGTTCAAGTTCGGTCAGAAAACTCTCAGCATACGAGCGTTGAATGGATGCCTTCAGGTAACTAGCCATTGTTTTTCCCCTTATAGACCAACATCAGTGTATGTATCCGTGGTCTGTACAGTGTAATCTGCGAGTATTGTTCCCTTTGACTTGTAAATGCTATCAGGAAGGGTAAAGAAGTTCTGCAAGGCAATGTCGCCAAACGAAATGCCCGCACTCAAGCCGGTGATGCCCTTGGTGTTTGGATGATGCTCAATATTCCAATAACTCAGTCCAAGAGCGTATGCGCTTGGGTGTGATCTGGTGTACGAGTTGGGCAGTTTGGTGTCTATGCTGTACTTGCGTGCCAGATAGCCGTACACCTCTTGGCGTTCGATTTCTTGCAGTTTACGGTTGAACACAATGACTTCGTTGAGTACACCCCAGAATCCAAGGTTTCCTTCAGCAGTAACTCCTGCAATCCAAGAAGCACTTCCAGGAGAAGCAAGATTTACATTTATAAAGTGCCGGATGTATCCACCGAACTGCCCAATTTCCATTGTAACACCGGAAACAGGAGTGTTTGACTGAACTGCGGATTCAGACCATTTACGAATCGACATTCCTGTTGACGGAGAACTGTTTGTAGCACGGTCACCGTTGTACCACGCATATAGATTGCCACTTGAATCGCGCGCTGCTTCTCCAATAACCATACCAACATCGTAATTACTCACATGAGGATCATAACTGATGACTCCGCGAGCAGACACAGGAACTTCAGAAACCGGATAAACTGCCCACGGACGGAATCCAAAGGCGCATACAGATTCATAGTAATACTTTTTCCCATCACTAAACCAATATGCACTTGTGTTGTTTTGCGGAGAGGGTTGACGATCAACAGAATTCCACGATCTGGTCATAATGCAGTTGTCTTCGTAATAATTAAAGAACGGATCATATGCACGGCGGGCAGAACTCACCACCGAAAAATTATAGTCACTGGATGTGGTTTTATTGCGGAACACTATGAACATATCCATGTCCGCTGAAAGAGTCAATCCATTCTTCAGATAGAAGTGTGGCGCGGTCAACATCTTGTCGCCGCTGCTGCCAGGAGCAAAGGTGATTCCCAATCCTCCCAAAGTGATTCCAGCAGAATATCCGTAATCAGCAGCCTTGTTCCAATATGTCCAAGGACTGACAAGAGTTGCTGTAGACGAACTGCGAGTAAACTCAATACCTGTTGCACCCGCAACACCGTTGTCGTTGATGACAAGTGTGGGACGCAGTTTATCAATCGTGACCCCTGCATACCCAGGCACGGTTGTCCACCGATCCCATGTGGGAGGAACTGCATGATTTCCACTTGGAGAAGCATCACGCCAAACATCCATGCTTGCGCCGCTGACGACAGATCCACACACGCCAATGTTTTCTGGCTTGAGCCACAGCACAAGCCCGTTCAGCCCCTGCGGAGTCCACGCATTTTCTTTCTGACGGAACCACGCACTGGTGCTACCAAGGGGCGCACCAATAGGATTATGTGATGTTATTCCGCCTTCGGGAACATAGCAGTAAGTGTATCCCAAAGATGTTCCCACAAACACAGTACCCACTGAAGTGGTCTTGCCGCTTGATCCCACTTCACTTGTACTGCCAATGTACGGATTGTAGCCAAGCGGATACAAGTCACCCGTTGCACCAAGCCAGTATCCACTAGAAGTGACACCATTGGCACGAAGATTCAGCGTAGTGCCAAACTGATACGGGGTGTATCTGCCCACAACAGGAATTTCAAAGAATGTGCCTTGATCGGAACTTGTCAGCGTATTGTCCAAAGACTTCTGCACAAGTATGGATCCAAACATCCGCATACCAGCAGGGTGGACAATGCTTTTGAGAACACTGAAGTATGTGTCTATGGAAACATCAGACTTCAACTGATACGAGAACTCTTGGTAGTAATGCCCGTCCTGTATCTTTTTGTTGGACGACAGTTTTCCACGATTGCCTGAAAAATATCCAGGATAGTTCGTAACGGCGGTTTTCTTGGCAATCACCACCGCGCTTTGCACACCAGTCTCACTAAAGATGTTTACCGTGACATCACCCGAATAGTTGAATCCAGAATTTGAAATGCCGATGCGTTTGATGCTGCCCGCAAGCCCTGTCTGCTCTACCTGTGCAGCGAATCCTGTTCCACTGGCTGTAACAGTTACTGCGTCACCAACACGGTATCCGCTTCCCGCTAGTTGGACAAAGAAGTCACCCAGCACGGAATACGCAACTTCTGTCCACTCGCTGCTGTCTTTCTGAATCCGCACTTCCAAATTGGGCAGAAACTCTCCATTGATGTCTGTTATAAAGAATTCCGTAACAGGCAAACCATTAAACGAATACTGTATCACTGTGTCGATGAACGCGCTCGCAACAAGCACTGATCCGTTGTACTGCACCAATTGTCCGCTTTTGCCGCCAAACAAATCGCTGCCGTTGCTGCTGGTTGTCTTGACAGAACGCGGCTCAACCCACACACCATCAGACGCTTTTAGAATATCGTTCTTGGGATAGTAAAACTCCAAGTCCGAATCGTACAGCAAACGGAACAGGAACTTGTACGCGCTTTCAGTGCCTTTGTTGCCGTAGAAGTCACGGATCTTTTTCAGCAGCAGATTCTTGTTGGGTGTCTTTCCGGCTGCGTTTACAGCAAACAGTTCAGGAAAAGACACCAGATAAGTGTTTTTGAAGTGCGAGTAGAACTCATCCAAACTGCGATCAGAATCCCATATGGTGTCGAGTTTGCTCAACACATATCCAGGATTTCCTTTTTGCTCCATCCACTCGTAATACGCCTTGATAAACAACACCAATTTGCGATAGTCGGTCTGCATGAAAGACGGAAACTGCTCCCGTATGAAAGGCGACAGAATCTTTTCAAGTGCTTCCGCTTCGGTGGTGAGGACAATGTTGTTTACCGCAGCCATATTACGCCTTCAGGTTCTGCTTGCGATTGATTTGTGTTTGTAGAGACACGCCAACGGAATCAGCATACCCTCTGCTGACGCGAAGAATGTTGTTTTCGAAAACAAACACATCGGTGTTCTGCGGCTTGACTGTCACAGTGAACAGTGGTGAAGCCGTGGTGCTTGTGGGATTAGGGTTGAACTTGGTGCTGAATTTCACTGTTCCGTTGGTGTAGTCCACCAAGCCCATATTGGGGTACACCACAGTCTGCACTCCGTCTGCATCGGTAGTAACTAAATTCAGGTTTCCGTATCCGTCATCAGCAGCAGTGGCATTATTAATCAACACATTGTCTGTATTGTAGTGAGAGAACGCAGTGGTTGACACCACACTTGAGTGCCCGTCATGCGGATGGTACAGTGGATTCTTGAAATCCAAAGCCAGCCCCTTGGAGTTCACAAGTTTACTCAAATTAGTGGTCTTGCGTAGAGTAATGCTTGTCTGATTTCCAAGAATGGCATTGCTCAAGGTATTGATTCCTTGAGTGAGTTTTGACAGATAGAAATTCGCACCAAAGTTTTCAAGCAGAGTTGCAGAGTAGGTGTAGATGTACGCCACCACCAAAGCCTTGAGAGTTCCCGTTCCGATTGAACTAGCCGATGGATCGTATGTCACCAAACAATCAACCACGACATCAATGTAATCAGGATCAACAATTTCGGGAGTCACTGTTACAACAGAACGGTTTTCACGCAGGGTTTTGGAAAGACTCGTTTTCTCTTCTCGTGTCAGAGCAGTTCCTGTGCGCGGCTTTACAGCAATAAACACCTTACCGTACTGTGGTGGGTTCACTGTTTCACCACCGTACACAAACACTGAATCCGCAGCAGGATAGTCCTTCAGCACAGCAGCACTATAATCGTCTTCCGTGACTGCACGGGATTGCGACTGGTAGAATCGGGGAGCCAAGAACTTGATTTTGGCTACGCTTTCTTCTAGTGTTCCACCTGAAGACGAACTATTAACCGTGATTGCGCCCAATCCACCGATGGAAGTGCTGAATCGGCTGATTGCGTTTCCTGCGTCACCGTTGGTTTCCAAATACTCCACAACAACAATGTTTCCGGCTTCGGGTTGCTGCCCAAGGAAGCCGTCCCCGAAGAACAGTTCATACATTCCTGTTTCGCGCTCTTGCAGGAAGAAGACTTTGGATGTGGGGGTAAGATCAATATACGAATCAGAATAAGTCCAAACTTCACTTACTCCTGTATTATCCGCAGCCGATGCTTTGACGCGCACCTTGATGGTGCTGGTGTCAATCTTGTCATTGGGGATAAGCAGCACGGATGCAGTCTTCTTGTTGGGATCATACGCGTAACTCATGCGCCGCAGTGTGCCTTCGTACACTTCAATATTCTTGAATCCCTGTGGAGTAGTAAGATCTGCGTATACAGTATCAAGCAACACAAATCGGTACTGTGTTCCCGCAAGATCCGTTCCCACGAATTCAGATCCGCGAGCCAGATATGTGTTTTGAGATGCGCCGTTTGTGGCTACAGTGAGAACTGCTTTTGCTGCACGGCGAGAAGTGGGCACATACCCAAGGGTCTTGGCATGAGAAACCACAGACGGACGCAGCACTGCGCTGTCCAAGAACATTTCGTTAGCCACCATGTTGGCGTAGAACGCCTGATAGTGGGTGTTGTACGCCAGCACATCTAGAACGGTTGACAGTACAGATCCATCAAAGTTGTAGTCCTTGAGACTGTCTTGCGATTGCAAGAATGCCTGAAGCGATGCCTTTGCCTCATCAAAATCAAGTCCTATGATGTTGAAACTGTTTGTGTTAGCCATCAGCGTACCCTTTCTAGCACAACCGTTATCTTGTCTGTTTTACCAATTCCCAATACAGAATATTCCACATTGACTGTGTATTGATTTTCATCAGGATTGGCAATTACATCAACAAAAATATTTCCCACCCGAGGTTCGTGACGGTTCAGCGTGAGCAGAATGCGATCCCGAATCTCCATTGTGGTGATTGCGTCAATGGGTTCAAACAGCAGAGTACGAAGTGATCCACCAATGGTTGGCTGAAACAGCCGTTCACCAAAAGAAGTAGCCATCAGATTGTGTAGCGATTGCCGTATAGCCGCGTCATCCCGAAGAGCCAACAGGTCATTGGTCTTTGGGCTACGGGTAAAGTTCGGATCTATATCCGAAAATACCGGCTTGGTGCTGTTGCTATTGATCCGTAGTGCCATTACTTGGGTTCTGCTTTATATGATAAGTAAGTGTTTATATCGTGGACGCTATCTGATATTACCCGTTCCAAGTTTGTCTGCGATACGCCTTCTGTCTCAATTGAATCCAACTGATCCGCAGAACACCAATGGCAGCACACAAAACCAAGAGGAGTCAGCCCGTCCAAGCATCGCAAAGGGGTAATACTAAAGTATTCTACACTATT